>Ga0194132_10000943_pt1 | contig 59574 bp, 49 predicted proteins | sample TA2KigOf80mmetaG_FD_148612 | JGI IMG/M metagenome (GOLD analysis project Ga0194132, IMG submission 148612) | Freshwater microbial communities from Lake Tanganyika, Tanzania - TA2015054 Kigoma Offshore 80m | ecosystem: Environmental > Aquatic > Freshwater > Lake | place: Tanzania: Lake... | reverse complement strand
CACATCGTCGTCACGGGCGGGAACGGCTATATCGGTTCCCGCCTCGCCTTTCTTTTGCGCGCACGCGGCGCGCGAGTGACCGTTTTTAGTCGATCGGAAGGCGGATGGGCGCTTGGCCGATCCGTTCCCGTCGATGCGTTCAACGGCATAGATGCAATCGTTCACCTTGCCCACCAGTGGACCGGCCAAGGCCCAGTCGAAACGGACATCAACGTCGTCGGGACTCGCCAATTGTTGGATGCCGCGCGCCGGGCGGGCGTGCGCCGATTCGTGTTCGCATCTAGCGTCGCAGCGAGGCCCGACGCCCTCAATCGCTATGGCCGAATCAAGCATGCGATCGAAAGGACCCTCTCCGGACCGAATGAAATCACAGCACGGGTCGGTATGGTGTACGGCGGCCGTTCGGCGAGCCAGTGGGGCACGTTGCTGCGCTTGAGCCAGCTGCCGGTGTTGCCGATGTTGGAGCCGAAAAAGGCGGTGCAGCCGATCCATCTCGATGACCTGTGCGAGGGGCTGATACAGCTTGTGTTGCGGCCGTCCCTGACGCGAACCGTATACGGCTTGTGCGTTGCGCAACCGACAACATTGGATGCGGTTCTGAGGGTGATTGCTAGAATCAAGCACGGCTCGAACCTTTGGATTTTTCCGATTCCCGCGCGCCTCGCCCTTATGCTGGTCGATGTCATCGCTTGCATTCCCGGTCTACCACGCGTCGATCGGGAACGCATTCTCGGCATCATGGGGCTGCCGACCGTTGACAGCGCGGCGGATTTACGCGAACTCGGCATCGAGCCACGTTCTCTCGATGTCGGATTGGCGCTTGATGCACGCGAACGCCGTCGACGACTTTTGGTTGAAAGCCGAATTTTGCTGGCGGCGGTTGTTGGCGCGGCCCCACCAGGCGGATCTATGCGACGTTATGTGCACGCGATCGAACGGTTTGGCGATGGTCACGCGATTGATCTTCCATTCTTTGCCGCGTACGCGCCGACATGGCTGGCTGCATACGAACCGATCAGATGTTCCAGCAAACCCTTGGTGCGGCGACTTGCGCTCGCCGTTCGTGTCGCGACTGCAAGTCCGATCGGGGCTAAACATTGTTATTGCTACGCCGAAAGGGGGATACTCGCCGCTGTCCTGAGCTTGGGTCTGGTCGCTGTGCGCGAGGCGCTGTTATTGCCCCTGCGTCTTATGCTCGGCCGCATCCGATGAGTGAACCCGATATCATCATTGTCGGAACTGGGCCAGCCGGCGTTTCGGTCGCTTGGCCACTAGCCGAAGCCGGTTGGAGCGTACTGATGTTGGAGGGCGGTAAGCGCCATTCGTTCGCCCCCGAAAACAGTCGACCATCCCTGGCCGAGTTGCGCGGCGATATCGAAGGATGGCGGCATCTTCTCGGTACTGATTTACGGGGGCTGCGCGAAATGGACGCCGCTTCGCCCAGGGCGCGCCACGTGCCGCTGCCCGGCCTTGACGGCGAATATCTTACCCGTAATCGGCTGATACCTAACGGCTTTCGCGCGATCGGCGCGTTGGTTCCAGGTGGATTGTCGTTGGTCTGGGGTGCCGTCGTTCCCGCCTTCGACCGAACCGATATTGAGGGCTGGCCTATCGACCATGCGGCACTGCAGCCTTCGCTCGAGCGCGTCGCCGAACGGATCGGCATATCCGGCAGTAAAGACGATGACATGGCGACGACGCAGGGTGTCGACATTCCGTTGCAGCCGGCATTGCCTTTGTCGGCATGCGCTAAGAGTCTATTGCGGGGCTACGATGCGAGCGGTCGGCGAGAAGACTTCACTCTCGGTCGCGCACGCAACGCCGTCTTGACTTGCGACAAGGACGGTCGCCGAGCATGTGACCTTGGCAAGGGGTGTATGTGGGGATGTCCTCGGGACGCGGTCTATTCGAGCCGGAGTGATCTTGATCGGATGCTTGTACAGCACGACAACGTTCGGCTGGTGGATGAAGTTGTCGTCGAATCCCTTGCGCCGCGTGCTGCCGGTGGCTGGGAGGTATTCGGTTCCACCAGCGATGGCGGAATGGCGACGTTCGGCGCGGTCCATATCGTTCTTGCGGCGGGCGTGCTGCCCTCGACCCGTCTCGCTCTGGCTGCCACCAGCCGAATCGACGAAGATCGCAGGTTGTTGTCGACGCCAGCATTCGTGTTCGCGTTAGTGTTGCCCAGACGTCTCGGCCGTGCCCTCGAAACGACCGGCTTTGGGATGGCGCAGTTGGCGTTCCGCCTGCGTTTGTCACCGACACCGGGTGACGAAGCTTTCGGTATCCTCTATGACGCCGATTCCTTTCCAGCCGCCGATCTGGTTGAGAGAATGCCCTTTAGCCGCCGGGGGGCATTGGATGTGCTCGGGGTCGGCCTGCCGGCACTAATGGTTGGACTTGTCTATCTGCCGGGCGGATACTCGCGCAACCGCGCGCGCCTTGACCCATCGGGAACTCTGGTAATCGAAGGTGGTGTTGGCGACGGCCACGCCGCCACCGTCCGCGGCGTGGCGCGGCGGTTGGCTCGACATTTCCGGGCCTGCGGCGGTTGGATGGTGCCTGGCTCGGTCGGGTTTTTGCCGCCCGGCGCCGAAGTGCATTACGCCGGGACTTGGCCGATGGGCGAATCGACGACCGAAGACGGCGAAATATGCGAAGCTCCGGGCCTGTTCATCGCCGATGGCTCCGTGATACCATCCTTGCCTGCGAAGCATCATACGTTTTCGATGATGGCCAATGCCGACCGGATTGGACGTAATCTGGCATCAAAGCTTCGTCGGGACCGCGCAAATCGCTAGCGGAGCGCTGCCGGTGGTTCCGCGTCTGGAATCGCAAGACACATGGCGAAAGTTCTTCTGATCAATCCGTCCTACCGGCCGAGTTACGGCGGGGCCAAGGCTTCGATCGTAAACCCGGTCATGCCGACACTTGGGCTTGCGACTATCGCGGCCATGGCTCGCGACCGAGGGCATAAGGTTGAGATTTATGACCTGTCGTTTCAACCTTATGACTTCATGCGAGTACGTGACCGCATCAAGACGACGTCACCGGATATTGTTGGCATCACGGCGACGACACCGCTGATGAATCAGCTTCGCGACATGAGCGTATTGATCAAGGACATTTCCTCCCAAATCATGGTCGTCGGTGGCGGTCCGCATCCCTCGGCGCTGCCCGAAGAAACTTTGGGCGAATCCTTACTCGACGCCATTTGCATTGGCGAAGCCGACTATTCGTTCGCGGATATTTGCGACGGTCGACCTTTTTCTACGATCAGGGGAATCTGGTATCGCGACGAAGGGGGTGTCGTATCCACTGGTATGCGCGCGCCGATCGAAAACCTGGACGAACTGCCGATGCCGGCATGGGACCTTTATGCTCTGCGCGATTACGAAGGGATGTCCCGCTTGCTTTGCCGTCGCCCGCCCTTGGCGATGGCCGAATTTTCACGCGGATGCGTTTTCAAGTGCGATTTTTGCGCGTCGAAGATCACCATGGCGCAGGGTTACCGCAAAAAAAGTCCCGAACGTTGCGCGGAGGAAGTGGAGCGGCTTCATCGCCTGGGATTCCGGGAATTCATGTTGGCCGACGATATTTTCACGTCCGACCAGGAGTGGGCGATTGCGGTTTGCGAGGCGATCTCCCGCCGCGCGCCTCGGGGTATCGACATGGCATGGTCGTGCACGAATGGCATTCGGGTCGAAAGTGCCAATGACCGCCTATTTCGGACCATGCGCGCCGCTGGGTGCTATCGGGTGTCGTTCGGCTTTGAAACCGGGAACGACCAGGTCCTGAAAAAATTTGGGAAAGGCGGACGAGCCACTATCGAGCAGGGCAAGACCGCCGTGCGCCTTGCCCGCGCCGCGAATATCGACACGTCCGGTTTTTTTCTGCTCGGACTTTCGCCTGACACTGAAGACAGCATGATGGATACGATCCGCTATGCCGCCGAGCTTCCGCTCGACTTGATCAAATTCGGCGTCACCATTGGGTTTCCAGGCACCAGCATGTTCGCCGATTACGCGGAAAAGGGGTTGATCCGGTCCTACGATTGGGACGATTACTTCATCTATACCGACAAACCGCTGTTCGCGCATCCGAACCTCGATTACGACACCATCATGCGGATGATGGACATCGCCTATAAGAAAGCGATTCTCTTCAATCCGGGATTTATCGGCCGGCGATTCCTGCGCGGAATCCGCACCGGCGAGTTTTTCTGGGACGCTTATTACGCCCTCAAGTTCTTTCTGATGCCGGCGATCGGTGAGCAACTCAAGACACCCTATTACGCCCGCGACCGTTGGCCAACGTGGGATTATGCCACTCGTCCGCCGCGACCCTCACGCTGGCAGATCGTGCGCAAACCGGCCCTGGAAAAGGTCGCCTGAACCGTCAATCCCGGTTGTCAGGCCGGATTCCCATCTGGCGAATGAGGTCGGCCAGCATGCCGATCGCGAACAACAGCGCCGCGGAGATCAGGCATTGGATAGCGAGGGTCGAGGCGAAGCCAAAACCGAAGAGTCCGAGCAGCAACAAGACGCCCGCGCCGACAACAAGCGCGAAGACCAGAACAAGAAATATCTTGAGCGGATTATAGAACAAGATCGCCTGCGTGATGTATTGCAGGGTCCTGAGCGAATCCCGGAACAATCGCACCTTGGTGCTGCCGATCCGTTGGTTATAGGGAATCGGCACATACTCGACGTATTTCCGGCGCAGCATGTAAGCCAACGTCGCCGACGTCGTGAAGCTGAAAGCGTCCGACAGGTGATCGAAGAACTGCATGATGGTTCTGCGCGAAAAAACGCGCAGACCCGAATTGACGTCGGGAATAGCGCGACCGGCTGTGAACTCGACCAGCGTTTGCAAGACGCGGCGGAGTGGGGCTTTCAACCACGATTCGCGGTAAAACTTTCCGGTTCGGCTTCCGACCACCATGTCGAAACCCTTTCGATATTGCTCCAGCAAATCGGGAATCGATTCGGCGGGATAAGTCCCGTCGGCATCGGTAATGACGATGGTGTCGTTGTTCGCGGCGAGGATGCCGATTTTGAGCGAATGCCCGTAGCCGATATTCTGGGGCTTGCGGATAACGCGCGCGCCCGCACGCTCGGCTTCTGCGGCCGTGCGATCGGACGAGCCGTCGTCGACAACTATGACTTCCGCGTTTCTGGCGTCGATTTTGGCCAGGACGGACCGCACGCTCTCCACGGTCGCGTGAACGGCGCGTTCTTCGTTGAAGGCGGGGATGACGACGGAAATCATCGGCGGTCCCTTGGGTTGCGACAGCTCATTATGCGCCGGGCGCCCCGCTAGAGCCAAGGGCCACGGCCGAAGCCGATCAGGACGTGGCCGTCGAAGCGGCGTCGTGGCAAGTCGCCAGGGAACAGTGAGTCGAGTTCCTGCCGGACCAGGACGCCCATGTCGCGTCGGGAAAGGAATGAAACGATTTCCGAATCGACCGTGACGGGCATCTTTTCTTTCAGCGAAACGACGGTTCCGATATGTACTCCACCTATGCTCTGACCGGCGTTGAGGCGGCGCATGACTTCCTCCATCACGATTTGGCGCCGGTGAGCTTCCCGCCATAGGTTTGCGTCGCCGTAGCCGTGAATGACCAACCCCTGGAAAGACGATTTATGGGCGGCGATCAAGGACTGCGGATGGCTCACCCATCGGTTCCGGGAGCGAAACTCGTGTAGTACCGGATGTGCGCGCGCGCGATTTTCATAGACCACGAACAACGGAAAATCCGGAAGCGGTGCCAAGGCTTTCCACGCGCGCCAATCTTCTTCCGCGGCGAAGACCATCGTGCTCCAACTGCCGCTATGGCGAAAAGCGACGGGGTCGGCCCATTGCGGGCTCGGATAGGTGATTCCCAACCGGAACAAAACGAAGAGGGTCAGCAAAATCGGCACGACGACGTCGACCGTTACCGCCTCGGGCAGTTTGGGAAACGGCCATTTTCGGCGTTCCCGTAGCCACACTGATGCCACCGCTGCCATGGCGAACGCGGCGGCCAAAGCGAAATGCAACGGATAGGGTCTAAGCGCGATCAAGGCGGCGATGCCAAGAATCTTCTCGTGCGCGATCAGTCGCTCGCTACGCAGGATCAGAATCGTACCTTGGGTCAAGACAAGCCAGCCGAAGAATTTGGTCGCCTGGGGAATCGAAACCATGACCAGGTAGGGAACCGGCACGCGCTCATGGAGGCCCAGCGGGTAAACGAGCATCAACAGCCAACCGACTGCGGTGGGAACGAGCGTGGCCCAGGCCAGAGCCCGTGCCGTTGGGTCGGCGAAGTGGCGCGCGATCGGGATTTGGGCCAGGAGCGCCGCCGGTAGAAGGATATTGGTCAGAAACGGCTGATCGGTGAAGACGCCATCGCCCTTTTCGCCGCGAATGGCGGCATCGAGAATGAACGCGGCATCGGCCGGCGACATGTCTCCGGCCGTTTCGAAGATCTTGAAGCCGATATAGAAAAAGGGAAGAAAACCCCACGCCAGCGCCCGGCGCGGAAGGGAACGGTCGAAGTAAATCCACAGCAGGAGGATGGGTGCGATCAGGACGTTGCCTTTGGGCGCGACGGCGATGCAGGCGGTCGCCAGCATGGCGGCAAGTGCCGGTCGGCGGGCGAGCATGGCGAACATAGCGGCCATGCCGAACGCATGGCCGATCCCCGACGGGGTCGGCGTGACATGGATGATCGGCGTTCCGCGCGCGCCCTCGACCAGCTTGGTATAGAAAAACCCGCTGACCAAAACGGAGGTCATGGCCAGCGTCAGCCGACCATCGGCCATGGTCCGGTGCACAACGGCGACCGCCGCCGCGAGCAGGACGGCATTGACAACGACATGCAGCGTGAGGCCGACGATGTCGTGTTCGATTTTCAGCCCGGTCCAGCCGATGACCGAATAAAAGACCGAGGCTTTGAGGTAAACCGAGTTGGCGAGAAAAATATCGTTGGGAAAAGCGGCTATATCGCGCGCCTTCGCCAACATCGGAAGATAGTAATGATAAGGCGGGCTATAGCCGAAATAGGTCGCGGCCACGAGCATAGCCATGGCGGCTGCCGCGAGAACGACGGCAGGGCGGGAGGAAATAGGCGAGTGGCTCATCGAATGGCGATCATTTAGCCGGAGAAATTCTCGTCGGGGTCGAAGCTGGCGGCGACCGACCAAGATTGGCGGCGATAGAAATGCAACGAAATTTTCTTGAAGCCAGAAGCGCGAAGCCACGCCTCTAGTTCGTTCCGGGAATAGTATTCGACGATTCGGGTGGTCAGGAAATCGTGGTACATCTGAAGACGATCGACGCGATTGTTGAACACCGAGTCATACAGAAAGTCCATGAAGTATTCGCCGTAGTATAATTTACCCTTGATGCCGAAAAGGCGATCCAGCGGCCTGTAGACGGCGTTGGTCAGCACCCAGAATAGAAAATCGACGACCGACGCGACCATCCAGCGTCCTTTGTCGCCGATGCTGGCGCACGCCGTCCGCGCCGTCGCTATTAGCCGCGCCAGCAACCGGTTCCCTTCCTTGGCGTAGACCCAAAGGATCGTGATTCCTCGGGCGGGATCGAGCGCCCGCGCGATATTGCCCAGTACCCGTCGCGGGGCCCCGGTATGGTGAAGCACGCCATGGCAGAGAAAGATATCGAACGCCCCGACCTTCAACGGAGGATTCAAAAGATTGGCGCGCACGATGGTTACCCGGTCCCGATACGGCGCCAAATATTCGCGGGCGGCATACACCCCGTCGCTGGCGTCGACGAGAACCACGTGACGCGCGCCATAGTCGAGCATCAACTTGCTCAGGCGCCCGAATCCGCCGCCGCCGTCAACGATCACTTTGTCGCGGAAAAGTTCTTTCCGCACCGGCTGGATGGACGGCAGGAAAAATTCGGTGAGCGCCCCCATTCGTTTGAAAACAGCATTCCAGCGTCGTCCGAAGGCGGAAATCGTTTTTTTTATGTCGTAATCTCCGGACACCACGGCTTCGAACACATAGATGCCGTTTTCAAAACGTATGATTGTGCCGCAACCGCCGCACGACAAGTTGCCGCTGGCGCGATTTTCATCCAGATCGCCGCCGCAGCGCGGGCACACGAACAAGTCCGTGGGACCGATTGGTGCCTGGAGGGTGGAGCGGACCGACGTTTGATTCATGAATGGCTCTGAAAGGCGGCGGTGATAAAGAAGGTTCTTAAAACGTCATTCGTGTTTAGCACGACGGCCGGGAAAGGACTGCTCTCCGTAATTGATAGTCCACATTGATGGTATGGGCTAGCGGCAATCGAATTCTGCGTGTGGACGCAACCAGTTGATATAGCTGCATTATCTGTCGAGTAGGCTTCTGTTGCCGGCATCTTCGCCAACCACACGAATCGGACCGGACCATCGGGTTCTTAACATTAAGACTTTCCATATTTAACATGGCAGCTTAAATCATTCGCCGTGTTCGGAAGCGTTTTGACCGAAGACAGCATAGATGACATCTCTCGCGACTGAAAATTTCGCCGCCGAAGTGCGCCGTCTACGCGCGAATCCCGCCACCGGTCGCATCGACCTTTCCGGGCGGAATTTCGCCGGCCAGCGGCTCGAGAAATTAGACCTCGGCGCGTGCAACCTTAGCGGCTGCGATTTCAGCGATACGACGATCATCGATTGCGATTTTTCCGGCTCCAACCTGGCTGGGTCCCTGTTCCAGCGCGCGCGGGTCGGCGGCTCAAAATTCCGGTCCGTCGAAATGAGCGGTGCGGATCTGGAAGGGGCAGATTTCGGTGGCGCCGATTTCACCGACGCCAATCTGTCCGGGGCGGATTTGCGCAAGACCAACTTGAAGGACGCGATTCTTGAAGGCGCTAAGCTTGGCGGCGCCGACTTCCTGCTCACCATCATGCCGGATGGCTCGGTGTACGAACCGCAGACACACGGGGGCACGCTTGTCCGGAGCGCCGGTGCGGGACGACATCTCAAAATCCTGCTGACCATGCCGACATGGACCGATGATTTGGGCGGGTTTTCCAAGATCGGCCGGATCCGCAACCCGCAGATTCCGCTGGGACTGCTGTACTTGGCGACAATCGCGGAAAACCACGGCCATCACGTAACGTTCATCGACTGCGATGTCGAGGGCGTGACGATCGACGAACTGACGCGCCGAACCGTCGCCAGCGGGTTCGACCTGGTCGGCCTGTCGGCGACCTCGCCGATTTTCCACAAGGCGGTCACGGCGGCGGATCGCATTAAGGCTGCACTCGGCGCGAAGGTCAAAATCATCGTCGGCGGCGATCACGTTAACATCTTCGGGACTAACGTCTTCTTCGACTGCTTCGATTTTCTCGCCATCGGCGAGGCGGAGGAAACCTGGCCGGAATTTCTAGAGGCCTTTGCCTCAGGCGCAACCGACTATTCGGGGATCGACGGCATAGCTTGGCGTCGCGACGGTCAAGTCGTGCGCAACAAACCTCGACGCATTTTCCCGGATCTCGACAAGCTGCCGCTGCCTGCGGTCCATCTTTCCCGAATGAAACAGTACCGGATGTCCTTCGCGCTGTGGAAAAATCGCAACATCGGCAAGTACGTTTCGATCATGATGTCGCGCGGCTGCCCCTTCAAGTGCTCGTTCTGCAGCGAAAGCTCCGATGTCAAATACGACGGCGAAGTGGCCAAGATGCGGTACCGTTCGGCGGAAAACATCGCCGACGAAATGGAGGCCCATTACCGGAACTATGGGATCAAGCACTTCTTTTTCATGGATTCAAACATCACCCTGAAGAAGAAGCACACCGTCGATCTCTGCAACGAAATTATCAAGCGCAAGCTGCCGATCACCTTCGAGGGTTGGACGCGTGCCAATCTCATCAACGACGAGATGATGGCGCTCTTGAGACGGGCGGGGTTGGTGCGCCTGAGCTGCGGCGTGGAAAGCGGCGATCCCGAGGTCCTGAAGATCATCAAGAAGGACGTGCCGCAGGAGGCAACGCGGGAATTCTTCCGCCTGTGCGAGAAGCACGGGGTCGAGGCCATGTGTTCGGCAATGCTCGGCTCGCCCGGCGAAACCAAGGCGTCGGTCCGGCGCACGATCCAGTTCCTGGACAGCATTCCCGAACTTCTGTTCACGAACTTCTCCATTGCCAACCCCTATCCCGGCACCGAAATGCTGAAGTGGGCGCGGGAAGGCAAATACGGCCTGCGACTGCGCTACGACGAGTTATCGAAGTACACCCGCTACGACGACAGTCCGATCGAGGTCAACGATCTGACCGCCAAAGATCTCGTCCGCTACCAGGCGCTGGGCCTAATCAAGATCCACCTACGGCCACGCCGGTTCATCGCCGCGATCCGGATGCTGGGCTTCGCGCCCTTGGTCCCCATCTTCATCAAGATGGTGCTGAAGGTGGTTCGCGGCGGGCGGGAAATGCTTTGGGCCTTCCTGTCTACGTCCCGCCCAGGCAAGGAATACGTCGCGCCTGCTCCGGCTAAGCTGTCCTGACGCGATTCATGTGACCGTTATTGCTAACGTCATAACCAGTCGCCGCCAGTGAGCGGGATCATCTGGCCGGTGATGAATTGTGCCCAGCCCGACAGCAGATAGACCATCAGGGCGGCTGCTTCCTCCGGTTCGCCGCCGCGTTTCAGCGGCACCAGCTTGGCGCGGGCCTTCAGGTCGTCTCGGGTTTTCGCGTGCCAGCGCTGGTGAAATCCGCTTTTGATGAACCCGAAACGAACCCCGTTGACCAAGATGTCATGCGGCGCGCCCTCCCTTGCCAACCCCTGCACCAGGCATTCGGTACCGCGCTTGGCCGTTGCGTAGGGCAGGGACAGCGCGCTGCCGCCGTGCAAGGCCGATTCGGTGCCGTTGAGGATGATACGCCCGCCTGTACCCTGCGCAATCATGTGCTTTATCGCGGCCCGCGCCAGGTAAAACGGCTGATGAAGGTTCACGGCCATGTCGCGCTCAAAATGTGCCGCGGGAACGTCCCTCCAATGACCCGAAAAATGGACCGCGCCCAAAAGTGCGACTAGGGCATCTATCCCGCCAGCCTTGGAACAAAATTCATCGACGACGGCGACGCAATCGGTTTCAGTTTCAAAGGCACGGCGGATTGGAATGACGCGCTTGCCCCTGGCGGCCGCCGTCCTGGTCGCGCCGTGCGCACCGATCACGCACTTCGATCCGTCCAGCAACATCGCCGTCAGCGCGCGCCCCAAGCCACCCGAAGCGCCAACGATCAAGATGCGCATGCCCGGATCGACTTTCGGAATCCAATCAGGAAACGATGGTTTGGTCACGCGTAGCATTCTTTCAATACGGCAACGGAGCGGCGAATATCGGACATGGGGTCGGATTCGTTCAGCATTCGTTGTTCAATTGTGATGAATCCGTCATATCCGATATGGCGCAGAAAATCCCCCATTTTCCGCTGGTCGACCGGCCCCTGATCGAGTCGTCCAAGCCCCGGCTGATTGGCATGAAAGTGGATTAGGTACTTTTGGGCGGCGACGAATGTGGCAAGATCGTCTTCGTCGTTTTCGTGCAGCGCCTTGGCATCCAACTGCACGGCGAAGGCGGGGTGATCAACGGCGTTCGCTATTTCGATAGCCTCGAAAGCGGAGTTGATAAAATCGCTATCCCTGGGGCCGAGCGGCTCAAAACACAGGCGCGTGCCGTGGCCTTCGATCCGGGGGCAAAGCTCGGTCAAGAAGCGGATCGATTCGGCGATAGCATCCTTATGGGCGACGGTGCCTCGACGCCGGCCTCCACCCCAGATCAGCGTCCGCCCGCCCAAATCACGGCAGAGCGCCGACAGATCGACGAGAAAATCAAGCGTCGCCGCGCGGGCCTCGGGCTTAAATAATCCCAGATCGGGACGCTCGAAGAATAACGAGTGCAATCCGACGATCGTCATCCCGGCGCCTTCGACTGCACGGCGATAGACCGCCGCCTGGGCGCCACCGACGCTGGGGCCAACACCGGGCCAGACCCGGCTTGGTGCAACTTCGATGCCGGCGACGCCCAGGGCCGCCACTGCTGGGAATAGCGCGGCATGATCACGGGGCGGCAAGGCGATGTTGGAGAGGGCTATGGTCGGCACCATGCTCTACTCGACCACGGACATTCCGAAAAGCCGGCGGATCGGCCGCTCATAGCGAGGGGTCGGCATTGCGCGGGAATGGACCAGTTCATAAGCCCGGCCGTAATTGCGCCGCCGCGAAGGGATCAGCAGCGATATCTGCCAGTAAATCCGGCCAATCACCGAGCGCCGGCGGCGGAACACGGCGTTCGGGGCGCGAAAGTCTCCGGCAAACACGGCGTTGAGGCCGCGAATTTCACCGGCCCAACGGTGCAAGGAGTAGACAACCACGGAAACGGCGTTGTCGAGCGGCGAGGGAATCTCGGCGCGGTATCCGAATGCCGGTAAGGTGTCCGCGAGGTGCCGGACAACCTCGGCGACCCGGCGGCGAGGATAGCGGCGGTATTTGGCGATTTCGCCGTTGGCGAACGGGCTGGCGTCGAGATCCGTTTCGGTCAAGCCGCTGACGCGGGCGAGAATGTCCAAGGCGCCTCTGTCGCCGCGGCACAAATCCTCGTAGCGTACCATAGCGGTATTTGGTCTGCGTGCGTAATCGCGCGCTAGGCGTATGAACGCCTTGGTGCTTTCATAGAGCGCGACCTCGGGCGTATGCGTGCCAGTGCGCTCGAACACGCTCAAGAAAACGTCAACCGGATGGCGCAGAAGAATAAGCGTGTCCAAGCAGTAGCCGGCGGCGACGACCGCCCGCTCGAACAGTCCTCGTGCCTCGTCGCGCATGGCGAGATTCCATATCGGATCTCGCCCGTCGGCAAGCGGTCCCGGCGTGGGAGAGATCAACTCGTAATTATGGATGGAGGCAAGTCTCGGGCCGGCTTGGTTCAGCATCTGTCCGAATAACGCGACCGCGCCGGATTCGCTCAAGGAGTCGTTTCCCCAGTCGACACCGAAGCGCCGGTAGAAGCCTTTGACGGCGTCCAGTGCACCGAGGCCAGGGAATAGGTCCGAGCGTGCAATCGCGGCGGGATCATAACGCGCTTGGATATAAGTGACCCAGAACTCGACCAATCGGTGATCGAAAAACCGAACCGGGGCGCGTTTGTACAAATCAATTAGAAGATGCGTGCCGCAGCCACCGGTCGACAGCACGAACGTCAAGGTCTTGTCCACGTGGTTCACGCCGCAAGACGCTCGGAAATAAAGGCGACGAGACGTTGGGTGGCCGATCTTGGCGCCAGAGCGACAGTGTCCACGGTGAGATCGGCGTCTCCGGGCGGCTCATAGGGCGTCTCGGGAGAGTAACCGATCATGTCCGAGATTTCGCCCGCCAACGCACGGCGATAGAGTCCTTTTGGATCGCGACCTATGACCGTTTCGATGTCGGCGCGGACGTGGATCAAGAAAAAGCCAGGCGACAGGATCGACCGCGCTGCTGCGCGCCCTTCGACGTAAGGGGAAATGATCGGAACCAGCACAATGTCAGCCTTGGTCCGGTGCCGGGCGCAATGGCGCGCAACCCGGGTGTTGTTCTCGATCACGTCGGTCCGGCCGAAACCGAGGTTGGCGCTCAGAATCGGTCGCAGTCCGTCGCCGTCCAGCAGCATGACCGAGCGACCCCGGGCCTCAAGCGCCTCCCGCGTCGTTTGGGCGAGCGTCGTCTTGCCGGCGCCGGAAAGGCCGGTGAACCAGAAAACCAGGCCCTTGTTCATGACCGGACGATGCCGCGCCCCGCCGCGTGTTCAGCGCGGAGCATCTCGAGTACGGACGGGTGCAGCGCCCAGGGCGGAACCGGCTGGCCAGCGGCGATGGCCTGACGCAAGTCGGTGCTGCGAAGGATCTTGCTGTCCGGCGATTCGCGCCAGCTGAGGTAGCGCCCCGAGACTTCATGGTAACCGACCGGATCGAAAAAGACTGGCTCGATGCCGATGTCGCCCAGTGAGTCGAACAGGCGGCGATTGCCGTCAGCGCCGTAGAACTCGTCGAGACGGGCATAGTTGTGGCCAACGATGAAGTGGCTGCAGCCCATGTTCTTGCGGCACAGGGCGTCGAACACCGTCTCGCGCGGGCCAGCGTGCCGGCGATGGCTCGAGAAGGCGCCGAGGACAGCGCGCCCCTTGGGGTAGAGATCGAGCGCGAGCAAGATCTTGTAGGCCTCGATGATGACACCCGGTTGGAAGTCCCCGGGCTCGGCCGCGCCGATCGCCGGGCTGAGGAAAAGACCGTCGGCATGGGTGCGCTCCAGCGCCTCCAAGTGAATCCACTCGTGGGCACGATGGGGTACGTTGCGACCATGGAAGCCGACGATGCGCGTCCAGCCTTTTTGCATGAAGACGAATCGGCACTGTTGGGGGGTAAGCTCGTAGGCACTGAAGGCCGACGGCAGGCGTTCGATTAGAGTGACCTTGCCGGCGACGAACACATCGGGTCCAGCCAAAATTCGTGCTGCTCCCGGGTGAGCGGTAGAATCGGTTCCGAACCAGCGGGCGGCCAAGTCGCGGGCATCGAACGAAAACACCTCGGCGACGTCGAGAAGGGCGCGAACTGTTCCGCTCGGATCGGCGAGGGCCAAGCGTTGGCCGGCGGCGGGCTTGGGGATGCCGGCCGGCAACGGCATCAAGATGGGCATGGTCCAGACCTCGCCGCCGGGAAGGCGGCAATCGGCGAGGACGGATTTTAGGGTTTCCCGGTCCATGAATCCCTCGAGCGGCGAGAAAACACCGAGTGCGAGCTGCTCGGCGTCCTGCAGCACGGCGTACGGAACCGGGACGACGGGAAGGGCGCGCGCGGCGGCGCGCTCGTCCTCGGTCGCCTCGGCGACGCGTAAGCTGCCGCCGTGGGGCTCAGCCAGCAGCGAGAAAGCCTCGCTCGACGGCGCGGCGAGGCTGCCGCTCTCGAATTCGCGCACCAGCTTGCGGATCATGGCGGCGCAGTCGATTGGATATTTGCCGATCGCGGTTTCGGCCGCCAGGACCAGGCCGTCGGCGCCGTCATCCAGGGTGTTGAAGATGTCGTTGACCTCGGCGCGGGTCGGAATCGGCGCGGCGACCATTGTTTCCAGCAGATTGGTGGCGACGTAGACCTTGCGGCCAACCTGTTTCGCGGTGCGGATGATGTATTTTTGCGCGGAAGGGATGCGCTCGATCGGGATTTCGCGTGATAAATCGCCGCGGTCGATCAGGATAGCATCGGACCGCTCGGCGATGGAGGCGAGATGATCGAGACCGTTGCGGCATTCGATCTTGGAGATGACGAAAACGCCCTCGCCTGCCAGCGCCCGGGTCTCGTCGACGTCGCCGGGCCGGTTGGCGAAGGACAGGGCGACGTGGCGGATGCCGAGTTTGCGACCGATGGCGATGGCGGCGCGGTCCTTGTCTGTCAAGGCCGGCATGGTGAGGGAGCGGTAGACCGTGACCGCCTTGTTGGAGCCGACGGTGCCGCCGTTGACGACGCGCACTGTGACGCCTTTCTCGCTACCACCGACCACCTGGGTCAGGACGGCGTTGAAGTCGATGCTGATGAAATCGCCGGGTCGAAGTTCGGCAAGGATGTAGGGTGGGTAAAGTCCGATGTTGCGTTCGTCACCGGGGACCGGCACGGGATGCACCGTCACCAGGGTATTCTCGCGCAGGATGACGGTGCCGTCGGCAAGCCCGGTGGTGCGGACCTGGGCCCCCTCGGTGTCGAGGCAGACCGGGACGCGGGAATGTTCCTGGATGAAGCGGACTACCCGTTCGACGTCCTCGAGCCGGGTGTGAGACAAATTGACGCGGAACAGCGAGACGCCAAGATGTTCGAGGCGGGAAATGACCCGCGCGTTCATTGAGGCCGGGCCGAGGGTGCAAAGAAGTTCGATAGTCATGACGAAATTGTGCCGTTGGTGTTGAGGTGCCGGTCGGCGTACAGCGGCCGGCCCTGCGCCAGTTGATAACGAAACCAGACGCCGGCGATCAGCGAAGTCGCGATCGCGAGCGCGATCAAGGTCGAATAGAAGACCAGATTGACGATACCATATTCGAGAGCCACCGTTGCCAACACGATGCCCGGTCCGCCGCGGGTATTCATCGCCATGCCGAGGTTAAGGGCAGTGGCATTATCGCATCCGGCGGCGCGTGCGCTGACGAAGGTCGCGGTCAGCTGGCAGACGGTGCAAAACAGAATGAACCCCAGGGCGAACAACGGCTCGAACCCACCGATTAAGTCAATCTTGAAACCAACCATGGCGAAGTAGAACGGAATGAAGAAGGCCAAGGAGAAATCCGAGATGCGGGTCTTGACTTCCTCGACTTCGGGGTCGCCGGTCATGCCGAACACGATCCCGGCCAAAAGTGCGCCGAACACGACGTTGACTTCGAGTACGCTCGCCAGCGCCGCGAGCAGGAAGCAGATGATCAGGACCCAGCCGATCGGCGAGGCCTTGCGTACGATGTTGTAGCGGGTGCGGGTCAGTCGGTAGAGGAGCCACGGCCCGACCAGGGCGGCCGCACCGAAAAACAGGACCGTCTTGAGCACGATCATGGCGATCGAGGCGATATCGGGCTGGCCGAGGGCGACCAAGCCGGTAGCCACCGCCAACACCGCCCAGAGAAGGATGTCATGCCCGATGGCCGCTGACAGGACGATCTTGGCGAAGCGCCCCTCGGCGATACCGAGATCGATGAAAATCCGCGAAATCACCGGAATCGACGTCACCGCGACGGCGATCGCCACCACTAGGGACAGGGCAAGCGGATTGGCGGCCGGCCCGGTGTAGCGGGAGAAATCGACGCTCGCCGTTAGACCCCAGCCGGCGAGAAATGGTAAGATTGTAGTGCCTGCAATCAGCGTTAGGATAACGCGGCGGTCCGAGTGCTCGATTCTTTTTTCGATGCTGAAGCCCGAGGTGAACATCAAAAGAATCAGGCCGATCCAGTAGAAGGCCGCCAACGACACCGGCGTACCGGCGAAGTCCTCGAATAGCCAGGCGAAAAGTCCGGGAAACAGAGTTCCCAGCACCGACTTGCCCACCGCCAAGCCGCCCGCGATCTCGCCGACCACGCGCGGCAGGCCGAGGCGCTGGAAGACATAGCCGCCGAAATGTCCGGCGCCGAGCAGGACGACGACCGCGAGCAAGAACTGGCGCAGCTCGAAATCGCTCATCGGCCGGCGGCGGACGCCTCGCGGGCGCGGTTCAAGTCAGGATGGCGCCGGGTCATGTCGGTGAAGGCGCCGTCGTCGGCGATTCGGCCATCCGCCAGCATGACGATCCGGTCGCAGCCGGCGAGCGTGGTCAGGCGATGGGCGACAATGATCAGGGTGCGCTCGCCCTTGAGGGAATCGATGGCGGCGACGATCTCGCGCTCGGTTTCGGCATCGAGCGCCGAGGTTGCCTCGTCGAACAGCAGGATTGGCGGGTCGCGGTAAAGGGCCCGCGCGATGCCGATGCGCTGGCGTTGGCCGCCGGACAGTCGCGCTCCGTCCTCGCCGACGCGGGTTTCGATCCCCTCGGGCAAGCCGGCGGCGAAGGCATCGAGCCGGGCCAGACGCAACGCGCGTTCCACCCGCGTCGGATCGATTTCTTCGTCGGGCACGCCGAAGGCGACATTGCGGCGGATGGTGTCATCGAGCAGGTAAATTGATTGTGGCACATAGCCGATATTGGCGCGCCAGGCCCGGATCGCAGCAAAGGCGTCCGCGCCGTCCACCAAGAGACGGCCTCGGTCGGGCCTGAGCAGGCCGAGCAGGAGATCGACCAAGGTCGATTTGCCCGCCCCCGATGGGCCGACAACGCCGACTGCCTCGCCCTTACGGATTGTCAGGGAAAGATCGGTTAGCGCGGGGGCACGGTCGTCAGCGTAACGGAATGCGACGCCGTCGAGCCGGATGTCGTGGGCGAACGGCAGAGGCGCGGTCGGGCCGGGATCGCCGCCGCTCGGGCCGTCCGCCGGATGCCGTCCCAGTTCGTCGTGCAGCGTCGTTACCTCGGCGCCGAACTGGTGCATCTCGGCGATCAGGCCCAGCACCCGATTGACCGAGGGGATGATCCGCATCGCGCCCAGGCCGGCGACGCCGAGCGCGCCGAAGGCCTCGCCGGCCTGGGCGCGGTCAGCGTAGAGGAAAACGATCGCCCCGGTTCCGGCGACGACGATCAGCGTCTCGACCAGGGCGCGGGGCACGAGCTGACTGACCTGGCGCCAGGTGCGGACCCGGACGAGTTCGCGGGTCTCGGCCGCGAAGCGGGATTCGAAATAGGGGGCGCAGTCGAAGGCCTTGATGTCCTTGAGCGCGGCGATGCCCTGGACTGTCCAGCGCAGCAGGCCGGCATTGGCGGCGTTGGCCGCCTCGCCCCAGCGCCGGAAATAGGGTCCGGCGGCGAAGTGGAACGCGCCCGCCAGGACCAGGAACAGAAAAACCCCGGCCAGCGCCAGTCCGGGGACCAAAACGGCGACGGTGACGGCAGCGGCGGCGATCAACAATCCCTCCAGCGCCAGCGTCATCAGCGATCGCAAAGTGTCGAACACGGCGGTGCTGGCGGTGGCGATGTTGCGCAGTGGCACCGCCGAATGATCGGCCAGCTGCGCGGCGTAGGGACGCTCCAAGTAATGGCGGTAGAGCCGGTTCTGGAAGGCGGCCAGCTTCGTCAGGGTGAAGCGGCTGACGGCGTACTGGATCGCGAGCAGGGTGGCGTTCTTGCCGACGAAAACCAGGGCGAAAACCGCGCCGGCAGTCGCGGCCAAGGCGAATCCCTCGGCGCCGACAACGCGCCGAGCCGCCTCGGCCCAGGCCGGGCCCTCGCCGGCGGTGAAAATCAGCTGGACCAGCGGAAAAATCAGGGCGATGGACAACATCTCCAGCAGCGCCGAAAGCGCCATCAGGACCAGCAGTCCGGCGCCCTGGACGCGCGTGCGCGCGTCCAGAAACGAAAAAACCTTTTGGATAACCGGAATCACGAAGCGGAAAAGCCGTACGGAAGAATCAGCCCATCGACAGCATGGCGATTTCGTCGGCCGAAAGCCGCTTGGGGCTCAGGCGGAAGGCGTCCTTGGGGTTGGTCCGGCAGCCGGTGCCGCCTTCGACCAGGAAGGTCTTTCGCGAATCCTGGGTCTCGCCGAAGAAATTCTTGCGATAGATCTCGGCGTAGCGCTCGCGGATGGCGAGGCCCTCGGCGTCCGACCCCTCGGCGCGGCGCAAGGCGGGCCACTCGCTCTTGGGGAAGTAGCAGTACAGCGGCATGACTGCGGCCAGCCCGTCGATGTCGTCGGCGCTCAGGAACGGCGCCGGCATGGTCAAAATCGAGCGGGCGGTGGTGTGGCGGGTGATGGTCTGGGGGTCGAGCCAGCCGTTCTTGACCGCGACGTCGCGCAGCACGGTGCCGTGATAGGGCGTGAAGATGCTGACCGTCAGCGCGTCGTAGCCGTGCACCGAGCGCACCAGCTCAACCGTGTCCATGACCAGTTCGCGGGTTTCGCCCGGCATGCCGACGATCAGGTTGAGGCTGAAGGCGATGCCGGAATCGGCGATCATCGCGAAGCGGTCGATCATCTCGGCGTTGGTGATCTTGCGCCGGAGCACGCGCTGGCGGTATTCCTCGTTGCCGCATTCGATGCCGAACGAGATGCGGTAGCAGCCGACTTCCTTGAGCCGCGCCAGGGCTTTGGCGTCGCAGTTTTCCGCCCGGGTGTTGAACCAGAACGGCAGGCGGAATTCCTCGTACATATCGCAGAAATCAAAAATCTCTTGGCGCGGCCGTGCCAGGAAGGAATCGTCAACGAAGTAGAAGAAGGTCGGCTTGTAGGCGGCGTAATGCTCGGTCAGTTCCGCCCGCAAGACGTCCATGCGCTTGCGGCGCAGGAAGTTGCCGAGTTCGTTGTCCTTGGAAAAGACCCGCTGCGCCGGCGAATTGCAGTAGGTGCAGGAGTAAGGACAGCCGCGATAGGTCTCGACCGGAATCATCTTAAACACTCGCCCGCCCATCGGCCGGTAAAAACGGCTTTCCTCGAACAGGCTGAAATCGGGTCGGTAGCGGTTGATGTCGGCCAGCGGCTGCACCGGATTCTTGCGGATGGTGCCGTCGGGGAGCCGCGACCAAGTGCCGGCGATAGTGTCGATCGCCTTGCCTTGGCGAACGGCCTCGGCGACGTCCACCACGGTCCGCTCGCCCTCGCCGAGCGCAATCATCTTGACCTCGGGGAAGTCGAAGCAGCGCTCCTTAGCGTTGGTCGGGAAAACGCCGCCGAAGACGTGGGGAATATTCAGATCCTGGACTCGCCGCAGCAGAGCGAGCGCCTGGAGGAAGGCGTCCTCGACCACCGAGAAGATCATCAAGTCGGGCCTGAACGACTCGACCTTGCGGCGGAAGTCCCCGAACATGTCGTGCTTGATCGTGATGCCAAGGTCCTCGGTGACGCTGAATTCCCGCACGTTCAGCATCTTGAACCGGTTCTCCGAGCTCGAGTCCTCCTCCTGGTCGAGGTAATGAGTGGTCTCGAACAGCTCGACCTGGTAGCACTCCTCGCGCAGCACGCGGGTGAACAGCGCGATCGCCAGCGCCGGGATCAGCATCAAGGGCAAGTTCGGATAGACGATCAGGACGCGGAAGTCCGATCGGGCCTTCGCTCCGGGAAGATCGTTGTTCACTGCCTGGGTCATCGCGTCAACGCTCTCGTTCGTTGCCGATTTTCAAAGGGCGTGCCGTCCGCGCACGAAGAAATAGTTGTGTGCCAAGCCGTCGCGGATGTTCGCCAGGTTCCGGTAGCGCTCGCCGTCCAGTTTTTCGAACCCGTGGGCGAGAAGAAGATCGGCGACTTGGCGGTCGGCCTCGCGGAAGTCGGGATTGAGCTCGATGGCGACACTTTTCAGCCGCAGATCGTCCAGCAGCCCGCGCATTCCCTCTAGCACGACCGGATCGTTGCCGTCGACGTCGATCTTAACATGATTGGGAAAAGGGACATCGAAAGTATGGACAAAATCGTCGAGGCGATAGCCGATCACGCTCTGGCGAAAATCGGGGATGAAGGCGCTGTAATCGGATCCGGCGACGGCGATGGAGAAACCGTGGCCGGCCTTGCCGGGCATGAACGCCGACAAGTTCAACATCGACAGCGCGGTGCGGTCGTGCAGGGCGAGATTGAGCGCGATCACCCGATCGGCCAGCCCATTCATATAGATGTTGCGGTTGAGGATCGCGTAGTTTTCCGACGAGGGCTCGAAGGCCACCACCGCTGCCTTCTTGCGGGTTGCGGCGTAAAGGGTGAACACGCCGATGTTGGCGCCCACGTCGTAAAAGGAGTCACCCTCGGAAACGCAATCGTCGATCCAGGCGATGGTGTCGGGCTCCTTGGTAAATAGGGTCAGCGCGCGATAAAGCGGGATCTCGTGGCTGGCATCGAAGCGCAGACCGCCGACCTCAATGGTCGTGTCCATTTCGCGCCGAACGAAATGGACCAGCTTCAAGAATCGCGTCGGGCCGAGCAGGGCGTGCAGCAACCGAGCCAAGCCATGCGCCAATCGCGCGGCCAGCCAAAGCGCAGCCCGGTATGGTGGGCGCAAGATGTTCTTGACGACGGGGTGGAGCTTCATGGCGTTCGCTTTCAAGCCAAGTCGGAAAGCGGTTGGGCGGACTCGCGGGCGGGAAGACCTAGGCCCTCGCGGACGGCATCGAATATTGTGCACCCGGACAGATCGATCAGGTCGGCATAGAGCGCGCGCCGGTAGGGTTGGGTGCCGTTCTCGATTCCGGCGATGCGCTGGGCGGCCTCGGCGGCGCTCTTGACCGCCAAGCCCTCGAATTCGCGCAGCAGGGATGTTTTTTGCATCGGCGCCACGTCGGCGAAGAAGGAATAGAGGCCGAATTGAAGGGCCTCGACCACCACCGTCGAGGGGTCGGAGAAGGAATAGCGCGCCCGCTCGAATAGCTCGAACATCGGCGCGCGCACAGGCCGGACATTGGCCAGCCCCTCAGCGCAGGCGGCGGTGAAGCGCTGGCCGGCCTCGGTATCGACGAAAGTGCTCTTGACCTGGAGCAAGATGTCGCGGTCGGGAAAATGCTGGGCAAGGTCGCGGACAAAGGCGACCATCTCCGAATCCCAAATCAGCGCGGCGGCGAAGACGACGATGTTGCGCGGGCGCTCGATCACGCGGCGCTTGTATTGCGCGCGGCTGGCACCGAACGTACCGACCGGAACGACCTCCATGTCCGCCGCCCAGGTTTTACGCATGTAGCGGTCGTAAAGCGCGCGGCCGAAAACGTAATACCGGTCGAAGCCGATGTAGCGCCACATGGGAAAGACGGCCGAATAGGCGGGATAGCCATGATTGATGCCGTGGGATTGGCCGCCGATGCGGCGGATTTCTTCGCGTCGGATCAGGTGCTCGACGTTGTAATCGTCCCGACCCCAGAAGAAACGCGGGCGAAAACGGTGAAAAAACGCGCGCAATACCGAGCGGCGATAGGGCAAGGCGGCAAGCAGATAGAAGTGCGACGGTTCGACCCGACGGAACCGGCGCCAGATGGTGGCAGCTTCGGCGATGAGCGCCGGCAACAGCTTTGCCGCCGCAGCCAGGGTCAGGCGGCCATCGCCGGGTGCGACGATACGGTATTTTGCACGCAACTCCGCCGGTACCTGGTAAGAACGGTTGCGCAACGCCAGCAGCAGGGGTCCGCCATCCTCGACTTCGCGGTAGAGTTCGGTTTCCCGTTCGTCCTCGATGTAGTCGGCAGCGAAGAAGAAGGATTCGGTTTCGACTCGCGCCCGTACGCGCGACAGAGTCCAGACGATGGCGTAAAGCGCAAACGCAAGCGAAAACAGGGCATTGATTGGCTCACGCGGAATCCGGCTAGCTGGCGCGGCATCAAACCGCCGTCCCCAATAGGCTTCGAGCATGTCCTTGGTGTCGCGCGGCAGGCCAATGACACGGGCGTCGGGGCGGGCACGCAGGACAGCCTCGACCATCAACAGGCTGTGGTGCTTCCAGCGCACATGATTGCAGGTGACCTGTTTATAGGCCATGGCCAGCGCCGGCGCCTCGCGCTCGGCCTTGGCGAAGCGATAATAGCGGTCGTGCCAAGGTTCGATCGTTCCGAAAACGTCATAGAGCAGGACGCGGGTCGGATAGTCGGCGAGCGGCTTCATCTCGGGGCACAACTCGACGACGGGCCGCAGATATCCCCGCCGCTGGGCCCAGGTGGCGAATCGGTCGAGCCAGCCGTGCAGCGGCGGCAGAACCGGTTCGACGGCGAGAAGATGGCTGATGCGGCCGGTCAGGCCGCGCCAGAGAATCGCCGGCATGGCGGCTTCGTTCAGCAGATAAACGTAAGTACGTGCGTCGCTCATCGATCCGCGACATTCAGCAGGACTTTCAGGACTTCGCCGCTTTTTGACTTGTCCCAGGCGTCGCGAAAGTTCTCAAGCGGCAGGGCGCAGCGGAAATAGGGGTCCAGGTCGATCTCGGGCAGCAGGCGGATCGCCGCCTCGAAATCAGCGGCGGTGCTACCGACCGAGCCGATCACGGTCTTGTCGAACGCGGCGATGGTTTCGAACGAGAAAGGCTGCTTACCGTAGGGCAGCCCGAGCAGCAGGATCGCAGCATTCGCCGGCGACTGGTGCAGGATCGAATCGAGCGACTGCGGATCGCCGGTGATCTCGACGATCAAGGGGAACCGGGCGATGGCCTCGGGCGCGGTCGTGGTCTTGATCCCGGTGCCGGCGAAAAAGTCGAGCCGCCGCGGGTCGCGGTCGTAGGCGGTCACGTCGTGCCCGCGATGCTTGAGGATCTTGGCACAGAGATGGCCGAGCGGGCCGGCGCCGGCGACGCCGACGGGCTTCCTCGCGCCGCCGTCGGGGCCGGCGACGGCGGAAAGCCGGCGCAGGGCCTTCAAGATCACGGCCGCCGGCTCGGCCAGCGCAGCGCGACGCAGGTCCATATCCTCCGGGACGCGATGGACGAACCGGGACGGCGCGATGACGTACTCGGCGTAGGCGCCGTTCAGGCCCATGACGCCCAGCTCTTTGCGCTCGGCGCAGCCGATAGCGTTGTCGGCGCGGCATTCGGCGCAGGCGCCGCATCCCTGGATGCACTCGACGACGACCGGATCGTGCTCCCTGAAGTCGGTGACGTTGCGGCCGACGGCGGCGACGCTGCCCGAGAACTCGTGGCCTGGCACGATGGGATATTGGGCCATGCCGCTGGCGTAGTAGCCGAGCGTGCCGTTGCGGATTTCGTGATCGGTAGCGCAGATAGCGACGTGCGCGACGTGGATCAGGACATCGCCTGGCTTCAGCTCGGGCAGTTCGACGCTCTCCAGTGCCGCCTGGCCCGGTCCCTTGATGACCACCGCCTTGACCGCGCGGTTGAACAGGACCGCCTCGTAGGAGGCCCGGGTTTCCAACGGATGGGATTCGAAAAATCCGCGCATCACGCCCGCGTTCTTGTGCAAGCGATAGGCGAGAATTTCGGCGAGCCGCGCCGGCTTCGACAGCCGCCGGGCGGCCGGATTGGCATCGGCCGTCAGGGCGCGGATGCAATCGACGGCCGCGCGGCCGGCTTCGCGGATCAGTTCCATCGGAATGTGACGGCGGCCGCGGATGCTCATGCGCCGCCAAGCGACCGCCTCGCGGTAGAAGCGACGGCGGATCTGCGGCCAGGTTTCCTCGTGGATGTGGTAAAGCGCGGCTTCGGGAACGTAGCGGACGATCAGCCCCTTTTTCATCCAGTGTCGGGCCCATTCGATGTCCTCGAGGCCGGGCAGCGCCTCGTCGAAGGGATGCTCCAGCCATAAGTCGCGGCGGACGGCGGAATTGGCGTTGTTGACGGCGAAGCGGGACGGATGCTCGTCGCGCGGCTCTGGTCCGAAGGTCCGCTCCATGTCCTCGGCCTCGCAGAACTTGGAGCTTTCAACGCTCACTTGCCGACCATAGGTCATGGCGACGTTGGAATCGACCAGCGGCGCGACTAGTCGGCCGAGCCAGTGTTCGTCGCACGGGACGGTGTGGGCCGATGCCATGACAATGTACCGGCCGCGCGCGGCGCGAATGCCGGCGTTGAGCGAATAGCCGAAGGTGAAGTCGTGGCTGGAAATCCGCAGCAGGCGGTCGGCCCGGGCGGCGGCGATGACGCGGGTGTCGTCGAACGAGCCGGAATCGACGACGATGGTCTCGAAGTTCCGATACGCTTGGCGCGCGAGCGCGTCGAACAGGGCGGGGAGGTGCTTCTGCTCGTTGAACGCGCGGATAACCACCGACGTTTCCGGTGTCGCGGCCTGCGGGACGGGACGATTGTTCATGAAAACCCGACGGCGAAATCAGCGGTGCGGGGCGCGCACGGCCTTCAGACCCGCCAGCAGTTGATCGAGTGTGCTCAGGTGAATCCGCTCCCACGCCTTGGGACTGGAATTGCTGTTGTGCGGGGCGAGCATGACGTTGTCCATGCCGCGCAGCGGGCTGTCGGCCGGCAGCGGCTCGTCCTCGAACACGTCCAGCGCCGCGCCGGCGATGGTTTTCGATTGCAGGGCGCGGACCAGGGCCTTTTCGTCGACCACCGGCCCGCGCGCCAGGTTGAGCAGCACCGCCGTCGGCTTCATTTTCTGGAACTGGACATCGCTCATCAAATGATGCGAGGTCGGATTGAGGTCGCAGTGGGCGCAGACGAAGTCGGCGCGCGCCAGCAGTTCGTCCAGGGACACCATGTTCACACCCAGCGCCTTGACATGGCCGGGATGGATATCGCGGGTGTCGGTGCCGAGCAGCTCGGCGCCGAAGGCTCGCGCCCGGCGCAGGGTGCCGCTGCCGGTCGCGCCGACGCCGATGACGCCGACGGTGCTTTCGTTCAGGGCGCGGCCGGGGATCTTGTCCCAGACGCCGCTTTTCATCTGCCGGTCCATCCACGGCAGGCGGCGGGCGAAGCAGAGGATGTAGCCCAGCGTCGAGTCGCCGACCGGCTCGGTGAAGGCGTCGAGCGTGCGGCAGACGCGGATGCCGCGCGCCTCGGCCGCCGCCTTGTCGATGGAATCGATGCCGGTCCCCCATTTCGAGATTACCTTGAGCTTGGGCGCGGCGTCCATGACCCGGGCGGTGAAGCGGTCGTCGCCGCAGGCGACGCCGTCGATATCGCCGACCAGCGGCAAGAGGTCGGCCTCCTCCATCCGTTCGTTGATGTTGGCGACCACCGGCTCGATGCCGTTCTCGGCGAACCAGGGGCGAAAGCGGTCGACGACCGGCAGCAGGTAGGGAGCAGTGACCAGGACTTTCCAGGGCATCGGGGCTTCCTTATGGCGGGGACAAACGATCAGCGGACATAGCGGGCGACCAGCGGGTCGTCGCGCAGCAGGGCCTCAACCTTGACCCGCTCGTCGGGCACGTCGACGGAATGGCTGTCGAAGGCGGTTTCGACCATGCGCACCGGCAGGCCATGCTCGAGGAAACGCAGCATGTCGATCGATTCGGCGATTTCCAGGGGGGTCGGCGCCAAACGGGTGTATTGAGCAAGCGCGTCGCGACGGAACGGAATCACGCACACCTGCTTGTAGGCGGCAATTGCCGCGAAAGAACCCTTGGGCCGGGTCGGGATCGGCTGGCGCGACATGAACAGCGCGTCGTTCTTCTCGTCTATCACCACCTTGATGGTGTTGGGGTTCAGGAACTCGGCCTCGGTTGCGATCTTCTTGGTCAAATTGACGCAGCGTACTTCGGAATTTGCGGCAAAGGGAGCGATCGCGGCGGCGATCATTTCGGGGTAGATCATCGGCTCGTCGCCCTGCAGCAGGACGACGACGTCGGCGTCCGAGCGGGCGGCGGCCTCGGCAACGCGGTCGGAGGCGCGTTCGTGGCGGTCCGAGGTCATGGCGACCGGCGCGCCGAAGCCCTCGGCCGCGGCGCGAATCTCGTCGTCGCAGGTGGCGACGATCACCTCGGCCAGTCCCGCGCACAGCCGGGCGCGGCGATAGACGTGCTCGATCATCGGCCGACCGAGCAAAGACGCGAGCGGCTTGCCGGGATAGCGGGACGAACCCATGCGGGCGGGAATGACGGCGATGGCTTTCATGGCGGATTCCGGAATGGAAACGTCAGTCGTTAACGATCAAGACGGCGCGCACCGGGGGCACCGTCGGCGCCCGCGAGCTTCAGCGGCAGGCAATAAAGATCGTAGTTGCCGGGTGCGGCCCGACGCAGATCCAGGCCTTCGACCGCGACGACGCCGGCGCCGGGCAGGAGTTTGTGGGTGCGGTGCCCGGGCTCGCGGAAGCGTTCGACGGAGAGATAGTCGATGCCGACCAGTCGAATGCCGCGATCGACGATCCACTGGGCGGCATCGGGCGTCAGCGCCACGTAATCCTCGCGGAACGCATAGCCGGGGTCGTTCCACAGTGCCGAGACCCGCGTTTTGAGCAGCAGGCGAACGGTGCCGGCGGGCAAGGCCAGGGTATCCAGCATGGCGGCATCGATGGCGTCGGCGTCGGGAAAATGGACGACCCGCGCCGGACCGATCAGGACATCAAGCTCCAATTCGTCGACGCTGATGCGGCCCTTGATGAAATGGCGGGGCGTGTCGAGGTGCGTGCCGGTGTGGACACCGCCCTCGATGCGGCTGACGGTGCAGGAATCGCCCCGGCTCATGTCGCGCAGCAGGGACGCGGTCAGCTTGGGTTCCCCCGGCCAGGACGGCATTTGGGAGGAAACGGCAAGGGTGATGTCAATGATCCGCCTCATTTGTCGGCTTCTGCCAGCAGTTTCCGTTCCCACGCGATCGCTGAGGAAACGATTTTGCCGAGATCGTCGTGCCGAGGCGCCCAGCCGAGAACCTGACCGATCCGTGTCGCGTCCGCAACCAGCAGCGGCGAATCGCCCGGCCGGCGCGGCGCCACGCCGAGCGGCAGCTTGCGGCCGAGAACCTCCTCGACCTTGGTCAAGACCTCGCGCACCGAATAGCCGTGGCCGTAGCCGCAATTGAGGGTCACATCCGCGCCGCCCCTTTCCAGGAGCGCAAGCGCAGCCAGGTGCGCGTCGGCCAAGTCGGAGACGTGGATGTAATCGCGCACACAGGTGCCGTCGGGGGTGTCGTAATCATCGCCATAGATGCTCATCCTCGCGCGCGCGCCGACGGCCAGCTCGGCCGCGATCTTGATCAGGTGTGAGGCGACAGGCTGGCATTCGCCGCTGCGGCCTTGGGGGTCGGCGCCAGCGACGTTGAAGTAGCGTAGTACGGCGGCGCGCAGGCCGTGCGTCGCGGTGGCGTCGGCGAGCGCCCATTCGGTGATCAGCTTGGTCCGACCGTAGGGGTTGATCGGCCGGGTCGGCGCCGTTTCGTCGACCGGACAGCGCTCGGGCATTCCGTAGACCGCGGCGCTGGAGGAAAAGACAAACGATGCGACGCCAGCGGCGACGCAGGCCTCGATCAAGGACTGGCTGGCGAGCGCGTTGTTGCGGTAATAGCGGAGCGGTTCGCGTACCGATTCCGACACAATGATTGAGCCAGCGAAATGAATGACGGCACGGCAACCATACTCGGCCAGCACACGGCGCGTCAGCGCGCCGTCGCCAGCATCGCCCCGGACGAACGGAACGTCGCGGGGCACCAAGTCGCGCCGTCCAGTCGAGAGATCGTCGAGCACGACGACCGCGCGGCCGACGTCGCGCAACGCCAGCACGACATGGCTGCCGATGTAGCCCGCGCCGCCGGTGACGAGAATGGGATTCATCGGGTTGCGCGCTTTCGCAACAGGACCTCAGCCGCCGCCAAGTCGGTTTCGGTATCCACGTCGAGGGACCGTTCCGCCGGCATGACGTAAGGCACGGCGGCGCCGGGATAAAACTTCTGGTCGCGGCGAAACGCGGCGATATCGACCACGAACGCCGCGCCGTTCGGCAGGTAAGCGGGCTCGGGAACTTGGCCGGCGGCGAAAATCCGCCGCAAGCATCCCGCGTCGTTCTTGGTCATCAGCCAGGCAAGCGGTTTGGCCGGAACGCAGACCGAAACGCAGGCCGGAGCCTTGGCCGCGACGCAGGCTTGAATCGCGCCGTCGATGTCCTCGGCTAGGCACAAGGGCGAGGTCGGCTGCAGCAGGACGGCCAAGGCGAAGTCCCCGCCGACGGAGTCGAGGGCATGGATCAAGACATCCTCGCTGGTCGCGGTGTCGCCTGACAGCGCGGCCGGGCGCAGGAACGGGACCTCGACGCCAAGCCCGCGCGCCGCGTCGGCAATACGCGGATCGTCGGTCGAAACGATCAGGCGGTCGAGATATTTCGAGCCGCGCGCGGCGGCGACGGTCCAGGCGATCATCGGCCGCCCGGCCACGGGCAGAAGATTTTTTCCGGGCAGTCGCTTCGAGCCGCCGCGCGCGGGAATGACGCCGAGGATCTTCCTGCCGTCGATCATTTTCCGTCGAGAAAGCCGCGCAGGATGCGCAATCCGACTGGCCCGCTTTTCTCGGGGTGGAACTGGCAGCCGGCAAGGTTGTCGCGCCGCGCCGCCGCCAGCAGGCGGATTCCTTCGTAGTCGCACTCCGCCAGCGTGTCGGCCCGCTCGGCCGGCTCGACCGCGAACGAGTGGACGAAATAGACGCTGTCGCCGGGCGCGATCCCGTTCATGAGCGGATCGTCCCAGCGGTTGGCCCCGTTCGCCGGCTGCAGGGCGTTCCAACCGATGTGCGGAACCTTGCGCCGCCGGCCGTCGCCGTCGGTCGTGGGAATAGCCCGAACCCAGCCGGGCAGCAGGCCGAGCCCGCGGGTCGTGCCGAATTCATCGCTGCCGTCGAACATCATCTGCATGCCGATGCAGATGCCGAGAAAAGGCCTCCCGCCGGCGGCGAAGCGGCGCACCGCGTCGGTCAGTCCCTTGTCCTCCAGCCCCGTCATGCAGGCGGCGAAGGCGCCGACGCCCGGCAGCACCAGCCGCGCGGCGCCGGCGACGGCGGCGGGGGTGTCGGCCAGGATCACCTCGGCGCCGAGGTGGCGAAAGGCGCGCGCCACCGAAAGCAGGTTCCCGGCGCCGTAATCGACGAGCGTGACGGTCGCGGTCATGGAGCCGATCAGGCCGCCCGAACCGGCAAGCCGCGCGCAAGCGCCTCGGCGCGCAGGGCGGGGAAAGTGGCCTTACCGTAATGCACCAGATGGGCGACGGCGACGGCGTCGGCGCCGCCCCTGACGGCGGCGTCATGCAGGTGGGTAAAGCTGCCCATGCCGCCCGAGGCGATCACGGGAATCGACACGGCGGCGGTCACGGCGGCGATCAGCTCGACGTCGAAGCCGCGCAGCGTCCCTTCCCGATCGACCGAGGTCAGCAGAATCTCGCCCGCGCCCAGCGCCTCGCCCTGCCGCGCCCAGGCGACCGCGTCCAATCCGGTATGCTCGCGGCCGCAATCGCGGTAGGCCTCCCAGCGGCCGGGGCCGGTGCGCTTGGCGTCGATCTGCAGCACCATGCATTGGGAGCCGAAGATCCGCGCGATCTCGGAAACCAGCTCGGGCTGCGTCGTCGCCGCCGAGTTGACGGCGACCTTGTCGGCGCCGGCGCGCAGCATGGTCCGCACGTCCGCGACCGAGCGCAGCCCGCCGCCGACCGTCACCGGCACGAACACCTCCTCGGCGGTGCGGCGAACGATGTCGAGCATGGTGTCGCGGGCATACAGGCTGGCGACGGCATCCATGTAGAGAATCTCGTCGGCGCCCTCGTTGTAATAGCGGCCGGCGAAGGCGCGCGGATCGCCGACGACGCGCACGCCCTCGAGCTGGATGCCCTTGATCAGGTTGGGGCCCTTGATATCGAGCCGGGCGATAAGGCGTAGGTTGCGCATCGATGCCGGAATCAGTTGCCGCCCCAGACGGTATGGCGCAGGCGCCATTCGCCGCCGCGCCATTGCCACAGGTGCGGTGAGCGGAAGCGCTCGGCGAGCTTGAGAAAGTAGTCGCGGTCCATGATCGGCTGTTCGAACATGCGCGCGGCCTCGGGGAACTGTTCCGGCGGCAGGCTGAGGTAATCGAACAGTTCATCGGCGAAACGCTCGGGAAATTCGCCGTCGTAGCGCCGCACCAGGGCAACGCCCTCGTCGCGGGTGATGTCGCCCGAGCGGATTTCCTGGGCGGCGTCGTAGCTCGCCCGGCCGATCCCGAACTTGATGAAGGTGGTGTAGTAGTGAAGATCGTCGATCCGGTCGTCGATGCTGTTGTACTTGCTGTAGGTGCCGGGCGTGCGCTCGGGCGAGGCCTCGAAGCCGCCGTGCTCGACCGAATAGTAATAGCAACTTTGCGGATGCCACTTCAGGTAATAGCCGAGGTAGTGAACCTCGGTGCCGACCCGCTTCATCGCCGCCGGGTCGGCTGGGAGATAGGGCTGCAGATCGCTGGCATCGAGGCCGAAGCGGGCCTTCAGGTCCGCGACGGCGACGCCGCCGAGGTAGACCTTCGATTGATCGGCGGCAGTGAAATAGGACCAGTCGCGCACCGGTTTGGCGTTGTCGGCGACCGGGTTGCCGTATTCGGCCTCGTTCTCGCCGTAGAACACCAGGGGAATGTCGTGCTGGATCGACATTTTCGGCGCGATGTTCTTCTGTCCGACGATGAACGGCTGAAACGGATGGAACAGCACCTCGGTCGACAGCCGCGTCAACAGACGATGGGCGCGGCCGTTGGGGGTCAGCAGGACGTTGTCGAAGCCGGCGTGGATCCAGCGCTGGAAATTGCGCCAGCCCCATTCGGTGTGGATATGCGGCGCCCAGGTGACGGTCAGCGGGTGCATCTCGTACTTGGTCTTGAGGACGTGGGCGGCATAGAAGCTGTCCTTGCCGCCGGAGCCGGGAACGATGCAGTCGTAACGGCCGTCGCCGCGGCGGAAGCGGTCGCACAGCGCGACCAGCTCCTGCTCGCGCGCGGCCCAATCGATCCGGCGCTTCTCCTCGGCCGCGCGGCAGGCGTCGCAGACACCTTCGGCGTCGAGGTTGATGGTCTGCTTCGCGCTCGCGGCGGTGTGCGCCAGCTCGGCGGTGGAATTGGGGCGCTGGTTGGAAATGACGCAAGAGCGGCAGAACCGCACCTCGCCCGGCAGGCCGTAGCGGGCGGGCAGCGAACCGGCTTCGGCCTTGAACGGCGCGAGATCGGGCGAGGCGGGATAGCGCAAAATGTCCATGAGAGTCTTCTTCGATAGGGAGGAAAAGCCTATTCGAACAGGCCGCGATAGTCGCCGTTGGCGCGGGCGAGATCGTCGATCTGGCCGATGTCAATCCAGTATTCGCGAATGGGGAAGGCGGCGGTTTCGCGGCCCGCCGCCAAGGCGTTCTCGAACAGGTGCGTCATGTGGAACTGGCGGCCGTCGCGAGGAACATCGTCGAGCAGGGTTGGTTCGACCACGTAAATCCCGGCGTTGACGAAAAAAGAATGAACCGGCTTTTCGACCAAGCCGTTGATGCGCGCGCCTTCGAGTTGGACAACGCCGTAGGGCACCCGGAAATCGTATTCACGCACGCACATGGTGGCGGCGGCCTTGTGCTCGCGGTGGAAATCGAGCAGGTGGCCGAAATTGACCTTGGTCAGGACGTCGCCGTTCATGACGATCAGGGGCTTCTCGGGGCGCTCGGGTAGCAGGCCGAGCGCGCCGGCGGTGCCGAGCTGCTCTTTTTCCTCGAGATAGCGGATTTCGCACCCCCAGCGGGCGCCGTCGCCGAAGTACCCCTTCACCTTGCCGGCGAGGTAATTGACCGAGATATAGAACCGGTGGAAACCCTGCTGCGCGAAGCTCTCCAGCGTCGTTTCCAGCAGCGGCTTGACCCCGACCTTGAGCATCGGCTTTGGCACGGTTTCGGTCAGTGGCCTGAGGCGCGCGCCGAGGCCGCCGGCCATGAGGACGACCCAGTTGTCGGCGCGCTGCCCTTCCTCCATCAAGTCGTCGATCAGGACCAGGCCGACTACCCGGCGATCAGCGTCGACCACAGGCAGCTGGTGAAGCTGCTTGCTGCGCATCAACTGGACCGCGTCCTCGCGGGCGTATTCCGGGGCGAGCGTGGTCGGGGCGCGATTCATCACGCGCTCGACCGGGGCGTCCAGCGGCACGGCTTTCAGGATGGCGCGACGGATATCGCCGTCGGTGACGGTGCCGAGCAGTCGGTCCGCGCCGTCCACCACCAGGCAAATCTGCTTCGACGAGACGTCGATAATGCGGATTGCCTCGGCCAGCGGGGCGGTGCCGCGCAACAGGGTGTGCCGCCAGTGGGTCATCGGGATACCTCGAAGGTTACCGCGTCGGTGAAGGTCTTGACGATCAGGCGGCGGTCGAGGGGCACCGATTGCAGCACGGCGAGAATGCGCGGCACGGCGTGGCCGTCGCCGTAGGAATTGACCAGCCCGGCCAAGCCGGCGCGAAAGGCAGGATCAAGGGCGCGGCGCCAAGCGTCCGCGATCGCCGCCGCGTCACCCGGACAGCGGATGACGTTGCGGTCGGCAAGCCGGCCCTTCTGGCGATCGCCGATATCGACCACCGGCAACTTGAAACTCGCGGCCTCGATGATCCCCGACGAGGAATTCCCGACCATGCAGTCGGCGTGGTTGAGCAATTCGAGATAGAGATCGCGGCCCAGCGATTCGCGGTAGACGCATCCTGGTCGGGCGATGGCGAAGGCGGCGACGGCCTCGCGGATCGGGGCGTTGCCGGTATCGGCGTTGGGGGCGGTAAAGACGATCTGGCTGTCGATCGTATGGGCGGCTTGCAGCACGGCGGCGATGGCGTTTGCGGTCTTATCCGCGGCCAAGGTTTCCGGGTGATAGGTCAACAGGCTGACCGGGCGAGCGGGATCGAGGCCGAGGACGCGAATCACGTCGGCGCGCGGGCGCGGCCGGAACGCGACAAGGGCATCGAGCCCCGGCTGGCCGGAAAGCGTTATCCGCCAAGCTTCCTCGCCCATCTGCCGGATGCGCCGGGCGTAGACTTGATGGGAGGGAAAATGCAGATGCGCGAGCTTGGTCAAGGAATGGCGGATGGCCTCGTCGATGGCGCCTTCGGTCGACTCGCCGCCCGAGACGTGCGCGATGGGGATGGCGAATGGCAAGGCAGCTAGCGCGGCGGGATAGGAATCGTAGCGGTCCCCCAGCACCACCAGGATGTCGGGACGAAGGCCGGCGAAGGCGGCGGCGAAACCGGAAACGCCGGCGGCGACAGTCCGGGCGACGGCCTCGGGCGAATCGCCGCCCTGAAAGCTCGGTATCTCGACCAGCGCCTCGGCGAAGCCGGCGGCCTTCACCTCGTCCAAGGTGTATCCATGGTTGCGGGAATGGTGCATACCGGTGGCGTAGACGATCAACTCCAGTTCCGGCGCCGCGCGCACCGCATCTATCAGACCCCGCAAAAGGCCGAAGTCGGACCGGGCCGAGGTGACGATGCCGATCCGGCGGCGACTCACGGTTCGATCGCCTCGTCCTCGGCGTAGGCGCGCGTCGCGATGCGGCCGAGCCAATCCCAGTAGCGGTCGGGGGCGAGTGTCCCGTCGGCGCGCTTGACGGCGAGGTTGTCCTCGCCGAACCGCTCGCCCGCCCGGATCGCGCGCCGGGCGACCAGGCACTTGCGCACCGCGGCGATATTCTTGATTTCGGATGGGGCCGGCGCCTTGCGTCCGTCGCCCAGTGCCCGTTCGACTTGGCGGATGCCCTCGACCATGGCTTTCAACTCGCCGGGCTCGAGCGAAGCCTTGTGGTCGGGCCCGGGCAGCGAGCGATCCAACGTGAAATGCTTTTCGATCACGGCGGCGCCGCGCGCCGCGGCCGCGATGGCGACATTGATTCCGGGGCTGTGGTCGGACAGGCCGACGGGAAGCGCGAACGCCTCGCGCAGGGTATTCATTGCCCGCAGGTTCACGTCCTCGAAAGGCGCGGGATATTCGGTCGTGCAATGGAGCAGGGTCACTTTGCCGGCCAACGCCGCGCGGCCTTGGGCGTCGGCGAAGGCGGCGGCGAAGGAATCAGCACCGGGTCGCTGGCCTTGGTCCAGATAGCCGAACGCCAGAACGCCGAGCGCGCGGCGCACGTCGTCGAGATCGCTCATGCCGGTCGAAAGGATGATCCTGGCGCCGCTCCGGGCCGCGGCCAGCAGCAAGGGAGCATTGGTGATCTCGCCCGAGGGTAGCTTGATAAGGTCAAGCCCGAGCTGTTCGGTCAGCAGGCGCAAGCTCGGCAGGTCGAAGGGCGTCGAGAGAAAGCGAATCTTGCGTTCGCCGCAGCGCGCCAAGAGACGCTCGTGCGCGGCGCGGTCCAGCTCCAGGCGCTTGAGCATCGCATGCTGGGTTTCGTCCGCATCCGTGGCCGCGCGCTGGTAGTCGCACTTCGGGATTTGGCGACTCGCCAGTTCGTCGGCGACGAAGCTCTGGAACTTGACCATGTCCGCGCCGGCCTCGGCCGCCGCGTCGACTAGGACGAGCGCGCGGCCGAGATCGCCGTTGTGGTTGACGCCGGCTTCGGCGATGACGGCAACGCTCATGCCCGAACTCCGGCGGGTTCGGCGAGCGCGTGCCAGACTTCCGCGCCCGCGTTGGGGATTTGGCTAAAGGCGCACAAGCGCTCCAATGCCCGGGCCATTGCCGCGACCAGATCGTCCGGCCGACGCAGGCGGGCGCGGACCTCGCCCGCGTCGCGGCAAAAGGGCAGGGCGACCATCCCGCCGTCGGTCGCGGCGCTAGGCGGCATGACGACTGGAATATAGGGCTTTCCCATGGCCATCGCCTCAACCATCGCGCCCGAGGTGATGGGGCCGATCACCACGTCCGCCCACGCGATTTCCGGATGAAGGGGCTCGGTTTTCAAGACCGTGGTCTCGATGCCGTGGCGGCGGAAAACATCGGCGTAATAGTCCGCGCGTTCAAGGCCGTGGTGAAGCTTGAAGCGGGTCTCGAAGCCTTCCTCGGCCAACATCGCGAGCACGTCGACCGCGTACTTGAATCCGTCGCCGCGCAGCGCGACCAGATCGTCGGGTCCGGGCGGGCAGGCCAGCACCAGGGCCCGCGTCCATCGCGCGCTCGGCGCCGGCGCGGCGCGGAGGAGATCGAGAACCGGATAGCCGGTTCGCCACGCGGGCAGGGAGGAACCGGTTTCCTTGAGCCACTCCTCGCCCTGCGCGCCCCAGGAGAGAAAACGGCTCAGCAGCGGCGGCCGGTTGTCGAGGCCGACCCGCGCATCGTGCCGCTGATGGGTATTGAACATGCCGTTGACCAGCTCGTCGGACGGAATGGCGAACGCGCGCGCGAGCTCGATCGGAATGCGCGATTCGTAGTTGGTCGAATCGGTCACCAGCACGCGGCGGAAGCGATGGCGCTCGAAAAGTCGCCGCCAGTTCTTGATCCGCGCCGCCATCGCCCGGAACCGGCCCGAGGCGACGATGGTTTCAAGAACATAGGCGCGGCGGAAACGCTCGATGCCATGCGCCGGTCCTTGCGCCGACTCGGCCCAGGCCGTCTTCAGCCGCGCGATGATGGCCGCGACCGCCGCCTCCTCGTCCTCGGACAGCGGCACGCGCGGGAACGCGGCCAGATGGAATCCCCGGCGCAGGGCCCGCGCGGCGAAGGACAGACGCTTTGGGTACCGGTCGCTCAACAAAATCGGAGCGAAGCGGCGCCCGCCGGCAAAGCTTCGGACCATCGGTTCCAGCATCAAAAGGCTGGGCAGCACCAGCAGGGCTTCGCGCGGTCCGCGCGCCATTCCAACCGCGCGTGAAAAGGCATCCACGGCTGTTTCCCAGGCCGCGCGCAGGAAATCCGTGCCGGTCGGGGGACTGACGACCATCCGCGTCGTCGAGAATTCATCGGGCGTGGAGGGCGCGCCGCCCAGCCGGTCGATCACGCCCGCGCCGGCGGCCTCGGCCGCCTCGGCGACCAGCCAACGTTTTGCCCGGTCGTCAAGCAAATCGTAATCGGAGCGCAGATCGACAAGCTCGACGACTTCGACCTTGAAGCGCCGCGCCAGCGCGGCGACGGCGTGGCGGAAGCGCTCATAATAATGGCAGGCATGGCCGACTTCGCGGATGAACTGGCCGCCGATGGAAACGCCCTGGAACAGCGTCGCGTCCTGGCCGTCGATCATCGGCCAGCGCGCCGCATCAATGTAAGCGTCACACCATGTTCGCGGGTCATGGCAGTCGGCCAGGCCCGCCTCGATGTGCAGCGCGGGCCAACCCCGCGCCGCCGCTTCCCGCCAGGCCAGCCAGTCGCTGCTGACCGTCAGGGTATCGCCGTCGGGGCGGACGGCGTCGAGCTGCGAGCGCGCCGCGACCAGCACCAGGCGCCGGTAGCGGCCGGCGAGACCCGGGGGATCGTCCCGCACCGAGGGAACGACGAGGCTCACCGGCGGGACTTCGCCGGAACGCCGAAAACGCGCGCTCCGGCGGCGACGTCGGCAACCACGGTCGCGCCGGCGGCGACGGTCGCGCCGGGCCCGATGACGACGCCCTGAACCACGGTCGCGCCGGGGCCGAGATGGGCATTGTCGCCGACGGTGACGCCGCCGGATAAGGTGACGCCCGGCGCGAGGTGGACATGGGCACCGATGACGCAGTCGTGGTCGACCGCTGCCCGGGTGTTGAGAACGCAGTTGGGGCCGAGCCGGACGCCGGGCTGGACGACCGCGCCGGCCATGACCTGAACGCCCTCGCCTAAAATCGTTTCGGGTCCGACCACCGCGTGAGGATCGATCACGCTGGCGAAACGCCAGCCGCGCGCCGACCAACGTTCGAACAGGCGCTTGCGCGCCGAATGGGGTTCCAGCGAGCCGACGCCGTTGACCAGTTTCGTTGCGGCGGAATCGAAACCGGCGAGAACGCTTTCGTCACCCAGGACAGCAACGCCCAGGACCGGGCAATCGCTCGCCGCCGTCTCGGCAACGACGCAGCCCCGCACCTCGACGCCCAAGCGGCGCAGGGACGCGATCAGCACCTTGGCGTGCCCGCCCGCGCCCAAAACAAAGACCGGATCGCTCATCGCTTCATCATCCACGGACTCGAGGGGATATTGGCCAGGCGGGCGAACGTCGCCTCGGTGACGGCAAGATCGTCGGCACGCGGGGCCTCGCGGTGGGCGGCGGTCTGGTGTAGCGGCCGCCAACACGGCCGGGTCTGGATGCCGGCGGCGTTGGTTTCGGCGAGAAAGCGGTCGCGCGTCTCGGCGTCGTCGAAGCGCAGCGCGTTGAGCCAGTAGTTGCCGCGATCCCCGTCCGGTTCGGCGACGAAGCGCGCGCCGGGACAATCGGCGAAGCGGGCGCGGTAGAGATCGGCGAGCGCGCGCTTGCGCGCCAGGAAATCGTCCAGTTGCTCCAGTTGCGCGCAGCCGAGCGCGGCGTTGATGTTGGGCAGGCGGTAGTTGAAGCCGATCTCGTCGTGGTCGAACAGCCACGCGTGGGGGATTCGCGCGGTGGTGGAGAGGTGCTTGAGGCGCTTGGCCAGCGCCGCGTCATCGGTCAGGACCATGCCGCCGCCGCCGGTGGTGATGATCTTGTTGCCGTTGAAGCTCAGGACCCCGGCGGCGGCGAGCGAGCCGCACGGCTTGCCCCGATGCCGGCTGCCCAGGGCCTCGGAGGCGTCCTCGATCACCGGAATGCCGTGCGCCGCGCACGTCGCGACCAGGGGCTCCATCGCCGCCGGATGGCCGAAGACGTGGACCGGCAGGCAGGCGGCGATGCGCCGGCCCTGAAAGCGCGGGCCGTGGGACTTGAGCAGCGCCGCGACCCGCGCGGGATCGAGGCCGAGCGTGCGTTCCTCGATATCGGCGAACAGGGGCATCGCGCCGGCATAGGCGACGGCGTTGGCGGTGGCGATAAAGGTGAGCGAGGGGCAGATCACCAGATCGCCCGGTCGCGCGCCGACGGCATGAAGCGCCAGATGCAGGGCGGCGGTGCCGTTGACGGCGGCGATGGCGAAGCGGGCGCCGCAGCGCTCGGCCGTCGCCGCCTCGAAGCGGTCGACGTAGCTTCCGACCGAGGACACCCAGCCGGTGTCGAGACAATCCTTGAGATAATCCCACTCGCGGCCCTTGAACCAGGGGCTGTGCAGGGGGACATCGTCCGCGACTTTCAGTTCGTCGCGCAGGACGGCGATCAGGCGGCGCGAGGATTCCAGCATCGCCGCCCTACATCCGCTGGTCCAGGTCGCGGCCGCGCTCGAGGTGCGCCAGTTCCGGCGCGGCGGCGCGGATGGCGGCGACCGCGTCCTCCTTGCGCCAGGCCGGCTTCGCGCGGACGGCGGCGATGGCGGCGAGGAAGGTTTCGATCGTCCGGCGCGGGGTCGCGTCTTCCCGGGCGATCCCGGCGGCGCGAAAGGAATCGAGATCGAGAACATCGTCGCGACGATGAAACTCCTCTTCCGTCTTTTCCCCGCTGGTGTCCGAGGGCGCGAAATGGCACGGCCAATAACCCGGCTTCGGCGTCGCGGCACGGGCCTCGTCCTCGCTCGCGCAGGGCAGCGGCTTCAGGCCGCGTTCGGCCAGCAAGAGGGCGGCGATCTCGGGAAACCCGATCAAATGCTCGTTCGCCGACAGCTTGGGGAAGAACACTTGCCGGTCCTCGCCCAAAAAGCAGGCGAGCAGGCACAACTGCGCCGCCTCCTCGTGCGACATGAAATAGCGCCGGACATCATTCGGCGCGGCCAGCGGCTGGCCCTTGGCGAGGCGGTGCTCGAATCCCTCCAGCAGGCTGCCGGCGGAAAAAGCGACGTTGGCGAAGCGGGCCGACGTGGCGACGAACGCGCCCGGGCGCGAGAACAGGACCTTCTCCATCAGGTTCTTGGTCGCCCCCATCAGGTTGGCGGGCCGCACGGACTTGTCGGTGGAAACCGAAAAGACGCGGACGAAGCCGAAAGAGCGCGCGTTCGCCAGGCAGCGCTCCAGCGCGGCGACGTTGATCTCGATCATGCGCATCAGGCTGTAGACGTCGCGTTCGGCGCGGACGTGCTTCAGGGCCGAGAAGTTGGCGAAGACGTCGTAGGGCCCGCCGTCGGCGGCGAAGCGGGAGAATTCCTCGCCGGCGAAATCGGCGGTGACGGTGCGGAAATCCTCCGGCAGCGGCGCGGCCCCGGACCGCAGATCGCGGACCACCTCGACCAGGCCGTTCTCGTCGATGTCGACCAGGTGAATCGCGGCCGGGCGATAGGGAGCGACGACTTTAACGAAGGCCGAGCCGATCGAGCCGGCCGCGCCGACGATCAAAAGTCGCTTGCCGGCAATGGCGGCGCGCAGGCGCGCCTCGGCGGCGGCGATGTCGTCGGCGAACAGCGAGCGCGGCCGGCCGAGCAGGCGGGCGAGCAACGGATCGCGGGTGTCGAGACGGGTGGTCATGGGATCGATTTTTCCACGCTACCGCCATCCGGGTGAAAAAGGCTTCACCCGCTTAAGGAGGCTTCGGTTTCGTTTCGCCGCCACGTCGCGGCGAAAATGCGCGCCCGGGTTTCAGGCGGCGCGGATCGAATAGGTCGGCACCTTCACCCGCACCTCGCGGCCGAGAAGGCTAAGCAGAATGGTCACGCGCTCGTCGTCGTCCATACGCTCGAACAGACCGATCTGATCGAGGAACGGGCCCTCGCCGACGATCACCGGCTGGCCTTGGCGGAAGGCGGGCTTGATCTCGATCAGGCCGCCCTCGGCCTCGCGGGCACGGATGACATCGACGACGCCGTCGGGCATCGCGAGCGGCAGGCCGCCGTTGCAGACGAGATGGGAAACGCCGACGGTCGAGTGGATCGCGCGCCAGCGGGTGACCTCGATGTCGAAGCCGACGAACAGATAGCGGGGAAACAACGGCGCCGGCACCCATTCGACCCGGCGGGCGTGGGAGCGGCGCTTGCGCCAGCGCGGTAGATAGACGTCGAAACCCTGGCGAATCAGGTGCTCGCGCGCCCGATCTTCCTTTTGCGGCTGGGTGTTGACGACATACCAGCGGTTCATGTCAGCCCCCCCCGTCCGTCTCATCCGCGAGCTTGGGCATTTCGCGCGAAACGCTGAGGAGCTTCGGCGCCAAGACCCGCTCGCGCGGCAGAACCTTGACCAGGGCGTCGAACATCTCCTGAGGCGCTGCCATGTCGGTGATGATGACGGCATCCACCGGGCCCAGGTCCTTCAGCCGGTTGACGACCGGCAGGCTGTGGAAGGTCTCGCCCCGCCCACCGTCGAGGAAACCGACGACGGTGATGCCGTGGTTGGGGGCGCAGAGAATGGCGATCTCGGCCAAGTCGCCGACGCCGGCGAAGGCGACTCGCTTCCAGCCGCGGGTGGCGAAGAACGCCAAAAGCTCGTCGTACTGCCGGCGGGAATGGCGGAACAGGTTGAAGGACTGGGTCAGGTAGCGGGCGGTGAGCGCGCTCTTTTCGGCGAAGCCCTGGGGGGTGAGGTAATAAGCGTAGCGATTGGCGGGAACCTGGGCGACCTTGATCAGGCCCTTCTTGGCGCAGCGCTTGAGATAGGCGTTGGCGAGCCCGAGCGCGATGCCCAACTCGCTCGCCAGCGTACGTTGGGTCACGCCGCTGTCGCGCTCGATGGCGTTCAAGAGGCCGAGCGTGATCTCGACCTCGCTCTCCACCGACGCCCGTTCGGAATTCTTATCGCTGGCCACGTCGCCGCCCTGAAAGGTCCCTATTGTTCATGGCGCGAACTCTATAGTGTACACGGTGTGAACGTCAAGGAATCGGATCGAAAACTCTTTCCAGATTATATAGTTAAGCTTCAGTCGAGCCTTGGATGGGCAATCATGTTTTTCAGGCCCCAAAGGGTTCCGCATGGGCCTTGGGTGGATGATTTGGATCCATGAAACCAGCGCTTGGTTTTGTTCCGTATGCGGAATGTAAAATAATATTATTTTTATACAGTTAGTTGTATATCGTTCATATTATGAACGATATATTGTTCATATTATGAACAAAGAAAGATGGGCCAAGCTGTCGAATCTCCGTTTATCCGGCTCCAGGCCTGGGTTCGCGAGTGTTTCAAAGGGGACGGAGAACCGGCATAAGAGACGGCCATGATCACCGCCGCGCCGCTGCCGGCCTGGGGCGATTTCCCGGCTCTTTTCGAATCCGCCGTTCCGCCGGACAGCGCGCTCGCGGCGCCTTGGGCCGAGGGCGCCGCCTCGGCGCACCTTCTCGCCCGCTCGACTTGGTCGCTCGCTGCCCTGGTCCAGCGGTGCAAGGCCGAAGGCGCGGCGCGGCCCCGGCTATGGCTGCCCGATTTTTTCTGCAACGCCTCGAGCGAACCGGCGCGCGCCGTGGGCGCGGAACTCGTCTTCTATCCCGTGACCGAAACGCTCGCGCCCGACTGGGCGGCGTGCTGGGTGCTGGCCGAACGGGCGCGACCGTCCTTGTTCGTTCTCGTTCATTATTTTGGCCGTGCGAACGATGCCGAAGGCGCGCGCGCGTTCTGCGCCAAAAACAACGCCGCGCTGGTGGAAGACGCTGCCCATGTCCTGAAGCCCTGCGCCGGGATTGGCCGGGTAGGGGATTTCGTTCTCTACAGCCCGCGCAAGCTTTTAGGGATTCCCGACGGCGCGGTCCTAGTGGCGCGTGAGGCCGACGCGGCGTTGGCGCGAACCATGATGGCGCTTCCCGCCGCCCAGCCGTGCGCGCGGGCCTGGGTTCTGAAGCGCGCCTTGCAAAAGGCGATGCCTGAGGCGGTCTGGCGAACGCTGCGTCCCATCCCCGAAATTCCCTTCGAGCGGGATCCGCCGCCCGCGCCGCTGTCGCCCGCACCGTCCATGAGCGCGTCGGCACGGAAAATGCTCGCCCACGCGATCCCGCGCCTCGAGGCCGAGGCCGCGCGCCGCCGCGCCGCCGAAAAAATCCTGCGGCGGATTCTTGCCGATGTCCCGGGCTGGTCGCCCTGGCCCGCCGCATGGGGTGCGGACGAGGCGCCCTATCGCGCCGTGTTCATCGCCGAAACCGCCACGCTTGTCGCCGAACGTTTCGCGCGCCTGCGTCGCGCCGGCTGCTTGGCGGAAAGCTGGCCCGATCTCGCGCCCGAGGTGACCGCCGATCCCGAAAAGCACCGGACGGCGATCGATCTACGCCGCCGCCTGCTCGCGTTTCCCCTGCCCGTGCCCGACAGGGCCGAGGCGTTTGCCCGCGCCTGCATCGCCGCGCTAGTCTAGGCTCGGATCATTTCTTCGAGCCGCGTCCGCGCCTCGGCGTAGCGGAAGTCGAGCCCGCCTTCCAGTGCTAAGCGCTGATAGGCGAGCGGCGCGTTCAGATTGACGTGCTCGGCCAGCAGCGCCATCGGCGACGTTCCGATGCTATTGAGGCCGCGCACGCCGCTGCGGCAATAGCGGAAATGACGGCCGATGACCCCGAGCGCCGCCTTGTCGATGCTGGCGATGTCGCCGAAGGGAAAGGCGAACCAGTCCACCGCTCGGCCTAGGCGTTCGGCTAGGCGCCGCCTAGCGTCGCCGATCTCGTCCTCCAATCGGTCGGAATCGAGGCCGGCGAGGCAAGCATGGCTCATGCCGTGGCCGCCGATGGTATGGTTCAAGGCGGCCAGTTCCGCGACCTGATCCCATGTCATCAGATCGGGAACGGCATCCGTTTTGCCGCGAAAGACGTTGGCGGCGACCGCGGCGGATTGCTTGTTGCGCGGCAAATCCATCAAGCCAGGACAGACGAAGAACAAAGCCTTGACGCCATGGCAGGCGAGAACCGATTTTGCCAACGCGTGGTTCGAGGCGAACCCGTCGTCGAAGCTGACCAATACCGGGCAGGCGCCGTCAGATACCGTTCCGGCGAGCCGGGCGGAAACGTCATCCGGGGTGAGAAATCCCGCGGCGCGCCCGACGTGCGCAAGCAGGCGATCGAGTATGGCTTCCTGTTGGGTTGCGATGTCGTGCAGTAACAAAACGCGGAACGCGCCCGACGGCGGTGTAGGTGGGAGCAAGTGCCGCGTCGCGAGCCATAAGGGAGCGACAAGATGGCGGATCATGGCCGAGTTCTTTCCCTCGCGTTGCGGACCCTCCAGCGCACCAGCCGCGCGCGGAGGTCGGTGGGACAGGCTTCGATTTCGCCCGCCAGGCGATAGGGCGCGCCGCCAAGCCCTGCCTTGAAGTGATAGATACCTTGGGGCGTGCGCTTTTTGTCCATGCCGCCCACGTCGAACCAGCGGACGCCCGAGTCTTTGGCCGCGAGCAATGCATGCCACAGCAGAATCTGCCCGACGTTGAGTCCGTGCCCGGCCTCGGTAGCGAAGCCTGCCAGGTATTCGGCCGTGTTGCCATATCGGATGATCAGCGCCCCGCCCGCCAGCGCATTGTTGGTACAGGCGATGTGAGCCGTCAGGCGATTTTCGGCAGAAAGGGCGTTTTGCAGATGGCGGATGAAATCAGGTGTCACGCTAGTCTGAAAATTGCGCTCGGTCAGGAACCGTATGTAGCCGTCCAAAAACGTAGGAAAAGCATCGGCGTCGCCGACAATCTTCAACTCTCCGCGCTCGGCCTTGTTCAAGGCATTGCGCCATTTCTGCTCGAGGCGGGCGCGCAGGGTTTCCAGCGATTGCGAAAGGTCGACACGGGCGGATGCCCAGCCAGGATTTCCGGTTGGAGTAAAGCCTTGTGCGGTGAATGCATCCTCGATAGGCGGCGCAAGGCACAGATAATATCCGCCCGATACCCAGCGCTCACGCAAAAGTTGTAGAAGTTCAACTAATCGTTCGGACGGTTCACTAGGCGTTTTGCGCCAGAGCGGCCCACGGTTGATCCAGACCAGCCCGCCACCGATCAGAGGTAAATGGCGGATCATCGCCTGCATAACGCCGACGATTTCACCGCCTTTGAAGAAAAGCCCGCGCTCGGGCGACCATGGTTCGATCGCCGCCTTGGCGTCGCCGAACGCCCATTCCTGCATCAGGCTTTTGTCGAGAAACGAGCTCGCTGCCGTCTGCCAAGCAGCGCGGTCGAACCCAGTTGTCACGAGGCGGATCGAAGATGAATCTCTCACGGGTAGACTGTAATGGAGGATGCCATTTTAGCAAAACGCAGACTTCCAGCCATTTGGTCAAGACCATCGTTCTTCGTTGACTGAAGAGGCGACGCCACCGCGAACGGCCAGCCAAAGTTTTCAGCTTATTTTGTGAGATGACTTGACGATACATGTGAAATAATAAAGCCTATAAATTTATGATTCTGCGGATGATTTTTAGGGTTTAGGAAGGCAGACGGGTTGTCAATTTAAGTCAAACCCAGTATCACTCCGAAACTGTTAATTGAAGGCCGAAAAACCGACTCCTCGGTGCGCGCATGAGCTCGAATCCCGGCATTTTCAAGTCCGTGGACGTGACCATCATCGGCGGCGCCGGCCACGTCGGTCTGCCGCTGGCGATCACCTGCGCCAAGGAAGGCCTCGAAACCCTGATCCTCGACATCAACGAGCGGGCGCTGGCGACCGTCGCCGCCGGGCGGATGCCGCATCTGGAATACGACGCCGAACCCCTGCTGGCGGAAGTCCTGGCCTCGGGCCGTCTGCACATGACGTCGCGGATTGAGGATTTGTCCGAGGGCGGGACGGTCGTGATCACCATCGGCACGCCGGTGGACGAGTTCCAAAACCCGGTGCACAAGTCGGTCCGGTCCTGCGTCGATTCGATCCTGCCACACATCAAGGACGGCCAGCTGATCGTGCTGCGCTCGACAGTCTATCCCGGCACCACCGAATGGCTGGATCAGTACCTGCGGGACCGGGGCCGGACAGTGAAAGTGGCATTCTGCCCCGAGCGCGTCGTCCAGGGTCACGCCATCCGCGAACTGCGCGAGATCCCGCAGATCGTCAGTGGCACTAGCCCCGAGGCCGTGATCGAGGCCGAGGCCCTGTTCGGCCGCTTTGCCCGGCATATGGTGCGGATGCAGCCCAAGGAAGCCGAACTCGCCAAGCTATTCTGCAACGCGGTGCGTTACATCCAGTTCGCAGCCGCCAACGAGTTCTACATGATGGCCGACGCCGCCGGCCTCGACTATCACCGCATCCACGCGGGCATGACCTACAAGTATCCGCGGGCGCAGCACCTGTCGCGGCCGGGCTTCGCCGCCGGCCCATGCCTGTTCAAGGACACGGCGCAGCTCGCGGCTTTCGCCGGCAACGGCTTCAGCCTCGGTTCCGCCGCGATCCAGGTGAACGAGGGACTGGTCCTGCACGCCGTCGACATGATGCGAAAGCAATACGACCTCGGCCGCATGACCGTCGGGCTGCTTGGCATGGCGTTCAAGCCAGGCGTCGACGATACCCGCTCGTCGCTGTCCTACAAGATGAAGAAGATCCTGATACTGCACGCGCGCGAGGTGCTGGCGACCGACCCCTACGTCACCGAGGACGCGACTCTGCTGCCGTTGGACGAGGTAATCACCCGCAGCGACGTCCTAGTGCTCTGCACCTGTCACGAGCAGTACCGGAGCCTCGATTTCAAGGGCAAGCCGGTTGTCGACGTCTGGGGCTTCTACCGGTCGCCCGCGCCGCCATGAGCGAGGCCATTCCCTGGTGGGAGCCGAAGCTCGGCCCCCCGGTCCGCCGGGCGGTGCTCGACGTGCTCGACAGCACCTTTCTGAACGACGGGCCGACGACCCGCGCGCTCGAGGGCCGTCTCACGGTCCTGATCGGCCGCCGCCACGGCGTCGCCGCACCGAATTGCACCAGCGCGCTGGCGCTGACGCTGATGGCGCTGGGCATCGGCCCGGGCGACGAGGTGATCGTTCCCGACATGACTTTCATTGCCACCGCCAACGCGGTCCGATTGGCCGGAGCCGGTGTCAGGCTGGCGGACGTGGAGCCCGAGCGCCTGACCCTCGATCCGGTCGCGGCTGAGCGTGCGATCGGCCCGCGCACCCGGGCGATCATCGCGGTCGATTTCAACGGTCGGGGCGCGGACTACACCCGGCTCGAAACCCTGTGCGCGGCGCACGGGATTCACCTGCTTTCGGATTCGGCGCAGGCGCTGGGATCGCTCAAGGACAGCCGGGCGCTGGGTTCGTTCGGTATAGCGGGGTGTTTCTCGTTTTCCGCCCACAAGCTGTTCTTTTCCGGCCAGGGCGGCGCGGTCGTGCTCGACGACGACGCGCTCGCCGGTCGCCTGCGCGATCTTCGGGACCAGGCCAAGCGCGACGGGGGCCCGCTCAGCGATGTTGGCCATCCTTCGGTCGGATTCAACTTCAAGCTGCCCAGCCTTCTCGCTGGCGTCGCGTTGGCGCAACTGGACGAGGCCAAGGCCCGTCTCGACCATACCCGGGCGCGCGATGCGTGGTATCGCGAATTCCTTAGCAACGATCCCGCACTGTTTTTCCTGCCCCGGCGGCCGGGCGAGGCGGTGCTGTGGGCGGACGTGTTCAGCGACCGGCGCGACGAACTGGCCGCCGCGTTGCACGCGGCCGGCATCGGCTTTCGGCGGTTCTATCTCCCGCTTCATCGCCAGCCGCCGTATGCTGCCGCCGACGTGGATTTTCCCAACGCGCTCGCCGCGTGGCGGCGCGGGCTGTGGCTGCCCTCGGCACTGTCGCTGACAGAGGCTCAGGCGCGGCGGGTGGCGGCGTGCCTACGGGCGGCACTCGATTCCGAGAGACGGGCTGAAAGCTGGGCCGGGGCGCGATGACGGCGAAACCCTACCTCGTCACCGGCGGAACCGGGTTCATCGGCGCGGCGGTTGTCAAGCGCCTGCTGCGCGAGGGCCGCGCAGTGCGCGTGCTCGACAACAACTCGCGCGGCGCGGCGCGGCGGCTGGGCGACGTCGCCGGCGCTTTCGAGATGATCGAGGCCGACATCCGAGATGCCCCCGCGGTGGCGCGCGCGGCGAAGGGCGTCGCCGGGGTCTACCATCTCGCCTACGTCAACGGCACCGAGTTCTTCTACTCCAAGCCCGATCTTGTCCTCGACGTCGCGGTCCGGGGCATGATCAACGTCCTCGACGCCTGCCGCGCCGCCGGGGTCGGCGAACTGATCCTCGCCTCCAGTTCCGAGGTCTACCAGACCCCGCCCCGTGTGCCGACCGACGAGACCGCGCCGCTCACGGTGCCCGATCCCCTGAATTCGCGCTATTCCTACGGCGGCGGCAAGATCATCTGCGAATTGTTGGCGATCAACCACGGCCGCAAGAATTTCGACCGGGTTCTGATCTTCCGGCCGCACAACGTCTACGGCCCCGACATGGGCTGGGAACACGTCCTGCCGCAGTTCGCGCTGCGGTTCGCCCGGCTCGCCGCCGAACAGCCCCGAGGCGCGATCCGCTTTCCGATCCAGGGAACCGGGGCCGAGACCCGCGCCTTCAACCACATCGACGATTTCGTCAACGGGCTGATGATTCTCGCCGCCAAGGGCGAGCACTTGGGCATCTACCACATCGGCGCGATGGAGGAAGTCGCCATCGCCGATGTCGCGCGCCTGACGGCGCGGTGCTTCAAGCGCGACATCGAGATCGTTCCGGGCCAATTGCAAAAGGGCGGAACCCCGCGCCGCTGTCCCGACATCGCCAAGCTGGCCGCGCTCGGCTACCGGCCGCGCGTGATGCTGGCCGAAGGCTTGCCCGGACTGGTCGATTGGTACCGCGCCAACGCTGGCCTCGCGCCGAAGGCGTTATTCGCGGCTACGGCTGCTTGCGGAAAAAAACGAAAGTCCTCGGGCATTGCGGCGCGGCGCGCCATTCGTAATGCGTCGCCAGAATGCCGCCGTCCAGTTCGGTCGGCGGCTCCTGCTCGTCAGACTGATAGGCGACGGCGGCGAAGGCGCCGACGTCGACCAGGCCGCCGATGCCGCCGTGCTCGAAAGGCCGGCGGGCGAGCGCGCGCTCTTCCTTGTAGGTATAGGACAGCACCCAGGGCGTATTGCCGGGCGTCATCCACGGCAATCCCAGGTAGTTGTTGTTGACGTACAGCGGCCGGGGCAGGGAATCGGCGCAGCGCTTCATCTCCAGGTAGATGGGGTGCTGGCGGCGCACGTCGATGGTGCCGGCCGCGCCCGCCAGCACCGCGCCGACGGCGGCATAGAGGGAAAGCCAGCCGGCGATTCCCGCGACCAGGGGCGAGCGCAGGCTCGCCGCGCCGCCGGCGGCCAGGATCGGCAGGCTCGCCATGACCATCAGGCCCATGAAGAACGCAAGCATGAAGAAATAGTTCTCGCCGCCGCCGTGCTGCGCCGCCAGCGGCACCGACAACGCCAGCGCCGCGACCGAGGCCCCGGCGGCAAAAACGAAGGTGTCGCTTCGCCACAAGCCGCGCCGGCATGACATCGAACGGGCAGCCGCCCACGCCACCGCCGCCAGGAACAGCAGCAAGGGGCCGGTCTTGACCGCGACGTTACCGAGGTTGCGCAGCAGCCGCGCGGCCTGGAAGAACAGTGGAAAGTCGGCGAACAATATGCTGTTGATCCAGCCCGTCTCGCCCAGCGCGAAGGTCGCGGCCCAGGCGGCGGGCAGGACCAGGCACAACAGCGCGAGCGGCTTCCAGTCGCGCCGCGCCAGCAGCAAGAATCCAGCGCCGGCGGCGGCGAAGACGTTGGCTTGCTTGAACGACCAGGCGGCGTAGACTGCGGCGGCGAGGACGAGGACGGCGGCGAAACGCCGGCGCGGATAAAGCGCCAAGAACGCCGCCGCGCCGGCCATCTCCAGGGTCATGGCCCACAAGTCGGCCCGCACCGTCAGCGACCAGAAACCGAGCAGCGGCCCGATCATCAAGAACACGGTGAACGCGGCGGCGATGGCCTTGGTCGTCGCGTCGCGGGCTTGGGCTGCGCGGGCGAAGGTGGCGTAGGCGACTACGGTTCCGGCGGCGATCGCCGCCAGGGTGAAGAAGCGGGTGACGGTGGGCAGCCAAGCATCCGACAAATCGAGCGCGGTGAGGACGACGGCCGCAACAGCGGCATAGGCATAATAGAACAACCAGTTGTAGACAGCGACCGAATAGGGGACCTGGAAGCGATCATTGTAGATTACCTCGCCGCTCAACGCCTTCCAGATGTTGAAGTAGTTGGTGAACTCATCGCCAGTAGTATGGAGCTGTAAGGGTTCGGTAAACGAAATAGAGGAAGCAGCGCGCAAGCCAAACAAAACCAGACATAGAACCGCGCCAAGCAGGGCCGAGGCGGCGTACAAGTACCGCAACCGGCCGGCGAGAAACGCCACCATCAATTTAGGCCGAACATCGCCCGGGCAAAACTTACACCCTTGTCGAACAGGTCTTTGCGATCCTCGGTAATGTATTCCAATTGCCGCATGCAGATGCAGCCGTCGCAAGTTGTTCGAAACTTGTTGAAAATGGCTTCGCGGTTCGGATCGGCGTACAGTTCCGGCAGATTCTTATAAGTATATCCGGGAATGGGCGGGGTGCCGTTGCAGACGCAAATAGTGCCTTCGGGCAAGACCGCCATGTACATGCGCCCGGCGCGGCAGTTCCAATGCATATCTCCATTGGGGTCGTTGTAGTACTTGACGAAGTCGCCCAAGAGCCTCTCCGACACCGAAAGCACGTTGCCCTTGGCGCGCTTGAGGTCGATCAGAGACTTGAATGCGTTTTCCAGGACGCGCCGGTCCTCACCCTTCTCGCGCAGCGCCGGGTCGTTGGCGCGGATATTCATGGGATCGCCCTCGTTGGCGACCTCCAGCGCAAAAAATCCGATCAGCGCGCCGATGTCCTTGGCAAATTCGTGCAGCGGCACGATTTCGCGCACGTTGTCTTTGCGCAGCACCGCGGTCAGGAAGACTCCCGCGCCGAAGCGAGGCGCCATGGTGGCCGCGATGCGGACGGCGTTCGACACGCGTTCGTAGGATACCGTGCCCTTGACGCCGTTGATCTTGTTGAACGCCTCCAATTCGGCACTGTCGTAAGAAATGAATACGTCGGCGACACCGGCGCGGAACAGGCGCTCCATCAACCCTTCGGTCAACAGGAAACCGTTGGTTTGCAGGCGGACCAGCAAGCCTTGGTCGCGGAAGGCCTTGACCACCTGGACAACGTCCTTGCGCAGGGTCGCTTCGCCGCCGGTCAGCGCGACGCACTTGACGCCGACCCGGCGCATGTTTCGGGCCATCTCCTTGATTTCGTCGAGCGTGAGGCCCTTTGAATAGGATTCATCCTGCCAGGTGCGGCAGGACGGACAGCGAAAATTGCAGCGGCGTGTGATCTGGTAATGAACGTAATAGGGTCTATCGATGTTGGCGCCCTTGATCATCACGTAAAGAAAGAAGCGAGCCTTCAAGAACACATTGACAAATTTGACCCACAGATCGGAAAGCTGCGGGCCGGTCGCGGGGTCGTCGCCCTTTTTTCGCGCAGGCGTTTGATCGGCGGAGGCGACGTTACCGTTGGCCTCGGCTGGAGGTGGCTCGTGAACGGTGATGCCGCCGGTTGCTTGAAATGCCTGGAGCATGGACGGTGTGGGCTCTTGGCAGTTGAATTTTCCAGTGTCCGCCGCCCGAAATTCGGGGGTGCACGGGCCTTGCCGATGACCCTTTGTTAATCCACATCCTCTCCAACGTCAACCTGAGAAGCCTTAACCATCGCCGCCGGCCTTACACGAATTGGGAGTATGTGACGGTGTCCGCGTTCGGCGGTCGGCGAAAGAATAATCGGCGGGTCTCTGCGGTGCCGGTCAACCGTGCGGGTTGCGCGCGATCACCATGCGCATGCCGCCGAACGGATAGCGCAGGCCCATCCGGACCGTCGCGAGTTCGGCCATAAGGATGGCCCTAAGAGCACTGTTGACGAAGGTGGGCAAGCGATATTCCGCCTCCAGCTCGGTCCCGGCGTTCTGCGATAGAAAGCGGCGCGAGACGTATTGCGGCAAGAACAATGACGCCATAAACGACGTGTCCAGAAAAACTTCGAATCCGGCGGCGTGCACGACACGCGCCAATCCATTCCCGACGTATCGGCGCTTATGACCCCGCATGTCGTCGAACCGCGACCACAGGATCATATGTTGGGGGAGGGTGACGGCCACCCCCCCCGGTCTTGAGCGCCCGGCGCAGCGCGGTCAACGCGGCAACGTCGTCGTCGAGATGTTCGATGACGTCGAACGCCCCAATGACGTCGAAACTACTAACAAAAGGAATCCAATCCACGTTAGTGCGGAATAGAAACGCATCAGGAACGCGTTTTGCGACGATCGCGAGCGAATCGCTAGACAGGTCGCTACCGAATAGTTTAACGGACGGCCATCGATCGCGTATGCGGCTCAGCATCGAGCCCGTGCCGACGCCGAAATCGTAGAAGCTTTCGAATCCGGCGAAGAATTTTTCTAGCGCCTAGGCAATCAACGATTGTCGAGCCCGGTAATAAAAATTATGTGCCTCCACTTTCATGATTTCGTCAAATACGGCCTGATGGAATTCCGGCGGCTCGAAGTCTCCGGCCGCATCGACGAACGTCGGGAATCCGCTCCTGACATTGGGCGTGAAACCGCACTTCGGATAAATCCATTCCTTCGCGTCGAATAGGTATTCGCAAGAAACACAGCGCTTCATGGGCTTGGGTTTCGTTCCGGTCATTAAGAACGGGAGCGGTCAAATCGTTAATAAAAAACACTCGGGCGCCGCGAGTTGGAGCGAAACTCGGAAAAAGCGAATATGGTTGGCACAATTTTCCGGAAACGAATTCCTGTCGCCAAATCGATCGCCCTTCGGGATTTCGGGTCTTTTCGCCGACGCGGCTCGGACGATTATTTTCCTTTTATTAACAGTCCGCAATCAATTATGATGCTCCTGTAAAGCGTTTTTTCGGGAACACATATCGGACGGAGTTGAAAATCCAGTCCGTAACGTGGCCGCGTTGCCGCATGGCGAGAATTCTTCTCATCAATCCGTCCTATGAGCCGTCCTACGGCGGGACCAAGGTCGGGATCATCAATCCGGTCCACCCGACCCTGGGTCTGGCAACGATCGCGGCCACGGCGCGGGCGAAGGGCCACCAAGTCAAGATCCTCGATCTGTCCTGGCGGCCCTACGACTTCGCGTTCGTACGCTCCGAAGTCGTCGCCTGCAAGCCCGACATCGTCGGGATCACGGCGACGACGCCGTTGATGAATCAGCTTCGCGACATCAGTGTTTTAGTCAAGGACATCTCGCCTTCCATCGCCGTCGTCGGCGGCGGGCCGCACGTTTCAGCGCTGCCGGTCGAATCCATGCGCGAATCCCTGATGGACGCGGTTTTCGTCGGCGAGGCCGATTATACCTTCGCCGACTATTGCGACGCCTCCGATCCGGCCACGGTCAAGGGAATCCATTACCGCAAGGGCGACGACATCGTCTTCACCGGGCTGCGGCCGCTGATCCAGAATCTCGACGACCTACCGATGCCGGCGTGGGATCTTTACGACACGCGCGATTATCACCGCATCTCGCGTCTGGTCGCGCGCCGGCGTCCCATGACCATCGCCGAATTTTCGCGGGGATGTGTCTTCAAGTGCGATTTCTGCGCGTCGAAGACTACCGCCGGACTCGGCTACCGGAAGAAAAGTCCAGAACGCTGCGCTGAGGAAGTCAAGCGCATGCACGCCCTGGGTTTTCGGGAATTCTGGCTCGCCGACGACATCTTCACTTCGGACCAGGAATGGGCGACGCAAGTGGCCGAAAAGATCATCGAGGCCGACACCGGCGTTCTCTGGACCTGCCACAACGGCATCCGCGTCGAAAGCGCGGATCGGCGCATGTTCCACGCCATGCGCAGGGCAGGGTGCTATCGCGTCAATTTTGGATTCGAATCCGGGAACGACGCGATCCTCAAATCCTTCGGCAAGGGCGGCAAGGCGTCGGTCGAACAGGGCCGCGTCGCCGTCAACCTCGCGCGCAAGGCCAGACTCGACACGTCGGGTTCCATGCTCCTCGGGCTTTCCCACGATACCGAAGACACCATGAAGGACACGATCGAATACGCGCGCCAGCTTCCCCTTGACATGATGAAGTTTGGCGTTTGTATCGCCTTTCCCGGAACCCGCATGTTCAAGGAATACGCCGCACAAGGGTTGGTCCGCTCATATAACTGGGACAGCTATTTCTTCTACACCGACGAAAGCCTGTTCGTTCACCGCAACCTGACTTACGACAAGATCCGCGAATACATGAACTACGCCTACAAGCGCGCGATCCTCTTTAATCCAGGTTTCGCTTGGCGGCGGCTGTTACGCGGCATCCGCACCGGCGAATTCTTCTGGGACGCGTATTACGCGCTTAAGTATTTCATGACGCCCGCGTCGCGCTCGGCATTGATGTCGCACTATTACGCGCCCGATCGTTGGCCGGTGTACAACTTTGAGGCCAATCCCCCTGCCGACGAGCCGCTATGGCAGATCGTCCGCAAGAGCGCGCCCGAGGTCCAGGCGGCGGAATAGGATGAGCCGCCCGTCCACGATCCTGATCCTCCGTTCGGGCTCTCGACTCAACGCCGAAGCGACCGACGCCGTGGGGCGGAAACTCGACCTGCGTCACGTTCTCGAATCCGCCGATGGCGACGCCTGGGTCGGCCGCCTGGACGGACTAGAGGGCCGGTTCGTGTTCAATTTCCTGTCCGACCGGATTCTCAAGGGCGGCGTGCTCGCGCGCGAAGCGGTCAATTTCCATCCCGCGCCGCCCGAATACCCCGGCCGTTCGACCGCGAGCTACGCGTTGTTCGACGGCGCTCGCGACTTCGGCGCTACTGCGCACCGCATGACAGCTGCGCCCGACAGCGGCGCTATTCTCCTGGTGCGTCGCGTTCCGATCCTACCGTCCGACGGCTGTGCTGATCTGGCGGCGCGGGCCGAACGCGCGTGCCTGGACCTGCTACGCGAAACCGTGGCCTACGTCGCCCGCACTGGGTCACTGCCCGCACCGTGTGGCGAAACGTGGAAACGTAAACCCTACACGCGCAAGGATTTTGAGAAATGGCTGGTCCTGGATCCGTCCGATCCGGACACCTTCGAACGGAAGATTCGTGCCGCCCGCCATCCCGTCCATCCGGGGCCCTACGTTTTCGTCAATGGGCACCGGTTTTCTTTGGATGAATCCTAGAGCGTACGCAGGGGCGGTAGGGCTCGGTAGTAAGGCTTGCGCCCGGCTTCAATGTAACCGTTTTTGGTCCCCGCTTGAGCCAAGTGGTAGCGAAAGCATAAGCGTACCAGCGCAGATAAGGCACGATCCAGGGCAGAATCTTGAAATTGCTGCGTCCCATTTTGCGCTCGAACCATTTGGCCGGGAGCTCTTCGATTCGCCAGCCCAAGCGATGTGCTTTGACCATCATCTCGAAGGTGAAGGTAAAACCTTGGCTCGATTCGACAGCGACAGTGTCAAGCAGGCGGCGAGAAAACAATCGAATGCCATTGGTCGAATCATGAGTCGGCAGCCGCGCCAAGTGATACAGCGTGGCGTTAGCAACTACCGTTAGCATTTTTTTGTACCAGCGACAGCCAATCATGCAGCCATCCTTCATGAATCGGCTGCCGGTGACGATATCGCAGCCGTCTTCAAAACGCGCGACCATCGGTTCGAACAGGCTGATATTGAAATCGTCGTCACCCATCCAACAAAATACTGCAGGCGCTTTCGAAGCGTTAAATCCAGCGAGGATGGCGGCATGAACCCCGCGACCAGGATTACGTACTAGTACGATATTTACGTCGGTTCGGTGTTCCCATGTGGCGATCGCCGTTAATGTAGTATCTTCCGGAAAATCATAACAGATCAGAACTCGGAATGGCCGTCGAATGTGCCGGCGAAAAGAATCTAGAACCAGAATAATATTTTCCCCTTCATTGTAGACGGGAATGACGATATCAACAGCCAGCATTGTGGAAAGCTTCTTCACGGTCGAATTGTGGGTGAAGGAAGGGGGATGATGAACTTGCCGCCGCGCCTGATGAACTCAGCGTTGGCGAGAAGAAAGTCGGCGTAGTTCCAGCTCAAGAGCAGGGCATGGGAAAAGCCCATCTCAAGGAACGCTTCGTCGCCGACGATCGGGATGTGGCTGCCCGGCGTCAGCTTGCCGATTTTGAGCGGGTTGTTTTCCGCCGCGGCGACAATCCGGTCGGGGCCGAGGCCCATGGTGTTGAGCAAGGTGTTGCCCTTGGCCGGGGCGCCGAAGGCGCCGACCGTGCGCCCTTGCGCGATCAGCCCGTCAATAAGGGCGAGGACTCTGCCGCGCACCCGCGCGACGCGGCGGGCGAAGGACGCGTAGGTTTCCTGGCGCTTCAGGCCCCAGGCGTCCTCGGCGGCAAGCATGGCGGTTACGCCGTCCTCGACCGGGCGCGGCGATTCGGCCCGAGCGGCGAACAGACGCAAGGCCGGACCCGAGGCGCCTGAGCCCGCGCTTTCGACGCGGAACGCTTTGAGCCCGACCCGCTCGAACAGGACAACGAGCGGCATCAGCGCCAGGTAGCACAGGTGCTCGTGGTAGATGGTGTCGAAGTAGCACTGCTTGACCATGTCGCGCAGATAGGGGAACTCGACGATGTAGACGCCGTCATCGGCGAGCAAGGTCCGCACCCCGGCGGCGAACGAGACAATGTCGTCCACATGGGCGAAGACGTTGGTGGCGGTGACGATGTGGGCGCGGCCATGGCCGCCAACTAGGCGAGCGGCGAGCTCGGCGGTAAAAAACCCGTGCACGACCGCGAAGCCGTCGCGGCGGGCGTAGTCGCCTGCTGAGGACGGCTCGACCCCGAGCAGGCGATAGCGTCCCGGAGGATAGCGGCGCAGCATGATGCCGTCGTTGCAGCCGATGTCCACCATCAGCGCGCCCTCGGGCGGGGCAAAGGCGGCAAGCGCGCCGTCAATCAACCCCTGGTAGTGGCGCCGGAGCGAGCCTGAGGTCGAAGATAGATAGAGATAGTCGTTGAAGATATCTTCGGCAGCGACGACGTGGCGCAGTTGCGACAGGCCGCAGTGGAGACAAAGATACATTTCCAGGGGAAAGGCCTGCTCGCGGGCGACGTCCTCGGGCGCGATGAAGCTGTTGGATGGCGGCTGGCAGCCGAGGTCAAGGATCCGTATCAGATCGGATTTTCCGCAAATCCGGCAGTCGTTCCGCACGTTCAGGCGAAATGCATGAAGAGGGGTCAAGCTGCGAACCATTTCCTGATAGGGAGATGCAAGTTTCGCAACAATAGCCGAGGGATGGCGTCCGGGACAAGCACACCGCCGACCGAAGGTCGTTGACATATACGCGGCCGCGCGATCATAACCGGTTCGGGCAGACCCATGAGCGAACCAGCACGCGAATCGCGCACGGGCGGCGTCAGAAGCGAAGACGCCCTGGGCATCGTTGGCGCGTGGATCTGGATCGTAATCGCTACCGCCGCCTACCTTTGGCAATACCGCGATATGACCGGCCTCATCCTTGGCGCGCTGGGATTTGGCGTATGACCGCGATCGTTCCGATCTTGGAGTTATTGTCATGTCTCGGGTACGGTGCCGCGTTTCTTCGGCTGTTCGGGCGCGGGTTTGCTCCGGTCGGCACGCTCGGGTTGGCAATGGCGTTCGTGATCGGGCTCGGCGTCCTGGGATGGTTGATGTTCTTCGTTGGCGCTGCGGGTTTATTTCAGGATCCGTGGCTGTGGGCGGTTCTGCTCGCGGGGTTGGCGGGACTTCCTTTGCTCGCTCCGTCCTGGCGTGACGTCGCCTGGGAACGCCCCGATGCGACGGGCATGCTCCTACTTGCATTGTTGACCATCGTTTTCGTTCTCGACGGGCTTGAGGCGCTGGCGCCGCCCGCCGATGCCGATTCACTTGCTTACCATTTCGCGGTGCCACGCCAATTTATCCGCGCCGGCGCGCTGGAGTTCATTTACCGTTCGCCGGACGGCGCAATTCCGTACTTGCTGCAGATGGGGTATGTGCCTGCACTCGCGCTCGGCGGCGAACGGGCGCTGACGGCGTGGACGGGGGTGACGGGTTGGATCGCGGTTGGGGCCGTCTATGCCTTCGCCCGCCCGTACCTATCGCGCAATTGGGCGCTGGCGCTCGCACTGGTTTTTGCGACGTTGCCGGTCGTCCTCTACGGCGCTGGCACTGGCCAAGTCGAGACGCGGCTCGCCCTGTTTGCCGTAGTGTCCGCCTGGGCCGCTGGCAAGGCGGTTGAAGGTGGCGATGCGCGATACGCAGCGCTCGCCGGGGCGGTGGCCGGGTTTTACGCTGGCTCCAAATATCTCGGCCTGCTCTATCTCGTTGCAATCGGCGCGTGTCTACTGTTCCATCGCCGCCGTTTCGCGTTCGGCGCGCTGTTCAGCGTATTCGCCGCGTTCGCCGGATTCCAATGGTACGCCTGGAACGCGATACACACCGGCGATCCCGTGTTCCCGATGCTGTTCCAATGGCTCGGGCGCGAAAACCTCATCCAATGGCCACTCACCCACGATCGCTATTTCCAGCTTTTCCTGGAAGGCGACCGTCCCCTCGAGCGGAACCCGTTTAACCTGATCCTGTACCCGTTTCTAGCGACCCTACATGCTCCGCCCGAAACCGAGGCCAAGCTGATCGGTCTCGGCCCGTTCGGCCTTTTAGTGCTGCCGTTTGCCGTTCTTGGCGCTTGGCGGATCCGCGACCGCATTCGTCCCGGCGTGCTTTGGTCGTTCGTGGTGGCCGCTGGCATATTTTACGTGCTTTGGTTCTTTACCGGTTCGTCCCAGCGGGTACGCCATTTGCTGCCGGTCGCACCGCTGTTGTTGATCGCGATGACAGTGGCGGCCGAACGCTTGACCCGAAACTCCGGTATGCGGCGGCCTCTGCTTGTGGCGTTCGCCGCGACGGTCGCCATCCAGCTAGCGGGCGCCGGGCTGGTCGGAATGAAATTCGTCCGCCACGTCGCGAGCGGCGACGATCGGGAAGGCTTTCTCCAGCGGTACGTCTCGTATTACGCGCCGGTTCCCTGGATCAACGCTAATCTGAAGACGTCGGATCGGCTTCTAATCGGCGAACGGCAGCTGTTCTATTTTCTTAACGTGCCGTTTCTATTCGCGTCGCCGTTCGCCCAGGGCGAAATCGATCTTCGGCCGGAACAAACCGATCCTTCGCGGCTGCTGGCGGATTTATGTGCAGCCCGCATCACCCACATCCTCCTGCGCCAGGATGCCTCGGGGACCTATGCGGCGATGCCGGCGATGGTCGCATTGGCGCGCGGTCCAGCGCTAGTCCGGGTCCAAGAATTCGCGGTACGCGTTGTCGGGCTCAAAACTCTTCCGGGAACGGTCTCCGAGGCGCGCATGGATATGTTGCGTCTCGTCGGATGCCGTGGGTAACGGCTTTCGGGCGCGTCAGGACGTGGCCCGCAGTTTTTCCTCCCAGGCGATGGCCGAAGCAACGATCTCGTCTAGGTCGTTGTGTCGGGGCCGCCAGTCGAAAGTATTCCGGATCTGCGTGGCGTTCGCCAACAGCACGTGCGAGTCGCCCAGACGACGCGGCGTGACGGCGAGTATGGTCCCCTCCCTGAATCTTAGACCGAATTGAACGAGAGTTTTCCGGCTATGGTTAACCTTGAGGAAGGAGCTATGGCCGATGAAGAAGTCGCGATTTACCGATCAGCAGATTGCCTTTGCCCTGCAGCAGGCGGAGGGCGGAACCCCGGTCGAGGAAGTATGCTGGAAGATGGGCATCAGCGAGGCGACCTTTTTTCGATGGAAGAAGGTTTACGGCGGCCTGATGCCCTCCGA
>Ga0194132_10000942_pt1 | contig 59587 bp, 53 predicted proteins | sample TA2KigOf80mmetaG_FD_148612 | JGI IMG/M metagenome (GOLD analysis project Ga0194132, IMG submission 148612) | Freshwater microbial communities from Lake Tanganyika, Tanzania - TA2015054 Kigoma Offshore 80m | ecosystem: Environmental > Aquatic > Freshwater > Lake | place: Tanzania: Lake... | reverse complement strand
GTGCACGACATGGTTTGCAAACGGCACGGGAGGGCGAGGCTCCTGCCGAGCCGCGAGCCCGCAAATAATCTGAGTTGACATTACGATGCTGACGCTTCCGGCTCGGCAGGAGCCTCGCCCTCCCAAAAGGGGCCGCGCAGACCGTGTCGTGCACCCCGCAAGCGGTAGTCATCAGCGCTTTTGGCAATAGCTAAGACTGAGCAGCGCGAACGACGTGGCGAGGTCGGCGTTGTCCTCGCCGAAGGTGCGTTCGCCCATGTTGCGCCAGCTGCCGTTGGCGAGTTGTTGCTTTTGCAATGTCTGGAACAACTCCATGCGCCAGTCGTGTTTCTTGCCCTTGGCGTCCTCGAAGAGATCTTCGCCGAAGGCGTCGAGTGCTTTGCTGAAGGTGTGGTAGTAGTAATAGAGGCCCGCTTTGCCCATGCCGGGGTTTTCCTCGAGTGTGTAGTGAGCGCGAGCCCAGGCGACGGCCGCCTCGACGCGTTTGTCCTTTTTGTCGACGCCGGCATAGAGGAAGCTCTTCAGGCCGCTGTAAGTCATGGCCCCGAGCGAACGAAGCCCGCCGGCCGCGGTTTGGTATTTATTTTTGTCTCCCAGGTGCGGATCGTAGACGAAGCCGCCTTTGTCGTCATCGGCTGTCTTGGTGGCCCACGGATTCGTGTTGGTCTCGCCCGGCAAATTTTGGCAACGGCTAATGAACTTGAGAGCGTTCTTGACCGCAGGATCGTCCTTGGACAAACCCGCCGCGAGCAAGGCCTCGACGGTGAAAGCCGAGTTGGACATGTCGGGCCGGCCTCCCTTGTCGTAGCCGAATCCGCCGTGATCGAGATCGTCGGCGTCGTGCTGGATTTTTTTTAGGAACTCGGCCGCGCGTTTCAGGGCGGCGTCGTATTTGCCATTGATGTTGGCGTCGCGCAGCGCCATCACCGCGACGGACGTGGTGTAGTTGGCGAGTTTCTGATTATGGATGCCGCCGTCCGCCTTGGCTTGCGATTCGAGCCATTTAAGCGCCTTGACCACCGCGGGATCGTCCGGCGCCACTCCGTTGCGAATGAGCCCGGCGATGGCGAGCGAGGTGATTCCGGGGCCGGCGAATTTTGGCGAAAAGCTGCCATCGGGATTTTGGCTGGAGCGCAGAAAGCCGATCGCCTTATCGCGGACAGATTGCAGGTCTTTCGATGTCGGTCCGACCTTGACGCCCTGCGCCGACGCGGAAGCAACGACAAAAAGGGCCAGCGCGAACGTCGTGCCAACGGTAAAAGTGAATGGGTTGTTTCGCACCATCGTTTGATTCTCCGAGTATTGGCGATAGACTCAGCACGGCTGGCAATTGTTTGGCCGCATTGCTAGCGATCTATACGCGATTTTACATGATCGCCAAGATAATCCCAAGTCAATGTGCAAAACGAATGCCGAGACAGTTTCGCCGATGAGCAGCCACTGCGAGCGCATGGCCGGCGAGGGCTAGACATAAACGGTCTTGTAGTTGCCCGCTGGAACGTTTATAATCGCTTGTGAAAAAAATCACAAAGCCGGAGTGTCGCTTTTGGCCGGGCCGTCGCAAATTCTGGTGCTGACCGGGACGGAGCCGAAATCAGTCGATCTGTTCGCCCCCTTGGCTCAAGGGCGCGACATCGTCCCCGTTGCGTCGCTGGATGAAGCGCTGAGTCGGCTGCATAGCCAATCCTTCGACGCCATCTGCATCTCGGCCGACGATTCCTCGCTTTGGCAGCAGACGCAGATGTTGCTACAGAGCAACGCGATCTTCGAAGTTCTCGGCGAAGGCGTCGCGGTGTTGCATCCGGATTCGCGCATCGTCTGGGCCAACGCCACGTTCGAGAAATGGTGCGGCGGTCCGGCGCAAGGCCGAACCTTCTGTTCGGCGCTCGGCCCGCCCAAGATTCTCGGCCCCGATTTCGATCCGCTCGCCAATGTCCTACTCGGTACCTGCGTTCAGACCCGTCTTCAGCGCGGCGATCAGTTCCTGGACCTGCGTCTGGCTCCGATGATCGATCCAACGGGTAAAGTGCAACAAATCATCGCGCTATGCCACGACATCTCGACCGAATATCACAATCAGCAGAAGCTCGACGCCTTGCACCAGGCGACGCGCGCGCTGACATGCCTTCAAAGCGATCTGCAGGCCGAGGACCGTGTGGAGGTGCTCAAGCATAACATCCGCAACCTCACTCACAACCTGTTGCACTACGACGTGATCGAGATTCGCCTGCTCGATCCCGCGACGCAGCGGCTCAAACCGCTCCTGGCGGAAGGGATGATGGCCGAGGCCGCCGTTCGCGAACTCTATGCCAGGACGGAAGGCAACGGCGTTACCGGCTACGTCGCCGCCACCGGGCAAACCTACGTCTGCAACGACACCGCCAACGATCCGCATTACATCGAAGGCTCGCACGGCGCCCGCAGCTCGCTAACGATTGCGCTAAGACAAGACGATCAGATCATCGGAACATTCAACGTCGAAAGCCCCAAACTCCGCGGCTTCGGCCCCCAAGATGTTCAGTTCGCCGAGATCTTCTGCCGCGAACTTGCGTCGGCGCTGCATACGCTCGACCTGTTGCTCGTGGAACGCAAGGCCACGGCGGAGCAGTCGATCGAAGCGATCAATCACGCCGTCAGCATTCCGGTCGATGAAATCCTGACGGCAGCCACATCGCTGTTGGATCGCTGGATCGGCCATGACGACGAGATGGCGGAAACGCTCAAGTCGATTCTCTCCAAGGCGCGATGCATCAAAGAGAATATTCTGAAAGTCGGCGAGGACATTGCGCCGCAGGTCAAGCCGCTCGTCACGGGCGGCGAGGCGCCGTGCCGCATCAACCAGCGCGTGCTGGTTGTCGACAACGACGAGCGCGTGCGCAAAAGTGCCCACAGTATCCTCGGTCGGCTCGGCTGCATCGTCGAGACGGCCCGCGACGGCAAGGAGGCGATCACCCTCGCCCGGCTGAGCCGCTACGACACCATGGTCGCCGACATCCGCTTGCCCGACCTCAGCGGCTACGAGGTCTACAGCGCTTTGCGCAAAGCCCAGCCGAACGCGCACGTCATCCTCATGACCGGTTTCGGCTATGACGCGACGCACTCCATCGTCAAAGCGAAGCAGGACGGCTTGCGCTACGTTCTCTACAAGCCGTTCCGCGTCGATCAGCTCTTGGCGGCGCTGCAGAACCTGCCGCAGGGAAAGTAGGCGTGCAACTCGTAGGGACAAGCTGCCAGCTTGTCCCTGGCGCCGAAGGTTGCATGGGACAAGCTGCCAGCTTGTCCCTACGACAAGGATGGTTGCATGAATCCGGAAATGCTCGCGGCCTATCTGCAATCCGTTGCCGATTCCATACCGTGGTGGCTGCTGCTCCTAGGCGCATGCGTCGGGCATGGGTTTCTCTTTATCGTCGCGCTAAACGTCTTCTACGCCTGGCCGCTGCCGCACGAATTGATGCGCTACACTCGCAAGGTCGATGTCTTCATTATCCTGTGCGGTCCGATGATGTTCGCAACGGCCGTCGACGTATTCGACACGCAGCGGCTGATCTGGGACATCGGGCATTGGCGTGCCTACTTGTCTGGGTACACCGTTCTCTGCTGGATCGTCGGCTGTGGCATCGCGCCGATCTGCGAAATCCTGTACTTACTGCGCCAACCCGCGCCACAACTCGTCAATGAAACTGCGGAGACCGTCGACGTCGAGAAAGAACTAGGCTACGCGCCGTGCGGAAACACCAAGGAATCCGTGGCGTGCAGTCTGCCGTGGAACCAGTGCTTCCAGGTCGAGTTCACCGAGAAGACGCTGGAACTGCCGCAAATTCCGGATGCCTGGGACGGCCTGACGATTCTCCACCTTACGGACCTGCATCTCTGTGGCACGCCGGATCGAGCGTTTTTTCATTTCGTCATGGAACGGTGCATGGCGCAGGGTGTTCCCGACATGATAGCGCTCACGGGTGACGTAGTTGACAGCGAATGGCACCATCGCTGGATCGTGCCGGTGTTGGGCAAGCTGCGCTGGAACGTCGGAGCGTTCGCGATTCTCGGCAACCACGATTCGTGGCGCGACGTGACGCTCATTCGCCGCCGTCTGCGCCGCGTCGGCATGACGGTCCTGGGCGGGCCGCCGCTCTTCCCCGGCGCCGCCATCCCAGGCAATTCCGGTACGGGCTGGCAAATGATCGACTTGCGCGGCGAGCCGATGATCGTCATTGGACACGAGGGCCCGTGGCTCGACCCGTTGCCGGACTTGGGCAATTGTCCGGATAAGATATTTCGCCTATGCCTGAGCCATACGCCGGACAATATCTCCTGGGCGCGCGAAAATCACATCGACCTGATGCTGGCGGGGCATGTGCACGGCGGGCAGATTCGGATTCCGGTGCTTGGATCGGTCTTCGTGCCGAGCAGATACAGCCGTCGGTTTGATTGCGGAACGTTTTTTTTGGACCCGACGATCATGCACGTGGGGCGCGGGCTTTCGGGACAGCACCCGCTGCGATTCTTTTGCAAGCCGGAGGTAACGCGAATTATTCTGCGAAAAGGAAAACGCTCAGGTCTCGTTTAGGCGGCCGGCAAGTCTTTTCCTCTCCTCTCCCTCCGGGAGAGGGGCCGGGGGTGAGGGACTGGCCTTCAGTTTTCCGGAGTATTCCCTTACCCCCAAACCCTCTCCCGAAGGGAGAAGGGGGCAAAATAACTCCTGCTGCTCGCCTTAGCGTTCGCAAGGCGCCGGGCGAGCGCTAAACGCAAACGATGTCACGGAACCATTGGCACTGGTTCGTCGGATTGGTTCGTCGTGTTTTTCGGCTTGTCGCGGTGGCCGATTTCGCGCTGCATGTCGTGGACGCCGCTCGGTGCTTGGGTGGTCGGGAAGAACGTCCCCAAAGTGAGGTAGCCGAAAATGAGCGCCGCCACGCACGCCGCCAGCACGACGCGTGCGGAGACATTGGACCAGGCGCCGGTTTCCGCCTTCGGCTGGGTGGTAGTAGCCGGTTCCTTGAATGCCGGCCAAGGCTTGGGCATCTGATTCTTGAAGTAATCGTTCAGCAGGTCATCCATTTCCGGACGCGCCTCGTCAAGGTTCGACGTATTATTCATGTTTGGCTCCCAATCCCTGCGCCGTCAACCGGTCGGCCAGACGTTGCCTTGCGCGGCTTAGCCGCATGTGAACGGCAGTAGGGTTAATGTCCAGTACTTCGGCGATTTCGTCGGTGTCGTAGTCCAACGCGTAACGCAGGGTAAGTATCTCTCGATCCGCGGCCGGAAGCTGCTCCAGTTCTTTTCGCAGCTGGCCGAAGGTTTCTTCCTTGGCCATCCCTTCCAATGGGAGCACATCGCGCCCTTCAACTCCGTTCATCGTTTGCGGCGCCTGAGTACCGAATCGACGGAACGCGCTCTTGGCATGATCCTCCGCCAGATTCCGCGCCACCCGCAGCACCCATGCACGCGGATTCACGATCTCGCTGCCTTCCTGCCACTGTTTCCAGAGGCGCAGGAAGGTTTCTTGCATGATGTCGAGCGCAACATCTGCGTTGAGCCAGCGAGCGTAGACGAGGGCCCACACTTCGCGGCTGTGACGTTCATAGATTTCTTCAAATGCCGCCTTGTGCGGGGATTTTTTGGGCCTCGACTTCATACTGCCTCGTTCCGAGCCCGCCTCATCCTCGCTGCAAAAAAGGGACGAATCGCAGGAAAATCTCTAACGGGAATCTTTGTGATTTTTTTCACAACCAAGGCCTTGAGAGCATTACCCATGTTACGTGACTTATGTCGTAACCACAAGATTATCGCGGTGAACAATCTCCTCATACGGAGCGGCGCCGAGGATTTCTCCTATCATTTCGGTTCGTAGGCCGGCGATTTGCGTGGCATCCTCGGACGAATAGTTCGTCAAACCGCGTGCAAACTCGGCCCCGGCGGCATCGCACAGCGAAATGACGTCTCCCTTGTTGAACGACCCGTGTACCTCGAGCACGCCCACTGGGAGCAGACTTTTCCCTTGTTGCTGAACGGCAGCCTTGGCGCCTTCATTGAGAACGAGTTTTCCCTTAGGCCGAGCGGTGAAGCCAAGCCAGCGTTTCCAAGCGGGGAGGGCAGATCCGTGGGGCAAAAAAACGGTGCCCATGGGCTCCGAAGCGAAAATGCGGTCGAGAACATCGGGCTCGGCGCCGTTGGCCATGATGACCGATTCGCCCGCCGCTGTCGCCAGCCGGGCCGCGCGCAACTTGCTTCGCATGCCGCCGGTTCCCAAAGTGCTCCGGCTTGCCCCCGCCATCTCCATGACGGAAATGTCGATGTGACTTACGGTTGCGACCTTTTCCGCTTTCGGATCAACCCGTGGATCGCCGCTAAACAGGCCGTCGACCACGGTCAGCAGGATCAACAACGGCGCTTGCAGCAGATTCGTGACCATGGCCGCTAGATGGTCGTTGTCGCCGAATTTGATCTCCGCCACGCTGACGGTGTCGTTTTCGTTGATGATGGGCAGCACGCCCCACTCAAATAATGTTACGATAGTATTGCGGGCATTGAGGTAGCGGGCGCGATTGTCGAAATCCCCCGCAGTCAGAAGAATCTGTGCAGTGTGAATGTTATGGCGGTCGAAGCATTCTTGATAGGCGCGCATCAGGAAGCTCTGCCCGATGGCGGCACAGGCTTGAAGCTGGCGAAGATCGGTTGGCCGCGTGCCGAGTTCAAGGCGGCCGACGCCGGCGCCGATGGCCCCGGAACTGACGAGAGCAACTTTTCGCCCGGTTTGCCGAATGCGTTGAATCTGGTCGGCGAGCGATTGAATGCGCGCAGGGTCGAGCCGGCCATCGTCCGACGTCAAGACATTCGTGCCGACCTTGACGACGACCGTGTGGGCCTGCGACAATATCTCCTGACGAACGGGGTCGAGCATGGCGTCGATCCTGCTACGCCGTAAACGGCGAAAAATGGAAAAACTTTTTCTTTTTTTCAAACGTCTGTTTGACGGAGACGCTTGACGTCTTTATACTAGGGTCCGGCCTTCAACTCATCCTCTCCGGGAGGATTCTGCCGTGGCAACGCGTCGAATGTGCTGGGTGCTCGCCGCTTTGGTGTGCGTCGGCGTTTTCGTTGCCACTCATGACGTTTACGCATTGCCGGAAGAACAGATTCGGCAACTCGTCCAAAAAGCCATCGAACTTGAGCGTCAGGATCCGCCGCAGTGGGAGTCGGCCCGCGAGATCTACGAAGCGCTCCTAAGCCAAAAAGACTACGGACTGAAGATTCGCGAGCGCTATCACCAGGCACAGCGACGATGCTTGCAACTCCGCCGTCATCAAGATTCGAGCTATCTCCGCGAGGTTCTGTCCATCGAGTATGGCCAGGCCACGCGCATCTGCAAAATCATCCACAAGACGCTGCTCGACGGTTCCGTCGAAAAGGGCAAACTTGATCCTACCAAGCTCTTCCGCAAGGGGCTCGAAGAACTGGATGCGGCCTTGGCCGATCCGTCGTTTGTGCGCGACCACATCCCAGTCGGAAAGCAAGCCACCGTGCCGGCCTTTCGCGACATGGTGAAAAAGACTTGGGGCGATCTGGCCCGGTTGTCACGCGAAGATGCCCTCAAGCAAGTGGAGCTTGTCGCCCTCGAAGCCGAGGCCACCCTCGGGCTCAGCGCTACGGTCGCGACAATGGAGATGGCTTGCGGGGCCTGCTATGCGATTGACGAATTCACCGTCTTTTTGACTCCGCATCAACTCTGCGAACTGGCTCGCAATCTCTCCCGCAGCGAGGCGATCGGCGTCGGCATCGTCCTTGCCATCCGCGACAGTCGAATTATCGTCGGCGAAATCGCCATGGGCAGCCCAGCCGATCTCTCTGGCATGATCAACGTCGAAGACGAGATCATCAGCGTCAACAAGAAGCCGGTCGCCGACGTGCCCCTGCTGTCCGTCAAGCAAATGCTCGAAGGATCCGTGGGAAGCATGGTTGAGATCGAGTTGCAATCTGCTGGGGAAATGAGAATTGTGCGCCTTGTTCGGCAGCGGGCCGAGGTGCCGAGCGTTGTCCACTTCATGTGGCCCGGCACCGCATACGGCTTTCTGAAGATCAATAGCTTCACCGACACCACCGTCCAGGATGTAGACGAAGCGATCGCCAAGCTCAGCAAGGCCGGCATGAAGGGCCTGATTCTCGACTTGCGCGATAACGGCGGCGGCATGTTCGAAAGCTCCATCGACACCGCCCAGCGCTTTCTGCCCACAGGGAAGATTATCACCTCGCGGCAGCACAAGGATCCCGCCAACAATCTCGTTTACGTCGCCAGGCATCCTAAAGCACTGACATTGCCGATGACGGTCCTGGTGGACGGTGATACCGCCAGCGCCGCCGAGCTTCTCGCCGGCGCACTCAAGGATAACGACCGGGCCTACTTGATCGGTCAAACGACCTTCGGCAAGGGCTGCACGCAAACGCTCCTGAAGCTTCCGCCCGCGACAGGAAACGTACCGACCGGCGGTATGCGCGTCACCGTTGCACGCTTCTTGTCTCCGAAGGGCCAACCGTATTCGGGTCGAGGCGTTACTCCCCATTTCATCATCGAAGATCTCGGCGTCCCCTCGCAAGCCAATCTGATGGGCGCTGCCTACACCGACAAGGCGATCCAAGAACTCAACCGCATGACCATGATGTCGAAGTAACGCAATATTGAAGTTGCCTCTGACTCGGCACCGAAAAAGTGACGGTGAAATTGCTGACCAGTTGTGGCCCGATCTTTTCACCCGCCAGCTGTGCGGCGTCGCGGTGTTGAAGCCATGAAAAAAAAGACAAGCCAAAATCGAAGGATCAACGGACGGAGCACGATGAGACCAATTCCTCCGTCGGGGTCTGGAAGCTTTCGGGTGGCGCGATTCTCGTCATTATTCTTGCACTTCTTTGTGTAATCGGCTCAATCGTATCTACACTAGAAAATCGGGGCGATGGTAGAAAAAGAGATCGCGAGCGACAAGTAGACGAACGAGCAAAGGAAATTCAGGAAAACGAACGTAGAGCCCTGGAAAAAGCCATTATCGAGTTGGAAGCCCGTGAACGCGCTGAGCGCGGAGCGAAGTAAACTAAGATCCGACATAGTGAGCGCGAAACAGAGCTATTCGGGAATGCCTGTGGGGCACGGTTTTGACGTGCCATTGCTTGGAAACGCATGTCTTGTGGCACGTTCAAAACGTGCCCCACAGTCATGCAGCTAGCGATACTCAAGCAATCAGCGCACGCGCGGATAATACTCGGCCAGACGGTCCGGTGAAACGCCGGCGAGCGCCATCGCTGTGAGTGTCCAATTGGTAAGAGTCTGCGCAATCAGCCCCACCTTCTGCCAGCGCCGGGGCGACACGAAGATCTTTTCATTGACCACGACCACTCGACCATTCAAACGTTGGCTGAAAAAGATATCTTCCATGAAGCGAATGCGCGGAAAGCCGCCGAGTCGAAAAAAATCGCTTTTGCGCAGAAATAACCCCTGATCGCCGTAGACGATTCCGGTGAAACGAACCCGCGCGGTAGCGCAGGCGTCGATCGAGCGAAAGCCCCACCCCTCGGCGTCGACCCGCATGGAAAAACAACCCGCCAGAATCGTGGGCCGATGGAACGTGCGCTCGATGGCGCGAATGCCTCCGCGTTCGAGTCGACAATCCGCGTGCAGAAAGAGCAGCTTGTCTCCCATGGCGGCTTCGGCGCCGGCGTTCATCTGAAACGCCCGGCCCGGTTCCGCGACGAGGACCCGGTCGGCCGACTGCGCTTGCTCGATGGTGTCATCGGTCGAGCCGCCGTCTACGACGATAATCTCATGCGGAGTCTGCGTGCGCAGGTCGGCAATTGTCGCCGCGATGTTCGGCGCTTCGTTCCACGTCGGAATGATGATCGAGACGCTCACAAAAGCCGCCGTCTGCATACATTGGGCTTCTCGCCGCGTTTATGGTAGTGCTGCAAGCCTTTGGTGCGCGACGGGAATCCAAACATGAACGCGGTTATTTCTTTTCCGTCGGCGCATCCGCGAATCTCGCCTCTAGCGCGTTCAAATACCTCTCCAAGTAATACTCCGGCTTCATGAACATGCGGAACATGAAGCGGAAGAAGGGGTTCGCTACTTCGCCGAACTCGGTAATGGACAGCGTGCAGCCGCCTTCCATTGCCGTCAGCACAAACTCCCAGCGGCCGGTGAATGCGCCTCCGTCGTCGGCAATGGTGCGGACCAGCCGCGTCGGCGGAGTCGATTCGGTGGTTTCCAGACTCATCACGAAATCACCGGCTTGCGTCTCCTTCCAGACCTCATGTCCATTCTTGTCCGGCAGACGTTCGACCTTGACGACATCCTTATGCCAACTCGGCATGTTGGCGAAGTCGGTGATGACTTGCCAAACGACGTCGAGCTGCTGCTTGAGCGTAATCGTTCGCGAGACTTCATGGTCGGCCGGCAAGAAATAACCGACCACGTACATCATTACCAGCGCGCCGGCGACGATGCCGACACTGACAAGAATCCAAATCCAGATATCGTCCATGGCAGCCTCGATTCATAGGCTTCATGCTACCAGCTTGCCGCTTGCGGCTTCGCGCTCACGTCGCGCCGTGCGGGCTCGAAGCCGCAAGCGGCGGGCGGGAAGCGCTCCGGGCTGGCAAGGTACATTTACAAGAAAATCACCGAGCGACGACGATGAGCGAAGGTTTCTTTCAGCGCCGGCCTTTGCGACAGGCGCTTTACAACTGGCTGGAACGGCATCAGCATCCGTTCAACCGCGGCATTCACTTCGTTGGCATCCCGCTGGCCTTCGCCGGCGTGTTTCTGTTCTTCTGGTGGCCTTGGGAAGAGTGGTACTGGGGCGTCGCCGCGTTTGTCTTGGGATATCTGTTGCAATGGATCGGGCATCTCATTGAGGGCAACGACCTGGGAGAATGGGCCGCGATCAAGGGATTGTTCGGTTTGCCTTGTGTGTCCATTTCGCCGTACTATGAGAAACCGCCGCAGGACTCGCCGCCTCCGGAAACCGCGTCGGGTGCGTGAAACGCACCGTTTGAAGCCACTCGTGGTGCGTTTCACGCACCCTACATCGGAAGCGCCCGCATTATCCGCACAACCGGCAAATTTTTCCTGATTTATCATCCAGTCGCTGCCGATAACGGAACTACCGGGTGCAATCTGCGCCCCGAAGTAGCGCGACCATGGGGATGGAAGCGCACCTCGTGACGATTGAGGTGGCGAATGAAACGCGAATTGGCAACGGCGATCCGCAAAGGGGTCGCGGTATGCGCGATGTTTGCTGTCGCCTTGGCGACATTGGTCGGCTGTCAACCGACCTTCATGACCAAGGAGATGTACCAGGACGCACACGTCAGCCTGCCTCGCAATCTCGAAAACGATCACACGCCGATCACGACGCCGATTGGTTCGCTCACGCCGATGCCCGCCACCGTCAGCCAGGCCGAACGTCCCGCTCGTTATCTGTCGTTGCAAGAGGCCGTCGCCATCGCCTTGGAGAACGGCCACGTCAGCAGCCGTACGGGGACCGGATCGGGACGCGTGGATGATAACATGGTGTCCGCGCAATCGCCGTCCTCGTACAATTCGCAGACGGAACGCATCCGTGTCTTGGCGCTTAATCCAGCGATCAGCAGCGCCGTTGTGGAAGCCGCCTTCGCTCGTTTTGACCCGGTCTGGGCCACCAACCTCAACTGGGTCAACACTGACGGTATTCCCGGCACAATCAACTTCCCCGGCTATCTTGGCTCCGTCGCGGGCCAAACCTGGGGCATGCAGACGTCGCTGGTCAAGGGCTTGCCGACCGGCGGCGTGGCGGAGCTGTCGTTCTTGAACGACTATCGCTTGCTGAGCAACGCGCAAAACAACCCGTTCGCGTTCGGTCCGCTCAATCCGCAGTGGGCCGCCCGCGTCAGCCTGGGCATCGAACAGCCGTTGTGGAAGGACTGGGGCGTCGAGATCAACCAGCTGCTGCCGCGCTTCCCCAGCCCGATCGGACAGGGGCTCGTGGGCAATACGGCTTTCAGCGCATTCAGCAACCACCAGAATGCGGTCAGCTCTTTTGTCGATCGGCAAAACGAAGGCATCCTGATCTCCAAGCTGCGCTTCGACCAAGCCCGCACCGAATTCGAACGCAACGTGCATGCCCTGTTGCTTCAGGTCGAAGTCGCTTATTGGAACCTTTACAACAAGTATGGCACGCTCTACGCCTTCGAAGAGAACATGCGCATCATGCACAAGGCCTGGCAGGACAACTACAGCCAATTCAAGGCCGGCCGGCTTGACCCCGACAAGTACTATCAAGTGCTGGGCCAGTACCAGGAGTTCCGCGGCGAGCGGCTCAAGGCGCTGGATGAGGTGCTGACCGCGGAGCGCAACCTGCGCGGCATCCTTGGCTTTCCAGTCGAAGATGGCAGCCGGCTCGTTCCGATCACGCCCCCCACCGTTGCCGAGTTCAGGCCCGAATGGAAAACAAGCGTCGAGGATGCGATCAATCTCCGCCCCGAAATTCAGCTGGCGCGCGACAACCTCCGCTATCACCAATACTTGCTGTCGATTCAGAAAAACAGCATCAAACCCGACCTGCGCGCTTATGCCCGGGTCGAACCGTTCGGCATGGGCAACACGCTGACAGGCAACGGGACCTTCGACTCCGGCGGCAGCACGTTCCCCTCCAACGCCTACAAGTCGCTCATGAACACCCACCTGCTCGATTGGCAGCTCGGTTTGAACCTCAACATCCCGCTCGGCTACCGAGCCGAGTTCGCCGCCGTCCGCGCTGCACGATTGCAGCTGACGCAGGCCTACCTGTTGCTCAAAGATCAGGAAGACAAAGCCACGCGCACCGTGGCCGAGCAGGCTGCTTTGCTTGATCGCTGGTATGAGTTGATCAAGATTACCCGCATGGAACGGCTCGGTTACCTCGATAGCCTCAAGACGCGCATGGATCAAGTCAGCGCCGGTAAGATCACGTTCGGCGATCTGGCGTTCCTCGAAGCTCAGCGTCGCTACGCTTCCGCGCTCGTCAAAGAGTATGAAGCCATCGCTCAATACAACAGCACGCTGGCCAAGCTCGAATGGGCAAAAGGAACGATTCTGCGTTACAACAACGTTCATATCAGCGAAGGCGCGTTGCCGGAGTGTGCCCAGGTCCGTGCCGTCGAGTACGAGAAAGAGCGGACCAAGTCGATCATCGTGCGTGAGCGGCCCAATGCGGTGTATCATCCCGGACGGCTAGCGGCCCAGAAGCTGGAGACGCCGAAGGACCTTGACAGACCGCTGCCGATCGAAGACGCCGCGGTGGAATTGAAGCACCGCGTGGTGCCGGCGAAGCACGAAATGCCATGGAAGTTCTCGCCGAAGCCGGTGTCGTCGTTCGATGAGAATTGGGCGCCGTCGCGGGAGGAAGAGAAGCCGCTCAAGTTCGTGCCGGGCAATGCGCCATCAAGGCCATCGGCGCCGGCGATGTTCCCGCAGATTGAGAACAGACCGCCGATCGCGCCAGCGCCGGCAATGAAACCGGACACGACGCCGAGCCTATTGGACATCGGCGTGCTGCTGACGCCACTGCGTTTGCGTCAACCCGATGCAGCCCGACCCGTTGACCTGGAACCGCGAGCCGCGTTTCGTCCGATTGCGCCGACGCCGAGCGTGGTGCGCGGCATCGAAATGCTCCAACCCGACGTGGCGTCGATGCGTCCGTAAGAGACCATCCCCTGGGAACGCTTCCCACTTCCGGACCCACGGCCCGCCCGCCGTGGGTCTGGTCGTTTACTGGGTGATGTCGGTAGGTCTCACGCTCCGCGTGAGGAATCCTCAAGCGGAGCGTAAGGCCTACGGTGATCGCGACAGTAAGGTGCGCGTGCTACTTGGACGTCAGCTGGAAGTCGACGTTGTTCGTGCCGGTTTTGACGGTCACGCGCAATTCGGTCGATTGATAGGTGGCGTAACGATCGGGCAGCAGATTCTTGCCCAGTTTGCCGGACGGCTCGAAGTAGGGCACGCGCAGGGTCGCGGTGACTCGGTATGCGCCGGCTTCCAGACCATCGTCGCGAAGGTAGGTTGACGCTTGATACGTGCCGTCGGGCTCGACGAACGCATCGGTGACGCGAATGCCCTTCTTGCCTTCCTTGTCGTTCGTATCGGGCCGCCAGAAGATGAGTTGCACATTGACCGCAGGCGCGCCGTCGAGCATCACCGTCCCGCGGACCGGCTGCACCGGCTTCCGGTTGTAGATCGGCACACCCGGTTCGTCGGTGACGATCGGCTTGAGGCTCTCCGGATAGATTCCGTCGAGCGCCAAATTGGCAATAATTGGGTCGGCGTCCTTTTTCACCGTGACCCAGGTGATGTGGTCGAGCTCTCCATAGCGCAGGCCGCGCAATCGGCTGCCGCCTCCGGTCGTCGCGAGTTGGTAGTAGCTCATCCCCTGGCGAACGAACTTTTGATACCGGTGAACGTGCCCGCAGAACACGGTGTACTTTCGTCCGTGCAGGGCTTTTTCCATGTCAAGCCAGCCATTGGTGTCGAGGTTGTCTTGGGTCCATAGCGGCTTGTGAAGCATCACGAAGGTCCAGCGCACATTCGTGTTTTCCTTCAGCACTTTCTGGAAATACTCGATCTGCTCCGGGCTGATTTTTCCCTTGGCCTTCTCTTCGTTGGGATCGTCCGAATTGACGGCGAGGAACAGCGTATCCTTGTAGAGGAAGTGGTAGTACGCTCGGCCAAAGCGTTCTTTCCAGACATCGGTTTCGATCGGGTTGGCGACATCATGGTTGCCCGGGACGTAGAAGAATGGCATCTGCAGCTTGCTGGTGTACGTTTGGAATTCCTTCCACTCGGACGCGAGTCTCGGCTGGTCCTTGGTGTAGCCCTGAATGAGATCGCCGACGCAGACGACGAAGGTCGGCTGCAGCAAATTGATCTGTTCGACGGCTTGAGAGAAGATTCGCCCGCGGTTGCCTCCGGTGCGATCGCTGACAACGACGAATTGGAAATTCTCGGCAGCATTATTGAGGCGAAGGTGGGTCCAGGGATTGCGGTTCTCAACGTCGATTTGCAATTCGGCCTTGGTCGGCTGCTTTTGGCCGCCGGAGATTGCGACCGCGCCGATGACCAAACCGACCACGAGAATCGCCAGCACGATGCGCTTCATGTTTGCCTCTTTGGAGTGACTACTCGCACTTTGATCAAGATAAGGTAGTTGTCGATGGGACCGAGTGCACGGAGAAATTGTGAAAAAAATGAGAAATTATCATCGCGATCCCAGGGGCTCGCGCCGCTCGACCCTGGGCTTCCAAGGGTGAGGAGAGATATCATACCATCCGGCGGCTCGGTTATCGAACCAAAGGACGTTTTGTGACACGTTGGCTCATCTGGTTAGCCGTAGTCATCGTTTGGACGGTTGGGCTGCAATACCCCGTCCCCGAACCGACGCGCATTCCCGCCAGCGACTTCATCGTGACCAACAAAGTCATCATCGGCAAAGCCATGCACGTGATCGTGTACGCTCTGATTGCCGTCTTATCGGCATGGGTTTGGACGCCGTTGCGTTATCGCTGGCTGATGATGTTCTTTCTGATGCTGCACGCCTGGGGCACGGAAATGCTGCAGGAGGCTCTCGAGCCTTGGTGCCATCGCGGCGGATCGCTGTCGGACGTCGGGTTCGACGTGATCGGCATCATGCTGGGAGTGGCGATAAGTTGGAAGTGGTGGACCACAGAGCCTGAAGCGTGAGCGAAGGGTCAATCGCCGCGGCATGGCTGCACGCGAATGGCCAGGATCAGCCGCTCACCGGCTTTCGTCTTGCTGCGCGTGACGACGGGCAAGAACTTTCCGCAAGTCGTTTGATACTCGATCTCGCCCATGACGTTTGGAATGTGGATCGCCAAGCTGATCCGGTTGTCCTTGTCCGCCCCGTGCTTGACGACCATGTCCAGCTTGCGATTTTCGACGAGCGGCATCGACACCTTCTCGCCGGGTTTGAGCGACTTGCTCTCCATATGCTTCAACGTGAAGCTTTTGAGCATCGGATGCAGTTTCTGAACCTCCTGCGCGATCGCTTTGAGACGTGGGTCGATCGTGCTGCCTTCCTCGCTCGCCAGGATGACGACAACAGTGACCTTGACCGGGTCTTTCACGCCGTCGCACGGGCACGAACTGGCCGTGGCGGCCAAACTGGCGAAGAGAATCACACAAGAGAAAATGCGAATAAGCACGGGCTGCCTTTCTGCTGCGTACGGTGTTTGATACGCACTGACGGTAGGCGTCACGCACCGCGTGACGGATTCCTCACGCGGTGCGTGAGTGCCTATAGCGCGTTTCACGCACCCTACTCGGCGACGATCATCGGGCGTTGCGAACCGGTGCGCACGGCGGGCGGCCGCTGATTGTTCGGCGTCGATTGGGTTCGGATCACGCGGATATCTTCCACGGCGGCAAGCTCCATGGGCCCGTCGACGGGCGGTCGGCCTACCACGAGCACGTCCGTGTCGGCCCCTTCGATCCGCCGAATCACGATTTCTTCTGAAGTCGCCACTGGAAAGACTTCATCCTCGCGATTCGGCGCTTCGCGTGGTGACGCCTTTGGCGCCTCTGCCCGTGGCGCGGCTTCTGACTTGATCGGCCGCTGCGTCAAATGCCAGGCCGCCCAGGCAAGCCCGAAGGCCATGACAATCCCCGCCGCCACTATGCCGAGCGGTACCCACGCCGATGCCCGTGCCGGCGCGGCTTTCGCCTCGCGACTCTTCGTCGCGATGGCATCCAGTGTCTGGTCCCATGTTTCGGCGCTCGGTTCAATTGGCGCGGTGTCGTCCCACAGTTCGCGAAGGCGTTGCTGCGCCTGCCACTCCTGGACTGCTTCCGGATGGTCTTCAAGCCACGCTTCGATGCGAGCGCGCAGGTCGGCGACTTCGTCGCGAGAATCCAATTCGCCGTCGAAATATGCGCCCAGAAGTTGCGGGTCGGGCGCCCAGGTGTTGTCGGACGGGTGGGTCATTGTGACTTTATCCACGGTTCCAGCAAAATACGCAAACGCTGGCGGGCATAGTACAGCCGGCTCATCACCGTGCCGATCGAAATGCCAAGCGTTTCCGCGACTTCACGATAACTCAATTCCGCCTCGGCGTGCAAGACGAAGGTCTGTCGCTGGGCCGGGGGAAGTTGTGCCAAGGCTTCGTTTAGCTTGCAGCGAAGATCTTGGCGGTCCAGCTCGCGCGCCGGCTCGATTTGCATCCACGGCTCGCATTCTTCGCGGCTTTTTTGACCCAGCCCGTCCATGCTTAAGGTCTCATGGCGTCCACGCCTCCGACCCAGATCGAGTGCGGCGTTGCTGACGACGCGCAACATCCAAGTCTTGAAGGAACTTCGGCCTTGAAAACTGGGGAGATGGACCAAGGCCTTGATAAACGCTTCTTGCACCGCATCGAGAGCGTCGGCTTCGTTGCCCAGCAAACGATGAGCGACGCGGTACGCCAACGAGCGGTATCGCCGAAACAGTTCATCCAGGGCTTCGCGGTCGCCGGCAACGGCCCTGCTCAACAAGGATTCGTCACTCAGCGCAAGCGGGAGGATACCAACGGCCATGTCCGCGCGGTTCTCCTTTAACCTAGACGCTGCTCCGGGCGTCGCTATTTGATTCTAGCGGCACGGCCCGGAGGAAGAAATGAAAATACCAGAATTTCCCCGCTAGCGGCTTCGCGCTCGCATGGCACTCGGCTAACACGAAGCCGCAAGCGGTTACCGCCGATACGTGCGTTGATCGCGCAAGGACGGCTTTTCCAGCTTCTTCTGGTTTTTGGGGCTTTCGCCCAAGATGCGCTGGGCTTTTTCCAGGTTGGACACTTTGAAGATGCCGAAGACGCGTCCGTTGCGGCCGCCGGAACTGCAATAGGCATACTCGATGTTGATATGCTCCTCTGCCAGGCGTTCGCAAATGTTGGCGAGCGCGCCGGGTTGGTTCTTGAGTTCGACGGCGAGCACATCGCTCTCGGTGAAATGGACATTTAGGCTCTGCAATTCCTTGAGCGTGGCCGCTTCGTCTTCGGTGACGAGGCGCAGTACGCCATGCTCATGACGATCCATGACCGAGAGGGCAACGATATTGATCTTGGCATGCGCCAAACGAGAGAGAACTTGGGCAAGTCGGCCCGGTTTGTTTTCAAGAAACACCGTCACCTGTTTGCGGGTCTGCATGGACACCTCCTTCATCGTGATCCAGGATGATAGGGAACGATTGGCAGTATTGTATGAGTATGGTGTACATCCGCGATGGTTCGTCCCCGTCTATTGCGAGAAGCAAGCTGCGAAGTCCATTAGCAGCGCTGGGCATTGAACAAACGGCGCGGGACGGCTAAAATGCTTAACTCCAAGTAATGACTGCTTCCAGCGATTCGTACGCGTGTTAAGGAGCGTATCCGTGCAAATCAAGATTTCCGCCCGCCACGGTCATCTCACCGAGGAAACCCAGGAGCATATTCGCCAAAAGGCCGGCAAGCTGCTTCACTTTTTTCAACGGCTCATGATGATCGAAGTACTCGTCGATCTGAACGAGGACGGCCATACGGTCGAGTTCCTCGTCTCGGCGGAACACAAGCACGACTTCGTGGCCAGCGAGCGCAACAAAGACCTGCTGACTGCCGTCGACACGGTGCTCGCCAAGTTGGAGAAGCAGGTGCGCAAGTACAAGGAAAAGGTGCAGGATCGTCGGCGAACGCCGTCCGCCGGCGAGGTGGCGGGGCCCTTGAATCTGGACGAATCCGACGGCCAGTAGGGTGCGTGAAACGCACCTCTCGGCTCAGAGTGGGTGATTCTTTGTGGAGCCAGGCTTTCGAGCCTGGCGTGAACCCTGAAAAATCGGGTCCGGCTCGGCTAAGAAGCTCGGCCCCCCCCGCGAAGAATCAGAGGCGCTCACCGGTGCGGTTCACGCACCCTAGTGATCTCAAAGCGAACTTCACCGTTGTCGTCGATCGGCGTGGCCGGGGCCGCGCGGACGGCGGCAGAGTAAGGAGTGAAAGAGCTATGCGCATGTCCGATTTTGTCGTCCGCGAGGCGATTTCCGCCCAGTTGACGGCATCGCAGAAGGAGGCCGTCATCCGGGAGATGGTCGACAACCTGCGAGCCGCCGGATTTTTCAAGGGGAGTGAACCGGAGGATGTCGTCAAAGCCATTCTCAAACGGGAGATGCTCAGTTCAACCGGCATTGGCGAAGGCGTCGCCATCCCGCACGCCAAGCACGGCAGCGTCGATCGCTTGGTGGGCGCGGTCGCCGTTGCCCCCAGCGGCGTGGCGTTTGACAGCGTCGACAACAATCCGGTGTTCGTTTTGTTCATGCTGATCTCGCCGCAAGAGCGCCCCAGCGAGCACTTGCGGGCATTGGAAAGCGTATCGCGTTGCTTGAAGGACAAGAACTTCGTGCAATCGCTGAAGGAAGCAAAATCCCCTCAGCAAATATGGGATTTGATTTGCAACCACGAACGGGGCGCGTGAACCGCGCGCTTCTCGCTGCGTAGCATCGGGGCTTCCCACGATGAGTGAATCGCTTCGCCAAACCGTTACGATCACCAACCCGAACGGATTCCATATGCGCCCGATCGAAGCGTTCATCATGGCGGCGAATCGGTATCCCGACTGCAACGTGACGGTCGCCAAAGCAGGTAAGGACCCCGCCAATGGCCGGAGCATGCTGGCGCTGCTGGAACTCTACTCTCCGGCTGGAACCGAACTCGTCATCGAAGTGTCGGGACCTCGCGCCGCCGAGGCGCTCCAGGCGCTGGTGCAGGTTTTTCAATTGAATTTCGACGAAGAGGAGCAACCGACGCGGTGAGGACTGGGGCTTCCCCTTACTTGAGGCGTAGCGCGTAGGGTGCGTGGAACGCACCTTTCCCGGACTGGTGCGTTTCACGCAACCTAAATCTACGCAGCGTGTCGCAATGTCATGGAAATCAAGCGCGGCATTCCTGTGTCTCCCGGCGTAGCCATCGGGCCGGCGCTCGTTGTCGATACCGAAGGCATCCGCATCCCGCGCCGCTACATCGACAAATCCAAAATCTCCGACGAAGTGGAACGGCTGCGGTATGCCCTTCGCCTCGCCGTCGCCGATGCCAAGGTGAACCAGCAGGCGATCACGGAAAAAGTCGGCAAGCAATATGGCGCCATCTTCGCAGCCCATGCGCTTCTCATCGAAGACCCGGAACTAATCCGCGAGATCGAGCAGTTGATTACGCAGAAAGCCCATGGCGCCGAGTATGCCGTCAGCCGCACGATGCGCCGCCACGCCAAAGCGCTTGCCGCGCTGAACCAGCCGATCTTCAGCCAGCGCTCGACCGACTTGATCGACATCGAGAAGTCGATTCTTCGTCACCTCGTCGGCGAACACGGCGACCCGTTGCAAGGGCTAGACGTCCCGGCGATCATCCTTGCCCATGACTTGACGCCGAGCCAGACGGCGAATCTCGACCCCAAGTACGTCTATGCGTTTGCCACCGAGGCGGGGGGCAAAGCCAGTCATACTGCCATCATGGCCGGCGTACTGGAAATCCCCGCCGTCGTCGGGCTTGGCCGCTTTCTCATGGACGTCTCGGGCGGCGATGAAGTGATCATCGACGGGAATCGCGGCGTCGTCATCCTCAACCCCGACGAAGAAACCCGCGAACGCCACCTGGTCCTGCAAAAACAGTTCGGTTTCTTCGCCAAGCGACTCGATGAACTGCGCACGTTGCCGGCCCAGACCCTGGACGGAACGCGCTTGCTCCTCCTGGGCAACATCGAATTTCCCCAGGAATCGAGCCATTGCAACGACCGCGGCGCCGACGGCGTGGGCCTTTACCGCACCGAGTTCCTCTACCTGAACAAAACCGAAGATCCCAACGAGAGCGAGCAATTCGAAGCGTACATGTCCGTGCTGCGATCCATCGGGCCGCAAAAAGAGGTCGTCATCCGCACGCTCGATCTCGGCGCCGACAAGCTTTTCCATCGTGACGACTTGCAGATGGACGAAAAGAACCCATTTCTGGGCATGCGCAGCGTACGCTTATGTCTGCGCAACATGGCCCTTTTCAAGACGCAGCTGCGAGCCATCCTTCGCGCCAGTCCGTTCGGCAATCTCTGCATCATGTTCCCCATGGTCAGCACGCTAATGGAACTGCGGCAATGCAGGATGATTCTCGCGGATGTAAAGGAAGAACTGGAAGAAGAGAAAATCGACTTTAATCGCAAAATACCGATTGGAACGATGATCGAGGTTCCCTCGGCGGCGTTGATGGCGGAAGAACTGGCAAAAGAGGTGGATTTCTTTTCCATCGGCACCAATGATCTGATACAGTATACCTTAGCTGCGGACCGCACCAACGAGCATGTCGCTTCGCTGTACAACGCGGGCGATCCGTCGGTCCTCAGGCTCATCGATCATGTGCTACGCGCCGCGGCCAAGAGCCGAATCGACGTGTGCGTGTGCGGTGAAATGAGCGGCGATCCGGTGTACACGATTCTCTTGGTGGGATTGGGGCTGCGTCAACTGAGCATGACCCCCCAGTGCATCCCTGAAATCAAGAAGATCATCCGGTCGATCAGCATTGACGAAGCCAAGCAGATTGCTCAGGACGCGCTGCGGTTCGAGACCGCGCGTGATGTGAATAATTTTCTGCGGGAACAAACCCGCCGAATCCTCCCGGAAGTCGTGGTGAATTGAGCCCGGAAATCCGTCGGCTCAATACGCCACGCGGGCCAATCGCCCTGGGAGGATTGCGTTACCACGAATCAATGGCCGACTCACGCACATACGCGATCGGCCCGAGACCTCGGCATGGCGTCTGTCCTACCGATTCAAGCCAACCCTTTGCCCCCGTCTACCTCTGGGGATCGAGCCGCGCCGCCCCGGTTCAAGTTTCGCGTCCGCTTTCGCAAGGCGGGCGATCTGCGTTTGCTCAGCCACCATGACCTGATGCATGTCTGCGAGCGTCTCTTTCGTCGAGCCGATCTGCGTTTGCCCGTTAGCCAAGGATTCAATCCGCGGCCGCGAATGTGGTTCGCGCTGTCGCTGCCCCTGGGAGTGGCCGGCCTGAACGAGATCCTTGAGCTGGAGTTGACGGATCCGTTGTCCGCTGACGAGGTGCACGCTCGCCTGGCCGCGCATGCGCCGCCGGGGCTGGAGTTCCTAAGCGTCGAGCCGATCGAGCCGCGGGCATCGGCGCGTGTTCGCCGGGCATGGTATCGTCTCCAGTTGCCGGGCCCGATTGCCGGTCTGACCAGTCGTTGCCGCGATTTTCTCGAGCAATCGGATTGCTGGATCGAACGTCGTCGGCCGCAATTGCGACGTGTCAATATTCGTCCGTTCGTCGACGTATTGTGCGTCTACGCCGATCGCATTGAAACTGCAACGTGGGTCACGCCGAACGGGTCGGCGCGAGCGGAAGAAGTGTTTGTGGCACTCGGATTGTCTGCTTTGCTCGACGCTGGCGCGGTGATCGAGCGCACGGACCTGGAAGTGTACGATGAGTTGCCCGCCGGCGTGAGTGAGGCGCCGGTAATCACGTCGGTATTTGAAGAAGCCAAAGAGAGCGACACGGGATCAAAGTCGGATCGCCCGCATGCGATCTTCGACAACCCGATGTCGTTCGATACATGAGACATTCTCGAAGCCCAGGGGTGAAGTACTCCGAACCCCTGGGATCCCCAGGCGTTCGGATCACCCCTGGGCTTCAATGAAAGGAACCCAATGAAAAAGGAAATGTTGATCAACTGCCTCCAAGCGGAGGAGATTCGTATTGCCATCATCGAGGATGGCGTGCTGGAGGAACTTTACGTCGAACGGGCCAGTGCCGAGAGTTATGTCGGCAACATATACAAAGGCCGCGTCGTCAATATCGAACCTAGCATTCAAGCGGCGTTCGTCGATTTTGGCGTGGGCCGCAACGGCTTCTTGCATGTGTCCGATGTCGAGCCGGCCTACTACAAGCACATTGAGCAGCAAGGCGGCCGGCGCGGCGGGCGCGGCCGAGGACAGCGCTCCCATGACGATCATGACCGGCCGCGCCGACGGGATCGCGGTCGCGGGGATCGACGCGAAGAGTATCCCCCGAGCCCGACCGAAGCCAGAGGCGCCCCTCCGGAGTACGGCGGCGCCGTCGTGGACGGCCCCGAGATCATCGTCGAGCAGATTGTCGAAGACGAAGTGTTCCCGCAAGAACCCGATTATGCGCCCCAGGAAGCGCTGGCCGGGGATTTGCAAAGCGAGGAGTATTTTGACGAACCCATTGAAGAGTCGGGATCGGCGCAGATCGCGCCGCCGCCTCAGCCCGTCGAGATGGTGCCGGACGATTTGCCGGGTGCTCCGGTCCGTGAAGAGGCAAACGCGGCAAGCGAAGGAGCCGGCGGCGAGGAATCGAGTGACGCTGCTTCTTCGACCAACCAAGATGAGGAGGCCGACGAAGGCAAAGGCAAACGGCGCGGAGGCCGACGCGGAAGAGGTCGGTCAGGCCGATCGCGCAAGCCGCGAAAGCGTGCCGGTTCGGACGGTGCCACGCCGAGCGCTGAGGATCCGAAGCCGCGCCCCATGGATTCGAGTGAAAGCCGCACGGACAAGAATGATCCACCCCTGCCGCCGGTTGAACCAAAATCGACGAGCGAGTTGTCCGACGATGACTTGACGTTCTCCCGTGCCCCGGAATCCCCAGTTCCCGAGCGTTCGGAGGCGCCGCCGGCCGGCCCCGACGAAGAAGTGATTATCGAGGAAGAACCGCTCGGAGATCTGGCGAGCGGCGGCGACGATTTGAGTGCCGCACCACTGGAGCCGGCCATTGCCAAAGTGGAACCGGTCGAAACGATTGAGGAGATCATCGAGGAAGAAAAAGCCCTGGAAGAGGAAGTCGAGCAGGGCGACGAGCCGATCGTCACTGAGATTCCCGCCGAGGACCAACTGCTTGGAGAGGACGAAGATTTCAGCGGCATGGAATATCCCTCGCGCGAGCCGGAGCCACGCGGACGGGGCGGACGCGGGGACCGAGGCGACCGCGGACGTGGCCGAGATCGCGGACGCGGGCGGGATCGCGATCGGCGCGGCGGGCGAGATCGCGATCGTCGTGGCGGGGGCGGCGGGCGTCCGGGCCTCGGAAGGCCCAAGCCCAACATCGAAGACATCTTCAAACGCGGCCAAGAGGTGCTCGTTCAAGTCATCAAGGAAGGCATCGGCACCAAAGGCCCCACGCTGTCCACCTACATCAGCATCGCCGGTCGATACCTCGTCCTCATGCCGGGGCTGAATCGCGTCGGCGTGTCACGCAAAATCGAGGACGACGATATTCGCCGGCGCTTGCGCGAAATCATGAACGAGTTGCAACCACCGCGCGGCATCGGTTTCATCATCCGCACTGCCGGCCAGGATCGCAATCGGGAAGAACTGCAGAGCGATCTGGCATATCTGTCCCGCCTGTGGCAAGTCGTCGTCCGCCGCATCAAGAAGCAGAAGTCGCCCTGCGAGATCTACAAAGAAAGCGATATGGTCACACGCACCATTCGCGACATTTTCACCGAAGACATCGATACGATCTGGGTCGACGAGAAGGGCGCGTACGAGGCCGCCAAGGAGTTCATGGAGGCCGTCATGCCGCGCTTCGCCGACCGCATCAAGTTCTACGACAACAAGGTGCCGATGTTCCACAAATATGGCATCGAGAACGAGATCGCTCGCATCCAGGAGCGCAAAATCTCGCTACCGTATGGCGGGTCGATCGTCATCGATCAAGCCGAAGCCTTGGTCGCCATCGACGTGAATAGCGGCAACTTCCGGGCGGCTAACAACAACGCCGAGGAAACGGCCTACCAGATGAATCTGCAAGCCGCCAAGGAAATCGCCCGACAACTGCGGCTGCGCGATCTAGGCGGCGTCATCGTCAATGACTTTATCGACATGCGCGACGAGCGCCACCGGCGCGGCGTCGAAAAGGCGCTGCGCGAAGCCGTTCGCCGCGACCGCGCCCGCACCAAGATTTTGCGCATCAGCCAGTTCGGCATCATCGAGATGACTCGGCAACGGATTCGCCCGTCGCTGAAGCGCAGCGCTTTTCACGAGTGCACCCACTGCAAAGGGACCGGCCATGTAAAAACCGGTGAAAGCGTCTCGATCGAAGTGATGCGCATGCTGCAACTTGCCGTCAATCGCGAGCAAATCGCGCGAGTCGACATTCGCGTGCATGATGAGGTCGCGCAGTACCTGCTCAACCGCAAACGAAAGGAAATCGTGGCGCTTGAAGAGTCCGGCAACAAGCAGGTCTCTGTCTCCGGCGCCGGCGAGGCCGTCTCCATGGAGTTCCTCGAATTCCTTTGCTTCGACAATAACGGCAACGAGGTGAAGTTCACTATATCCGACGAGCCACAGCACCCGCCTCAAAGACGCCGTGGCCGATAGTAATATCGCGATGCTTCCATCCCGATAGGTGTTCGTCATGGTGAAGCGCATCGCCGTCGTCGGCGCCGGTATCTCCGGACTGTCGGTCGCATTCCGGTTGCAGGAAAAGCTGCCCGACGCCGACATCACCATCGTCGAACAGGCGTCGCGTCCAGGCGGCACGGCATGGACGTTGCGTGAGGCCGGCTTCCAGGTCGAAATCGGCCCCAATGGTTTTCTCGATACCAAGGAGTCCACACTTCAACTCTCGCGCCAGGTCGGCCTCGAAAAGGAACTGATTCAAGGCAGTGAGGCTCGCAAGAACCGGTATCTTTTCCTGGGCGACCATCTGCGAGCCCTGCCCAGTGGATTCTGCTCCTTTCTCTGGACCGGCTTGCTCAGTTTTCGCGGCAAGTTTTCGCTTCTCTGGGAACGCTTCCGCGCCCAACGGACCGAGACGGGCGATGAATCGATCGACGCTTTCGCACGCAGGCGAGCTGGAGATGAAGCCGCTGATGTGTTCGCCGACGCGCTCGTCACCGGCATCTATGCCGGTGATCCGAAGCTTTTGAGCCTGCCGGCCTGCTTTCCAAAACTCGCCGACATGGAGCGCGAGTACGGCAGCGTCATCAAGGGGTTCTTTGCCGAGGCTCGCAAGCGCAAGGAAGAGGCCGAGGCCAAGGGCGAAGTGTACGAACGCTCCGACCGGATCTGGTCCTTTTCAGGCGGCATGCGAACACTCGTGGAAGCCCTGATGGCGAGGCTCACGCGGCCGCCACAGTTCGGAGTCGCAATCCGGGGGCTAAGCAAGTCGGGCGGTCCATCCCGACCGGTTTGGCGCGTGCATACAGATGGAAACGACGGCTGGGACGCCGACGCCGTCGTCCTCACCTGCCCGGCCCACCAGCAGGCGACGATTCTCGCCGAGCTTGACGGCGAGTTGGCTCAGTCCGTCGGCGCGATCGTCTACAATCGCGTCGTTGTGGTTGCACTCGGCTTTCGCAAATCCGATCTGCCGGCCCCGCTCGATGGTTTCGGCTATATCGCCCCCCAGAACACGCGTCGCGACGTGCTGGGCGTGCAATGGTGCTCATCGGTCTACCAGGGCCGTGCGCCCGATGACTGCGTTCTGGTGCGAGCGATGGCCGGCGGCTGGAATCGGCCCGAGATCGTCGACTGGGACGACGATCGCTTGCTGACGGCAGTTCGAGCCGAGTTGCGATTGGCCATGGGGATCGAATCGCCGCCGATCTTTCACAAGATCATCCGCTGGGACAGAGCAATCCCACAGTATCAAATCGGCCATCTTGATCGCCTTTCCGGCATCGACGCCCGACTCGCGACGCATCCTGGTCTCTACCTCGGCGGCAACGCCTACCGCGGTGTGGCACTCAACGATTGCACCGAACAGGGGGAACTGCTCGCGGCCAGGATCGGCCGGTTTTTCGCTCCGCTTGCTGCGTAGCATCGTCCCTGTTACGCCGCGAGCGGCCTTGTTAGCTTACCGAACGCCGTTCGTCTTAATAAAATCGATACCACCGCGATTCCCTGCTCCTACCTGACGAGGCTCCACGATGTCCCGCAACATGTTTCGCATCCTCCCGTTTTTCCTGTTGGCCGCCTTCCTTTTCACCACGGTTCCCGGCGTCGATGGGCAAGAAAAGAAGCTCAAGGAATTGCAATGGTCGCACGCCTTCGATCTGGCCTGCCGCAAGAACGATGAGAAGACGATCGACAAGAAGACGAAACGCTGGGGCGTGGAGACCTTTCGCGACAACAACACGGGCGTCGGCATCGGGCTGTACATCTCCGAAGTCGGCGGCATCGGCCTGGCCCCGAACTTTGCCGCTTTGACCCTCCCGCTCGACCCGAGCAAAGGCCCCGAATGGCTCACCGGCCTCGACATGCCCACGCGCAAAGCAGGTATCGCCGCCTGGAAGGGCGCCAAAATCCACAGCATGGAAGTCTTCCGCGATCCCAATGCTGACAACTGGATTTACGTCACCGACGTCGGCAACATTGCCGCCGGCAATGGCAAAGGCCAACCCGGCGCTCCCGGCAAGGCGCCCAAGTGGGTCCACAGCGTCGATCTTCAAGTCCGCAAAGGCGGCGTCAAGGAATTCAAGGACGCCACCAAATTCGGCATCGAGGTCTACAAAGACGGCAACACCAACAACCTCGTCTACGTCTCCGAGACCGGCGCCACCGCCATCATCCAGGACGATAAAGACCTCGTCCTCGAAAAGGACCGTGGTAAAGCCCCCGAATGGCTCCACGGCCTCGATCTCTCCTGCCGCCGCTTCGACGAAAAATCCTTCACCAAGGACACCCGCAAGTTCGGCGTCGAAGTCTACAACGACATCACGACCGGCAATCTCGTCTTCATCTCCGAAACCGGCAGCATCGCCGTCACCCCCGGCGGCAAGCTCACCGCTCCCACCGAGAAGGCCAAGGAGCCCCTCTGGACCCACGGCCTCAACGTCAAGTGCCGCAAGTTCGGCGAGAAGAACTTCTCGGACACGACGCGCGCCTTCGGGGCCGAAGTCTTCCGCGACGAGAACGTGAACGTTACGATCTACGTCAACGAGCTCGGCTACATCGCCGCCATGTCCGCGAAGTGATTTTCGTTTACGTGTAGCGCTCGCCCGGCGCCATGCGAGCGCTACACGTAAACACTTATTCCCCCAACTTTCGTTCGATTTGCTCGACGATGTCGGCGACGGGCATGATGCGTTTGCCGAGTTGCAGGGTGATGTTGGACTTGAGCCAGCTCTGGACACGTTTTTCGCCGGCGACGACAGTGCTGTGATTGCGGTTGCCGAAGTGTTTGCCGACTTCGCTGTAGGTGGCGCAAGTGTGTTTGCGGGCCAGGTACATGGCCAGCATGCGCGGGTAGCTGTAGATCCACTGGCGTTTCTTGGAAAACAACATTTCGCGCGATAGACCGAGCACTTCGCAGACGACGCGTTCGACGTCGTCCAGGCTTACGGTGCGGAATGAGTGGATGAGAAGATCGCTGATGGCCTCGCGAGCCACTTCAAGATCGATGCGCCGACCGGTGACGCGCGCCAGGTGAATGACGCTATGGACGGCGGCTTCGATCTCGCGCACGTTGCCCCGAAGGTTGTCCGCCAAAAAGTCGAGCACCTCGTCCGGAATGCCGCCCGCTTTGAATGCCTTGGCGCGCAGGATGCCCAGGCGTGTCTCGCGTTCCGGAGTCAGGAGGCTCCAGACAGCGCCGCCCGACAGACGATCCACCAACTCCGGCATTAGATTCTCGGCGAGCCGAGGATGACAATCAGTCGTCAGGACAACGGGCCGATGGGCAGTCTGCAGTGCATCAAGCGTATGCAGAAACTCTTCTTGCGTCGCGTGCTTCTTGGCAAGGAAGCCGACGTCGTCGATCAGGAGCGCGTCGCAATCACGAAACTGCTTGCGAAATGAGCCGAGCGTATGCTGGTGCATTGCGTGCACAAAGCGATTCGTGAAATCCTCAGCCGTCAGGAAGACGACGCGCCATTCGGGATTGCGTCGAGATAGGCCGGAGCAAAGCGATTCGAGAAGATGGGTCTTGCCTGTGCCTACGCCGCCGTGGAACACAAGCGGGATGGGACACTCATTGGGAGTTTCGATGAGGCTTTGCGCCGATGCGTGGGCGACGCGATTGCACGGCCCGACAACGAAATCCTCGAGCAAGCGCCAGCGCCGCTTCCGAATCATCGGCGGCTTCGGCGCCTCAGTCGGCGGCCCACCGCCATCGGTTGTCGGGCCATTGGCCTGCCGAACCCGGGCGGCCTGAAATAGCTCCGGATCGATAACGAAGCGAACCGTCACCGCCGCCCCAAGCGTTTCGATGGCGGCTTCGCGAATATCGGCCTCAAAGGTCTTTTGCAGCCAATCCTGAACGAAGAGATTGGGCACGCCGACGGTGAGTTGATTATCGTGATGGGCGAGCTTGGTCTTGCCTGCAAACCAAAGATGGTATCGAGCATCCCCAATCCGTTGGCTGAGGGCTTGCGCCACTTGAGCCACGACATCATAAGTGGTGTTCAACGAACATCCTCCTGCGCGCGGAGTCCACGCGTGGTTCGATCCATGGAACCCGGAAGCAAGAGAAGTAATGAGCGCGGGGATGGGAAGTCCGCCTGCGCCCGCTCGGAGAAATCGAGTTGAGCATCACAGCTCGTTCGAACATTGTAGTCGGCGCACCGGCCACGTTCGTCGCGTCGGCAAAGTTTCGCGAAAATGTCCGAAGACGGCTTGTAAAAAAATGAAAATGCCGCGCCACGAAACACCAGCTGAACGCGAAATCGTTAGCCGGACGACGTTTAGCCACCCGCCCTAGGCGAGCCCGACGTCCGCGCCCGCCGAAAGCGGGCGACGAATCGGGGCCCAACGTCCGGCTAACAATTCGGCAGCGGTGCAGTATCATGAAAGAACTCAATCGCATGGGGAGATCGCCGTGGTCAACATTCGAATTTGCATCGGCCTCGTCGTGGCATTGTTTTCCGGCAGCGTCGCAGCTGCCAACGACAAAGACGGCGCGGCCGTTTATCAAGCAAAATGCGCTCGCTGTCACGGCAAGTCCGGCGAGGGAACTAAAGAGTACGCGCATCCCCTCGTCGGCAATCGCTCCCTGCCGCAGCTGACGAAATATGTCGCGAAGCGAATGCCCGAGGACGCTCCCGGAACGCTCAAAGACGCCGACGCGGACATGGTGTCGCGCTACGTCTTCCACGCGTTCTATTCCCCGTCGGCCCAGGCACGCATCAAGGCTCCGAAGGCCGAACTCGCGCGCCTTACCGTCAGCGAATACCGTTTTGCCATCGCCGATCTGGTCGGCACGTCGCCGTCGGGCAAGTTCGGCAAGACAGCGTCGAATGTGCTGCCGATCGACGAGGCGGGCGGACTGCGCGGCGAATACTTCACCATTGGCGCCGCTGGTAAGAAAGGCCGTTCGCTGGCGTTCTCGCGCACCGATCGCGTCGTCAACTTCGATTTCCTCAAAAAGGACTCCTTTTTCGACAAGCTCAACACGCCGGAGATCGCCGCCAACTGGCAAGGCTCCGTCATCGCCCAGGACACCGGTCTGTACGAATTCATCGTCCGTACCGAGCATTCGACGCGGCTTTGGGTCAACGACATGAAGAAGGCGCTCATCGACCGCTTCGTGAAATCGGGAAACGACACGGAGTTTCGCGGCTCGATCTACCTCTTGGCCGGCAGGGCGTATCCGATCCGACTCGAATTTTCGCGCGGCAACGTCGGCGTGCGCAAGGATCCCAAGGACAAGCTCAAGACCGAGAAGACGACGATAGAGCTTGCGTGGAAAGCGCCGCTGCGGGCCGTCGAGACGATTCCGCAGCGGAACCTGAGTCCGCTCGATGCGGGGCCATCGTTCGCCCTGTCGACTAACATGCCCCCCGACGATCGCAGCGCCGGCTACGAGCGAGGCACGGCGATCACCAAGGAGTGGGTACAGGCCACGACCGACGGCGCCATCGAGACGGCAGTCTACGTCAGCGCGAATCTGGCCGAGTTGAGCGGCGTGAAAAGCGATGCGCCGAGCCGCAAGCCGCTCTTGCAGGACTATTGCGTCAAATTTGCCGAGCGCGCGTTTCGTCGCCCGCTGACGCCGGAGCAGCGGAAGCTGTATGTGGATCGCGCATTCGAGACGGCAAAGGATCCCGATTCGGCGGTCAAACGCGTCGTGTTGCTGGTGTTGCAGTCGCCGCGATTTCTCTACCGCGAGCCTGCCATCGTTGCATCGCGTGCTGCCGACAAGGACGCGGCTTTCGATGTCGCAGCTCGCCTGTCATTTGGATTGTGGGACACGCTGCCGGATGACGCGTTGCTGAAAGCGGCCGCTTCGGGCCGATTGAACACGCGCGACGACGTAATACGCGAGGCCGAGCGTATGCTCGACGATCGGCGGTCGCGCACGAAACTTCGCGGGTTCTTTCTACGCTGGCTTCAGCTCGACGCGGTTTCCGAATTGCCCAAGGACTCGAAGGCTTTTCCGGATTTCCACGCGTCGGCCGTCAGCGATTTGCGTACTTCGCTTGAGTTATTCGTCGACGAGGTGATGTGGTCGAAGACATCCGATTATCGGCAACTTGTGCTTGCGGACCACTTGCACCTGAACGGGCGTCTGGCGAAGCTCTACGATGTTGATCTTCCGGCAACCACGTCGTTCCAGAAAGTGACGCCGAAATTCGGCGAGCGGGCCGGCGTGTTGACGCATCCGTTCGTGATGGCGCATTTCTCGTATACGGCGACGAGTTCGCCGATTCATCGCGGCGTGTTCCTGGCTCGCAACATCCTCGGCGTGCCGTTGCGTCCGCCGGTCGACGCCTTCACGCCGCTCGCTCCGGAGCTGCATCCGAAGCTGACGACGCGCGAACGCATCTCCCTGCAAACCAGCCCGAAGAACTGTCGAACGTGTCACAGCATCATCAATCCATTGGGATTTCCGCTGGAGAACTTCGACGCCATCGGCCGTTTCCGCGCCGATGAGAAGAATCGCCCGATCGACGCGACCGGCTCGTTCACGACGCGCTCCGGCGATACGGTGACTTTCAAGAACGCCAGGGAACTTGCCGGATTTGTCGCCGGCAGCGAAGAAGCCCACGAAGCGTTCGTCGCCCGTCTGTTCCACCACATCGTCCGCCAGCCGATCCTGGCCTACGGCCCCGACAAGCTCGACGTGCTACGCCGCGCCTTTGCCGAGCGCGATTTCAACATGCGCCGTCTTGTGATCGAAATCATGGTGCAAACGGCGTTGCCGACAAACAAAGCCGGCTAGCTGTCCTGTTGATTTATATGTCACCATTTGTTTGGATGCGTCCATATGGCCCCAACGACCATCTGGGACTTGGAAGATGATCCAGATGGGAACGTGCAACATCTCCTTGAGCATGACATTACCGTCGAAGAAGCCGAGGAGGTGTTGTTCGACCCACAGAGCCGCCGCGCGGTAAGCCGAAGTTCCGGCCTACCAATTGCGTTCGGTTGGACATTGACAGGTAGGCGCCTGGCGGTGGTGTCTTAGATCGTTGACGACGACTCCTTGGCATTTCGGCCCGTGACGGCGTACGAAAAGCCGCCTCCGAGCAAGAAGAAACGGAAGAGATAATGAAAGCACGGCGAGAATTCCGACCCGATCGGAAAACGCTTGAGGCGCGGGTCCGGGAACGGTCGCTACGGGATCGCCTTCATGCGGAATAGCCATCGCTTGATGATTTGATCGATGCCAGAGAGTGGGAACCTGACGGCGTGATGACGATGGGAATGTACTTCGAGTGCAGCACGAATTGCAATCGCTCAGGAAGGAACGCCAACGTCTCGGGCCCAGTATCACCGATGTCGCTGATCGCTCCGGTCTTGATCGTGCCGTGGTGAATCGATTGGAGAACGGAAAACAAGCCAACCCGACCGTCGGTACTCAGATGCGCTACGCTGCGTCATTGGGCAAACGATTGGTTTGGGCCTTCAAGGCAGTTGCCGAATCGCCAGTAGGCAACGGGAGAAAAGGCAAACGCACGGCTAAAGCACCGGCGTGACTCGATCATGCCGTGTTCGCGACATCTCAATCAACGCCGCCGCACCGGGTCGCCGAAGGTAAGCGCCTCGATCGTGCCGGTGGGCCAATCGACCATCAGCAACCGCTTGAAATGGTAATCGCCGCCGACGTTGATGCCGCGCGTCGGGCCGAACGTCGTATCGACTGCACGATGGATATGTCCGGAGAACACGAGCGGAATACGATCGGCGTGGCGCTCCAGCAATTCTTCAAGACGGCGGTTGCCCGACAGAGCTTCCCAAAGCAATTCGTCCAGGCCTTGCGCCGGCGCCGCACGCGGAAATGCGATGCCGCGAAATGCTGGATGGTGCGTCATGACAATGACTTTCTCGACTAGTGCAAGGCATTGGACCAACTGCGTTTCGAGATTCACGACGAGCCGCCGGGTGAAGGAAACGTCATCCGTGTCCCAGCGGACGAATCGGCCATCGTTGTGCCTGCCTCGCGAAAACAGCTTGTTGGCGAGATGGAATTCCCAGTTGGGAACCTCCTCTTTCATTCGCTCGATCGACCAGGAATAGTCGTACCAATTCATCGTTCCGACAATGGCGAGCTCGGCGTCGTTCAGAATTAGCGGCGCGGCGTCGAGATAATGATACCCGTGGCGCTGGCACAGATCAGGCAGGTACTGTTCATAGACGCCCAGCGAATTGCCGCGGTGATCGTCGTCAACGACCCAGACATCGTGGTTGCCTGGTACGACCGCCTTGATGCCAGGCAAGGAACTGAACAGGATCAGGCATTCTTCGAAATGCTCGTCGGTCCCGATGTCTCCGCCCAAGAGCAACACATCGGGGGGTTGGGATTGGAGATGGGCAAGGAGTTGGTGCATCGCTTCGTCGCCGAGCCGATTGTGCCCGAAATGCAGGTCCGCGGTGATGGCGATTCGCATGCGTACATTGTACAGGCGGCTAAACACTGCGCAAATACGTCAGTGTCTCGTCGAGACTCACTACGTCGGCAAAGCGGGCTTGGATGTCGAACAGCGTGAACTCGTGGCAGATTTCACTGCGGTCCTGCACGCCTTCGCGAACGATGATCGGCTTGAGATGACATGTCTTGGCGTCCGTCGCGGTCGCTCGGACGCAGGCGCTGGTCGAGCAACCCGTAATGAGCAGCGTGTCGATACTATCGGCCATGAGGTGTCCGGCGAGCGCGGTGCCGGCGAAACCGCTGGCGTATTCTTTGTAAATGAGATACTCGCCCGGCATCGGCTTGATGCGTTCGTCGATGGCGCAGGCGCGTTCGTCCCACTTGCGAAAATTCGGCGAGAAGTCGGCGGCGGACTTTTGCGGCATCTTTATCCAGGGCGGCGACGTCGTGTAGATGACTGGGACTTTCTTGGCCCGCGCGACCGGCAATAGCTGGGCAATGGCGGCGACCGCCGGGTCGAGCCGGGCCGACCCACCCGCGTACGCCGGATCGGTCCAGCCGTAGGCCATGTCGATAACGATAAGGGCTGGCCGCTTGCCGAAACCAAACTTGCCCTGGAAGATGCCTTGCTTTTTGTAGTAGGCCTCAACGTCGGCCATGGCGATGCGGAGATGTTCGAGCGGGGTCATGCGATGTCTCCAAGAATTTGGGCCAGCACGAAGCGCCAACGCGGGACGCTGGGGAGTTCCGGAGCGATGCGATCATTGTTCACGGAAACGACGCACCGGGCAAGAAAAAAATTGCACGTTGCGATTGTCAATGCGCTGGCAGTACGGTATAAAACGATTCCTCGTATCGACGAGAAATTGCACGATCCCCCTTGGCAATCGCACCGACGTTCATAAGCTATTCAGGACAAAAGTGTAACGGGTTATTCAAGATTTCCTAGGCAGTAAAGTCGTTGGTGTCGGAGGTGGTGAGGACCGGTATGGCGATCACAAAAGACCGCAAAACTGAATTGATTGATACCTATCGGCGCAAAGCCAATGATACCGGCTCGCCCGAAGTGCAGATCGCATTGCTCACCGAGCGCATCACGCAATTGACCGAGCATCTGCGCGTGCACAAGAAGGATCACGCGAGCCGGCGTGGCCTGCTGATGATGGTCAGCAAGCGGTCCGGATTGCTCAACTATTTGCGCAACATCGATCGCAACCGCTACCTCGCCGTCGTCAACAAGCTAGGCCTCCGTAAATAGGAGTCAGGAGTCAGCAGTCAGAAATCAAAGGACGCATTCCTCCGATTCTGACCCCTGATTCCTGATCCCTGACTCCTGACTGCTGCCGATACCACATGAGGTATCTTCCGTGCAGGCATGTCGTGTTGAAACGCAAATCGGCGGGCAAACTCTCTATCTCGAAACCGGAAAAATCGCAAAACAGGCACACGGCTCTGTCGTGGTCGCCCTCGGCGAAACCCTCACGCTGACCGCGGCGTGCCAGGGCGCCGCCGACGAGGCCCGCGGCTTCTTCCCGCTCGTCGTCGACTATCGCGAGAAAACCTACTCCGCCGGCAAATTCCCCGGCGGATTCATCAAACGAGAAGGTCGGCCGACCACCAAAGAAATTCTTACTTCGCGCCTCATCGATCGCCCTATCCGTCCCCTTTTCCCTTCGGGTTATTTCAACGAAGTGCAGATCATGACTTCGGCGATGTCGTTCGATCGCGAGAACGATCCGGATGTGTTGTGCATGATCGGCGCCAGCGCCGCGCTGCATGTGTCGCCGATCCCGTTCCTGAAGGTCACCGGCGCTATGCGCGTGGGCCGGGTGAATGGCCAATTCGTCGCAATGCCGACAATTTCGCAGATGGAAGAAAGCGATCTTGATCTGATCGTCGCCGGGACGCGCGACGCCATCACGATGATCGAGGGATTTTCGCGGGAAATGCCGGAAGACGCGATGGTCCAGGCGATCCAGTTCGGACACGAGCAGATTCGCAGCGTGATCGACCTTATCGAATCGCTGCGCGAAAAGGCCGGCCTGCCGACGAAGGACTATCCACCGGCGCCTCCGCAGAATCCGGTCAAGGATTTGCTGAAGCAAAAGTATGGCGCCGAATTCCGCGAACTAAAGCAGACCAAGGGTAAGCTCGCTCGCGCCGACGCCATTCGCGGCCTGCGCGATCGCGTCTTCGATGAACTCGTGCCGGAGACCGGCGACGGACCGTACACGCCGGAGCAGGTGGCACAAGCATTCGATTGGCTTGAAGAGCACACCGTGCGAGCGCTCATTCTCGACGGCAGCCGCATCGATGGCCGCACTGCCAAGGAAATCCGTCCGCTGGCGTGCGAAGTCGGCGTGTTGCCGCGCGTTCACGGGTCAGCCCTGTTCACACGCGGCGAAACGCAAGCACTGGTCACGACCGTGCTCGGCACCGCGGCCGACGAACAGCGCGTCGATGGCCTCGTCGACGAATACGCCAAGCGATTCATGCTCGATTACAATTTCCCGCCGTTCTCCGTCGGTGAATGCAAGCCAATCCGCGGTCCCGGCCGTCGCGAGATCGGCCATGGCGCATTGGCCGAACGCAGCCTGAAGCCGGTCATCCCCAGCCAGGAGAAGTTCCCCTACACGATCCGCCTCGTCTCCGACATCCTCGAGTCCAATGGCTCCTCAAGCATGGCAAGCGTCTGCGGCGGAACGTTGGCCCTCATGGACGCAGGCGTTCCGATCAGCGATCCGGTCGCCGGCATCTCTATCGGACTTGTCAAGGAGCCCAGCGGTTGGATCCTCCTCACCGACATCATGGGCGACGAAGATCACTTCGGAGACATGGACTTCAAAGTCGCAGGCACCATCCGCGGCATCACCGGTATCCAGCTCGACCTCAAAATCGACGGCATCAGCGAAGAAATCATTCGCGCCACCCTCGACCAGGCCAAAGAGGCACGCCGCGAAATCCTCAAGGCCATCGTCATGACCTTGCGTTTTCCGCGCGCCGAGACAAGCAAGCACGCCCCGCGCATGCTGCGGACCAAGATTCACCCGGAAAAGATCGGCTTGCTCATCGGTCCGGGCGGCAAAACCATCCGCGGCATTCAGGAACAGACCGGCGCCAAGATCGACATTCAGGAAGACGGCACCGTCGAGATTGCTCACGCCAGCGCCGAAGGCGCCGAGCAGGCCAAGCTCATCGTCGAATCGCTGTGTGAGGAAGTTCGCATCGGCAAGATTTACGAAGGCCGAGTCACCTCGGTTAAGGACTTCGGCGCGTTCATCGAGATTCTGCCGGGCCGCGACGGACTGTGCCATATCAGCGAACTGGACGACAAGTTCGTCGACCGGGTCGACAGCGTCTGCAAGGTCGGCGACATGATGAAGGTGAAGGTCATCGCTATCGACGATCAGGACCGCGTCAAGCTGTCGCGCAAAGCAGTGCTGCGCGAGCAAAAGGGCGGTGCACCGGCGCCGGCGCCGCAGGGTGAGCGCCCGCAACAGGGCGATCGTCCACCGCGCGGCGATCGTGGGGAACGATCGCAGCGGCCTCCGCAGGATTAACTGAAGAATTAGCAATTGACAATTCGCAATTAGCAATTGCCAATTGGAAGAATCTCGGTCGGCAATTTGCAATTGATAATTGCTAATTGTCAATTGCTAATTTCTTTGGTGACGTCATGTCCACAGCATCACCCCCACAATCCCCCGACGACTATGCCGCGCTCGCCGAGCTCGCGGGCGGCTTTATTCACGAAATCAAGAATCATCTCAACACGCTCAATCTCAACTTGCAACTGCTCGGCGAGGATTTCCAAAACCCGGAAACTCAGCGTGAGCGCCGCGCATTGACTCGCATCCAAAGGCTTCAGGGCGAATGCCAGCGCCTTGTCGATCTGTCCAACGATTTTCTGCAGTTCGCCCGCATCAAGGAGGTGCCGCTCGAGCCGGGCGACTTGCGCAAGCTGATCGAGGAAATGATTGACTTTTTTACGCCGACCGCTCGGGCTGCGAACATCGACATCAAGGCGTTCCTTCCCGCCGACCTGCCGACGTTGCCGCTCAACAGCGAGATGATGCGGCAAGCGCTCTTGAACCTCATGCTCAACGCGGTCCAGGCCATGCCCAACGGCGGCGAACTCACGATCACCGCGACGGTATTGTTAACCGGAAGCGCAAGCGACGGAGCGCGCGATCCGTCGCTCGCGCTTCCGGCTAACGCGCATCGATCGGTCGTCGTGAACATGATCGACACTGGCGTCGGCATCGCTGCGGACGTGTTGCCCAAGATCTTCCGGCCGTTCTTCTCGACCAAGGCGAAATCGGGCGGCTCCGGACTTGGCCTGCCGACCACAAAGAAAATCATCGAAGCCCATCACGGCGCGATCGACGTGCAAAGCGAGCCTGGCAAGGGAACCAAGTTCACGATACGATTGCCTGTGTGACCCCGATGCTCGATTAGCGCCCGCGTCGCGGCCCGCTTTGCCGCGTGCTCTATCCGAGAGAACGAATGAACCGTATTCTTATTGTCTTCGGCTTTCTCTTGATCTCCCTGCCGACCGTCGCGCAGGAAAAAAGTGTGCGCCCCGGCATCAACAAGCCGTTCGAGAATCCGGACGTCAAAGGATTTCTGGAAAAGTTCGAAGTCGAGAGCCGCGAGATCTTCGCCCAGCGAAAAGCGATCGTCGCTGCGTGCAAGATCAAGCCCGGCACGGCAGTCGCCGACATCGGCGCTGGCACCGGGCTGTTCACGCGTCTTTTCGCCAAGGAAGTTGGCGACAAGGGAAAGGTCTACGCCGTCGAAATCTCCAAGGGGTTTCTCGGACACATCGACAAGACGTGCATGGCGCAAGGTATCAAGAATGTCGCGGGCGTGCTCTGCGATCAGACGTCGACTAATCTGCCGGAGCGGTCCATTGACCTGGCGTTCGTCTGCGACACGTATCATCATTTCGAGTTTCCACGCAAAACGCTGCAATCGATCCATCGCGCCCTCAAGCCGGGCGGGCAGTTGATGGTGATCGATTTCAAACGCGTGCAGGGCACGTCGAGCGAATGGGTCATGAACCACGTCCGCGCCGGCCAGGAGGTCCTCTCCGCCGAGATTCGCGACGCGGGCTTCAAGCAGCTCGACGAGATCAAGATGCTCAAGGAGAATTACTTTTTGCGCTTCGAGCGACTGGAACCGGCGGCCAAAGAAAAGAAATAACCCGTTCGCCGCTGGCGGCTTCGCGCTCGCATGGCGTCGCGCGATCGCGAAGCCGCAAGCGGCAACTCAGAGAGCTTCAGGTATGAACCCCCTCGCGAATCTGCACGGAAAGATCATGCCGCTGGACGAACTACGAATCTCCGCGCTCGATCGCGGCTTCATCTTCGGCGACGCTGTCTATGAAGTACTGCGCGTCTATCAGGGCAAGCCGTGGTTGGAGGACGAGCACTTCGATCGCTTCACGCGCGGCCTTAGTGAACTGCGAATCACCGGTGTCGACATGCCGCGGATGCGTCGGCGTATGCACGAGACGATCAAGGCCGGCGGGTTCACCGAGGCGATGGCGTATTTGCAAGTCACGCGTGGTTCGGCGCCGCGCAAGCATGCGTTTCCGAAGGACGCCGTCCCGCTCGAACTACTGTGGATTCAGGAGTACGCCGACACGTATCGGCCGTTGTGCCAAACGGGTTGCTCGGTCATCACGCATCCGGACTTGCGCTGGCATCGGGCCGACATCAAGACGACGAACCTGCTGGGCAACGTCCTCGCCAATCAGGCGGCTACCGAGGCGGGGTGTGCCGAGGCGATTTTGTATCTGCCCGACGGCACGCTGACCGAGGCGTCGCATTCGAGCTTCTTCGCTATCAAGAACGGGCAACTGCACACGACGCCGCTGAAGGCCAACGTGCTCCCCAGCATTACACGCAACTACGTCGTCAAGCTATGCGCCCAGGCGAACATCGAAGTCGTCGAACGCATGTTGCATCGGCGCGAACTGGATGAAGCGGACGAGTTGTTCCTGGTCGGCACGACGTGCGAGGTGTTGCCGATCATTCAAGTCGATGGACGAGTGGTGAAGTCGGGGAAGCCGGGCCCGCTGACCCGGCGCTTGCAGGCGGTGTACACGGAGAACGTGCAGGCGTTTTTGCGTAAATGATCCGAGCGCGCAGCGCAAGCAAATGCGGCACTTGCTTGCGCTGTGTGCTCTCGGAGATTCCATGAGCGAGTTGATCGTCAGCGTCTCAGGAATTCGCGGCATCATTGGCAGCGGCCTTTCGCCGTCCGTGGCTTTGGCGTTTGCTCAGGCTCTCGGCACGTACCTCAAGGGCAGGCCAGTGGTGTTGTCGCGCGATTCGCGGCCCAGCGGGATGATGCTGCGCCACGCCGTTATTGCCGGGCTGACATCGTGCGGGTGCGAGATTCATGATCTTGGCATCGTGCCTACGCCGACCTGCGGACTGGCCGTCCGCCAACTCGGCGCGGCGGGCGGCATTCAGATCACGGCGAGCCATAATCCGGCCCCGTGGAACGGACTGAAACTTTTCGGTCCCGACGGCGCCGTCCTGTCGCCCGAACAAGGAAAGATCGTCAAGCAAATCTTTGATACAGCATCGTTTGCACTGGTCGGGCATGAAAAAATCGGCTTCGTTCGTGAGAATCATCAAGCCGAGGATGCCCACCGCGAACGTGTACTTCAACTCGTTGATGTTACGCGCATTCGCGCCCGCGGTTTTCGGGTTCTGCTCGATGCCAACGGCGGCGCCGGTGGACCACTCGGCAAGGCGCTGATGGATTCGCTGCAAGCCGAAGCTGTCATGCACGGCGGCAATCCTGACGGCGACTTCACGCATCCCCCGGAGCCGCTCGAAGATAATCTGACTGCCCTGTTGCCCTTGGTGTCGCAATATCAAGTCAGCGCCGGCTTCGTGCTCGATCCCGATTCGGATCGCCTGGCGATCATCGATGAGACGGGCCGATACATCGGCGAAGAGCTCACATTTGCACTGGCGGCCCTGTGCCGGCTTAAACAGAAAGCGGGGCCGATCGTCATCAACATGTCGAGTTCGCGCATCAGCGAAGACATCGCGAAGAAGTTCGCCGTCGTTTGTCATCGCTCGGCGGTCGGCGAGGCCAACGTCGTCGCCAAGATGCGCGAGGTCGATGCCGTGTTGGGAGGCGAAGGCAACGGCGGCGTTATCGACCCGCGCGTCGGCTGGGTCCGCGATCCATTCATCGGCATGGGCATGGTGCTGCAACTTCTGGCCGACACCGGAAAGACGCTGTCTCAGATCATCGCCGAGTTGCCTCATTATGCAATCGTCAAAGACAAGTACGAGGTGTCGCCCGATCGGTTGCCCGGCCTCTTCGCGAAGCTCGAACAAAGCTGGCCGGATGCGAAGGTCAATCGGCTCGACGGGCTGCGGCTCGATTGGGCGGACCGCTGGGTCCACGTGCGATCCAGCAACACCGAACCGATCGTCCGAGTGATTGCCGAGGCGCCACAGTCGGCGGATGCGAAAAAGCTGTGTGCGGAAGTGGGCGCGATGCTGTAGCGTGACGCGTCAATCGGCCTCATGGCGCCGCGCGAACGCTAAACGAATAGCGCGCGGTGCTGGCGAAGATCGGCGAGCACGCCAGCGATTTCGTCGTCGGCAATCGATTGAAAACCGCCGCGCTCGTGCTTCGTGGCGATCACGCAAGCATCGAGGCTCGCCCACACCGTCAGGTGCGGCTTGTTGAGTGACGGCGGATAGTCGCACAATCGGAAATCGAATCCCATCATCGTGCGCAAGGCCTCGATCTGAATTCGCACGCGATCCGACTTGTCGAGGTACTCCAGCGTTACCACCTCGATGCGAGGTTCTTTATCGCGAGGAGAATAGATCAGTTTCACGACCTCACGCGTCATGGAGGTGCGTAGGTCTTTGCCGGCTGAGGTTGTGGCACTCGGATCGCTTGTCGGCTTGCCGCTCATCGGGCAAATCTTGCGCAGTTCGGAGGCGCCGTAATGGGGCACGAACGTCCGCAGCGCTCCGACGATCTTGACGTCGACGATCTGCAAACAGGTCGGACATGTCGCCGCCGTACCGACGATGAGACGCTGCTCGGTTTCGGTGACGCCGAAACGCTGCACGGCGCCGACGAAACCGACGTCATTGCCGCAGTGCGAGCAGACGAGCATGCGGCCCAGGACTTGTTCCTGGTCCAGGGTTTGCCCACAGTGCGGACAGAAATCGAACACGGAACAGCTCTCCCACGCAGCGCATCGAGCGCGAAACCGCCGAGGAAGTTTTTTAGACGCCGCGACGGGACACGTTTCCCAACGAACTGATGTCTTGGGTACCATCATGGTAGCCGTTTTCGACGGATGGGCAAATCTAGCGAAATTACAGCCTCCACCTATAATAACTTGCCTACTCAACCTTTCGCGCGCGACGACCGGGCCAGGGGATCCACCGTGGTTGAATACCGCACGTTTCGCAACACCGATCCACCCCGGCTCGTTGCCGTCTGGAATGACGCCTTTACCCAGCGCGGCGCCCCTCGCCTCAGTAACAACACCCTCATCGAACGCTACGTTTTTGCAAAATCGATCTTTGACCGCAAGGGACTTTTCGTCGCGGAATCCAACGGCGTGGTCGTCGGTTTTGCTCATGCCGGCATGTCGCGCAACCCGTTCAGCACGCAAGCAGTCGGCACGACCTGCCTGATCGGGGTTCGTCCCGCTCATCAACGGCAAGGCATCGGCGGTGAACTGTTGAAACGCTGCGAGCAGTATTTGCGAGATCAGGGAGCAGAGCAGCTTACCGCCGGCGGGCATTGGCCCAACAATCCGTTCTACATGGGGCTCTACGGGGGGTGCGATTCGCCTGGGTTTCTCAAGAGCGCCGCCGCCGCCGAGCCGTTCTTCACCAAGCATGGCTATCGCGTCGATCTCAGCGTCCAGGTGCTGCAGCGCAAGCTCGATCAGCCGATGAAGATGTTCGACGCCCGGTTCTTGCCCCTGCGCAATCGCTTCGACATGCAGTTCGGCACGCCGCGTCGGCTTCTGAGTTCCTGGCACGAATTCATTCACGGCTACCTCGATCCGTTGCAGTTCATCCTCAACGATCGCCAAACTGGGTCGTGGGTCGCGCGCACGCTGGTCTGGGAGATGGAGGCGTTTTCGATTCACTGGCGTCGGCCAACGGTCGGCATCTTCGACTTCGAAGTGAACCCTCCCTATCGCGGCCAGGCCGTTGGCCGCTACTTTCTCTCGCTGATCATGAAGTACATTCAGGACCAGTTTTTCACGCTGGTCGAGATTCAACTGGATGAGAACAACGAGGCCGGCCGGCGATTTTTGCGCAGCCTGGATTTCGAGCAGGTCGACACGGGCCAGGTGTTCGTGAAGTCCATTCAATAAGCATTATGATTATTCTGACCCACGATTAGCGTGTTCAGAGCGCGATCCGAGCGCTAAACGGGGAAGGAAAAAGATAGGATTCCCATGCCAACCTACGATGCCATCATCATCGGCGGCGGACACAACGGCCTCGTCACCGCGTGCTATCTTGCCAAGGCGGGATGGAAGGTGCTTGTGCTCGAACGCCGTTATCTTGTCGGCGGCGCTTGCGTCACGGAGGAGAACACATTTCCGGGCTACAAGGTTTCGACCTGTGCGTACGTCAATAGCTTGTTCAGTCCCCAGATCATCAAAGATCTGCGCATGCACGAGTACGGCTTTGAACTGGTCGAGCGGAATCCGTCCTCGTTTACCCCGTTCCTGGATGGCCGACACCTATTCATGGGTCCCGACAGCAAGATGAACCTGAAACAGATCGCCAAGTTCTCGACGAAAGACGCGGAGAACTATCCGAAGTACGAACAAATGCTGGAGCGGGTGGCTTCGGTCATCGAGCCGACGCTGTCGATCACGCCACCCGATGTGCTTAATCCGGGCATCGGCGGCGCGTGGACGCTGTTCAGTCTGGGGAACTCCATGCGCGGCCTCGGCACGAATCTTAGCGAGGCGATGGAAGTGCTCACCGGCTCGGCGCGCACGATCCTCGATCGCTGGTTCGAGTCGGAAGAGTTCAAGGCGACGCTGGCGACCGACGCCATCATCGGCGCTTTCGCCTCGCCGTCAATGCCCGGAACCGCGTATGTGCTATTCCACCACGTCATGGGCGAGACCAACGGCAAGAAAGGGGTCTGGGCCTACGTGCGCGGCGGCATGGGAGGGATTTCCAACGCGCTCGCCAAGGCCGCCAAGGACATGGGCGTCGATATCCGCTGTAATGCCGAGGTCGCGAAGATCGTCGTCCGCGATGGCTATGCCGTCGGCGTCGTTCTGGCGAGCGGTGAGGAGTTCGAAGGAACCAAGATCGCCAGCGGCGTCGATCCGCACTGGACATTCGAGAAGTTCCTCGATCCCAAAGACCTGCCGCCCGATTTTTTGGCCGCCATCAAGCGGATCGGCTACGAGAGCGCATCGCTCAAAATCAACCTGGCGCTGTCGGCGCCGCCCAACTTCACCGCGCTCCCGTCCAACGGCGTGGGGCCGCAACATCACGGGACAATGCACTTCTGCCCCGATCAAGATTTCATCGAGCGCGGCTACGACGACGCCAAGTACGGCATTCCGTCGCGTGATCCAATCGTCGAGATGACCATGCCGAGCGCTCTCGACAATACCGTGGCGCCTGAAGGAAAGCACCTGGCGTCGATGTTTGTGCAGTACGCACCGTACAAGCTCAAGGAAGGGACCTGGGACGAAGAGCGCAAGAACAAGTTCGCCGACCGTTGTTTCGACATCGTCGAGCAATATGCTCCCGGCTTCAAGGCGTCAGTCATCGATAGACAGATCGTGTCGCCGGTCGATCTGGAGAAGACCTTTGGCCTGACCGGAGGCAACATTTTTCAGGGCGCCATGCATCTGCACCAGCTGTTCCTGATGCGCCCGGTCGTCGGCTACGCCAACTACCGCACGCCCATCCGCAACCTTTTCCTGTGCGGTAGCGCGGCACACCCGGGCGGCGGCGTCATGGGCATTGCCGGCTACAACGCCGCACGCGAAATGCAAAAGTGGTGGTAACCATCAGAACCTGAAGCGTTAGCAAAGGAAACTCTCCATGGCCTCACTGCCCTTCAAGAGCCTCGTCAACAAACTCAATCCCACGTGCCAGGAAGCGCTCGGCCAGGCTGCCACGTTGTGCGTGACGCGCACTAACTATGAAGTCGAAATCGAGCACTTCCTCCTCAAGCTCATGGAGCCGCTCACTGGCGACATGCGCCGCGTTCTTAAGCAATACGACGTAGACGTCGGCGCCCTGCAGCGTGAATTGACGCGTGCCCTGGACAAGCTCAAGACTGGCAGCGGCCGTGACACGATGCAGTTTTCACTCGATCTGCATCACTGGATTCGCGAAGCGTGGGTGCTCGCGTCCCTCAAATATCAGTCCAACCGGATTCGATCCGGCCATCTGCTTGCCGCTGTTCTATCCGACGAGGCGTTGTCGCGCAGCTTGCTCGACAGTTGCCCGGTGCTCAAGATGCTGCCGAGCGATCGCGTGGCCCAGGAGTTGCCGGTCGTGATTGCGGGAACCAGCGAAGACCAGTTCGACGTCCCCGACGCGCCGTCGGCAAGCGGAGGCGAATCGGCCGGTCGCCCCGCGGGCAGTGGCCAAACGCCGGCGCTCGATCTCTATACGCTCAACCTCACCGAGCGCGCGCGCAAAGGGGAGATCGACCCCGTTATTGGCCGCGATTTTGAAATCCGCCAGGTGATCGACATTCTCACCCGGCGGCGGCAGAACAATCCGATTCTGACAGGCGAAGCGGGTGTCGGCAAGACGGCGGTCGTCGAAGGATTTGCCTTGCAGGTCGCCGCCGGCGAGGTGCCGCCGCCGTTGCGAAATGTGATTGTTCGCACGCTCGATCTCGGCTTGCTTCAGGCCGGCGCCGGTGTCAAGGGCGAGTTCGAGAATCGCCTCAAAACGGTCATCGCCGAGGTCAAGGCGTCGCCGCAGCCGATCATTCTGTTTATTGACGAAGCGCACACCATGATCGGCGCCGGTGGGTCGGCGGGGCAGAACGACGCCGCCAACTTGCTCAAGCCGGCGCTCGCCCGCGGCGAGTTGCGCACGATTGCGGCCACCACATGGAACGAGTACAAGAAATACTTCGAGACCGACGCGGCTCTCAAACGTCGTTTTCAGGTCGTCAAGGTCGACGAGCCCGACATCCCCAGGGCGATCGCCATGATGCGCGGCATCGCCAACACGATGGAAACGCACCATAACGTGCGCATCCTGGACGAAGCGGTGGAAGAATCGGTCAAGCTCTCGCATCGCTACATCACCGATCGGCAACTGCCGGACAAATCGGTCAGCTTGCTCGATACGGCTTGCGCTCGGGTGGCCCTGAGTCAGGCCGCGATCCCACCGGCGATCCAGGACTGCCGCCGCGATCTGGAGCGCCTTGATGTCGAGCTGGCGGTGCTGCAGCGCGAGTCGTCGCTGGGCGCCAATCATGATCAGCGCGTCAGTGAAATTCGCGAGAAAAAGCAGAAAGTTGTGGAACGTCTTGCGGCCCTGGAGAAACGCTGGGATGAAGAGAAAAAGCTGGCCGACGGGATTCACAAGCTCACTGCGAAGCTCGATGCCCATCGCACGGCGACCTCGGAGCCCGAAGCATCAGCGAGGGATGGGGCGAAACCCGCCGCAAACGCTCCGGGCTCTGGATCGAAACGCTTGACGCCGGATGAAGAGAGGGCGGCCCGCGAGGAGCTGGCGACGCTGGAAAAGCAGCTTGTGAAGGTCCAGGGTGAGGAGCCGCTCGTTCTGCCGGTCGTCAGTGGCCAGGCCATCGCGGCGGTCGTGTCGGGCTGGACGGGCATTCCGCTGGGCAAGATGGTGCGCGACGAAATCCAGGCCGTGCTCTCGCTCAAGGAACGCCTGGAAGAACGCGTCATCGGCCAATCGCACGCCCTCGACGCCATTGCCCAGCGCATTCGCACTTCGCGGGCCAACCTCACCGATCCGCGCCGGCCCATCGGCGTCTTCATGCTCGTCGGGCCCTCCGGCGTGGGCAAAACGGAGACTGCCGTTTCCCTGGCCGAGATCCTCTTCGGCGGCGATCGCAACATGGTCGTCATCAACATGTCCGAATACAAGGAAGACCACAAGATTTCCCGCCTCACCGGTTCGGCGCCGGGCTACGTCGGCTACGGCGAAGGCGGCGTCCTTACCGAGGCCGTCCGTCGCAAGCCGTACAGCGTCGTCTTGCTCGATGAGGTCGAGAAGGCGAACGTTGCCGTGCAGGAAATTTTCTACCAGGTCTTCGACAAAGGGATGTTGCAGGACGACAAGGGAAACGAAATCAACTTCAAGAATACGATCATCCTGTTGACGTCCAATGTCGGCACTGACACCATCATGAAGCTATGCGCCGATCCCGAAACGCGGCCCGATCCGGAGCCGCTCGCCCAGGCGTTGCGTCCCGACTTGCTCAAAGTGTTCAAGCCGGCTCTCTTGGGCCGCATCTCGGTGATTCCCTATTACCCGCTCGACGATGCCATGTTGAAGAGCATCATTCGCCTTCAGCTCAAGAAGATCGGCGATCGCCTGCGCGAGAATCATCGAGCGACGTTCACGTACGACGAGACGCTCCTCTCGACGATCTCAGGCCGTTGTAAGGAAGTGGAGAGCGGCGCACGAAACGTAGATCACATTCTGAGCGGCACGTTGTTGCCGGAACTTTCGAGCGCCATCTTGACGCGCACGGTGGATGGACGTCCGACCAAGGCAGTTCATGTCTCGGCGTCGGCGGAAGGAAAGTTCGCCTATCGAATCGAGTGACGTTTCGCCTTGCCTGCACGAGGCGGGTGGATTTGGCACGAGCGCCCGCCCGCGTCTACGATGTGGGGCAAGGCTACTTTTTCGGCGCGAGATTGAGCGAAGCGGAGTTGATGCAGTAGCGCAGCCCCGTCGGGGGCGGGCCGTCCTCGAAAACATGCCCCAAATGGGCGTCGCAGCGACTGCATATCACTTCCACGCGCTGCATGAAAAGGCTGCTGTCGGCAACCAGCGAGACGTGGTCATCGTCGATCGGCTTCCAGAAGCTCGGCCAACCGCTGCCCGAATCGTACTTCGTATCGGAGTCGAAGAGGGGTTGCCCGCAACAAACGCAGGTGAAGATGCCACGGTCCTTGGAGTGGGCGTATTTTCCCGTGAAAGCGCGCTCGGTGCCTTTCTGACGTGTGACGTGATATTGCTCCGGCGTTAGAATCTGACGCCATTCGTCATCGGTTTTTTCAATGCGCTCGCCCATCGGAGTGCCTTTTCGTTCGCGAAGGGCGCCGCCGGATCGGGAAACCGCGAGAACGGCAGCCAGCGTGGCGACGACAATGCCCACAAGAATGAAAGCCGCCGTCTTCATCGGATTGTGCCACGAAGAGGACTACTTGAACCCCTTCTGCGCCGCCGGTGCAGGCAGCGGCGCCCGAATGTTGAGGATTCGCTGCAGTTCGCCGTAGAGCGCACGCAAGTCCTGCTCTTTCTTCGAGTCCTTCATGATATCGAGCCGGGCCTTGGCGAACGCGACCTCGGCGTAATCTTCTTTGGCCTCCTTGCTGTCCTCCTTGGATTTGCCATATTCCTTGACGATTTCATCGTAGGCTGAGGCGGCATCCTTCAGGAACTTGCGATCCTGAACCGCCAGCGTTTCGAGTGCGACGGCCTTGCCCAGCATTGCCTGAAGGCGGAACATGGGAGAGCTGTCGTCTTTGCAGAGATCGGCAATCTTGTCGTACTCCTGCGCGGCCGCTTGAATAAAGGTGATTGCCTTGGCGTTTTCCAAGGGGTTGCCCAGGGCTTTGATGCCGCCGTCCCAATAGATGAGCCAGGCAAATTGCAACCGCGCGGCCTTGCCGGCGGCCGACTCTTCATCCTTGGCAATCTGCCTGATGGCCGCTTCCGATCCATCGTACAGCAGCATCCACTGCAGCGAGGTCTCGGTGGTCCGGTTGACGTACCAGCGCCAACCGATCCAAACGGCGATGAGAATGCCGACGGCGACCAGAGCCGCCGTGAGGAACGTGCTGCCGGGAACCTCCTTGCCCTTTTCAACGACCTGGCCCATCTTGTCGGCCAGGACGTTGGTCTCCAACTCTTTGCGTTCTTCCGCCTTCATGTGCGGCACGCTCCTTAATGATCGAAATAGAATCCTGCCAGGAAATCTTAGGTACGCCGTGCAGCGCGGTCAAGTATCACGCTCAACCGGCAGCGATGCGCGTTTCACTTGGATGTAGAGCTTGGCCGGCGGCTCGGCAAAGTAACGCAACAGGGCAGGGCAGAGCCAACCCTCCATGCCCTTCTCGTTCCAGCGATAAACGTTGCCGCCCCCTTCGACATGAACCCAATCCAGCACGATCTGGGCATCGGGAAAGTAACCGGCCGAGAAGACGGCGACGAACCCCTTCTCCGCATTCGGAAGATGCGCCGTCGCTCTGTCGATCATCCGATCTGCCCCGCCGACGAAAGGCTCCTTGACCAACCCCACGCCGGCATCGTCGAACACCCACAGCCCTTCCCATTTGTAGGGCTTGATGACAAAGATTGAGTTGTTCATCCGAACACCTCCAACGTCATTCTACGCCTGCGCTGAACGCTGAAAGGAAACGACGGCAAAACGCGCGAATCTCGCCGGCAGCCGATCGATGCGGTCGAATGCCGTACGTTAAGCTCAGTCGCCTTCGCGGGGCCCCCCTATGCTTCTTTCGCCACGCTCTGAGCTGATCCGTGTTTTTGCCTCAGTTTTTGGTTTTTCTTGATGCCGTGGAGGATTTCAATGACGGCGGACGAACTTTCCTCAGCTGTCGGCACCGCGGCGGCGCATGAATTCGCCAGCGCCTTGGGCCGCATCAAGCATTGTCTTGGGCAGCTGACCGGTGAGCAGGTTTGGCATCGGTCGCAGCCGAACTTGAACAGCATCGGCAACCTGATCCTGCATCTGTGCGGGAACGTTCGGCAGTGGATCGTCGCTGGCATCGGCGGCGCGGCCGACACGCGCGATCGCCCCGCCGAATTTGCCGAGCAAGGCCCGATCCCGAAGGCGGAATTGATCCAGCGCCTTGAATCGGTCATCGCCGATGCGACGCGAGCTCTGACCGGTGTTATCGCGAAACAGCTCATGGAAACGCGGCGCATCCAGGGCTTCGAAGTCACCGGTTTGGCCGCCATCTTCGACAGCGTACCGCATTTCCGCGGCCATACCCAAGAGATTATCCACATCACGCGGATGCTGTTGGGTGACGCGTACAGGTTCGCCTGGACGCCGACGACGCCTGAGGAAGGGATTGACTGTCGCGAACGGCGCCGGTTAGGTTAACTCTGACACGGCATGCAGCCTTCCTTTGTCAGAATGGGTGATTCGCCTGCACCAACCCGCCGCGTAAGCGAGGGCACGCTCGCTTACGCGGCGGGTTAGTGCAGTAGGTTCACGCCGTGAGAATTAGCAACCGGCAGTGCGATGCGCGCCAAGTTTGGAGCAACCATGAAAAAACTCCATACTCTGGCCCTTGCCATCGCTGCGAGCTTGGTGGCCTCGTTCAGCTTGCGGCAAGAAAAGAAAGCCACGCCGGCTACCCGTTTGGGTGGGGCCTGTCCTGCAAGCAACTCTTCGAGAAGAACAAGATCGGCCCCGACCGGTTGAGAACGGACTGGATCAAGAGAGCCCATACCCCGCCCACGACTGAAGCGGGTGCGGGCGCCGACCTCAGCTCTCCCTTCCTTTTTCAAAAAAACCGGATATTTTTGGGATCATCGCTACGTTCCAAAAAGGACCACGCTATAATTATTTAGTGTTTACTAACTTAACTGGCCGCTTGGCGGCAGCGCCGAGCGCGGTGGTGTCACGACGCTGTCAATCACGAGGATAACTTGAATGGGCGTTTTGCCCGACCAAGCTCAGAAAACTGAACCTGCGCTTGAGAAGCGCATGAGTCCGTTTTCGAGCTTTGCGATTTCGATGTCGACGATCTGCATTCTCGCCGGCGGCATCACGTCGTTTTCCGTTGGATTCTGCAGCGTCGGCGGAGCAGCGATTGGCATCGGTTGGCCGATCGAGCTGATCTTTGCTCTGATCGTCGCGGCTACGATGGGGCAACTCGCCTCGGCCTTTCCCACCGCCGGCGGAACGTACCACTGGTCGTATACCCTGGGCGGTCGCGGCTGGGGGTGGATCACGGCTTGCATGAGTCTGGCCGGGTTGATCACGGCTCTCGCCGCTGTCAATGTCGGATTGTGCCGGTTCGTCATCGGCGCCTGGAGTCGCATGGGTGAGTATGATCCGGACCACGTCTATCCGTGGGTACAGCACGGTGCCGTGATCGCAATGACCTTGGTCCAGGCCTACATCAATCACCGCGGCATCCGATTGACGAGCATATTGAACGATTTCAGCGGCTACTGGATCATGGCGGTCGGCGTCGTGCTCACGGCCACCATGTTGATCTGCGGATTTCAACGAGGCTTGGATTTTCATCGCCTTATCGATTTCAGGAATTACGGTGGCCCGGCGGGGGGGGTGTTTTTGACGCAACGGAGAACGTTTTTTGGCTATTCGCGCTGGGGTTATTGCTTCCGGCATATACGTTGACCGGTTTCGACGCGGCGGCGCAGACGTCGGAGGAGACCAACGATGCGGCGAACGTGGTGCCGCGCGGGATTGTGCAGGCGGTGTTGGTGTCCGGATTGGCGGGCTGGGTCATGCTTGTTTCAATCGTGTTGGCGGCGCCAGACATGGATGACGCCGCCAGCAAAGGGCTGCAGAGCTTTTTCCGAATCGTCCGCGAGGGAACGCCTTACTGGACGCATTTTCCTATGTACCTTGGCCTTGGCGTCGGACAGTTTCTTTGCGGACTGGCCATCTTGACGTCGGTATCCCGGATGGCCTTCGCCTTCGCGAGGGACGGAGGATTGCCGTTCTCCGAGTACCTTAGCCGAATCAGTCCAACAAGCCACACGCCGTCGGTGGCGATCTGGTCCGTCGCCGTGGCGTCTGTGGCGTGTGCCCTGATCAGGTATGAGGCCATCGCCTCGGCTTGTGCTGTGTTCCTGTACCTTTCCTATACGATGCCGATTTCCGCCGGGCTTCTCGCGCATGGCCGTACCTGGACGCGCATGGGTCCCTGGGAACTGGGCGGCTCCTTTCGGCCCCTCGCAGCCTTGAGTCTTCTCGGCTGCATCGTCTTAGTCTTCATCGGTATGCAACCGCCGAATCAAAAGGCGCAGTGGGTCGTCGGCGGAAGCGTGGTGGTGCTGCTCGTGCTCTGGTTCGCCTACAAACGCACCCATTTCCCTGGACCATCGGAAGAGATTCTTCTTCAATTGCGACTCAGCCAGGCCGAGGACAGCAACGAGCAGCCAAAGCGTGAGTGATTGAGGCCGGGGGGCCGTACTCGGACCCCGGCATACTGGCGATTGTCGAGATTTCGGGGTCGGATTACCGACCCCTGCCACGAAAGGCGCTGACAACGGGAGTACCGGTACCATCACGAACCCAACTGGAGGTAAACATGGAATTCGAAAAAGGCGGATTATGGCGCAACTGAGCGGGCAACCAATCTTGCATCGCCCGCTACAAGGCTTCGCCCACGACCGAGGACCAACTGTGCGAAATGGTCGCAGAGGCCGAACGCCGCGATCTCAACGTTCGCGTCGCAGGTTCCGGCCACAGTTTCACGCCGGTCGTCGGCACGGGCGGCTTACTGTTGTCCTTGGCGCAGATGAGCGGAGTCCGATCGGTCAACGCGGCAAAAAAACAAGTCACCGTGGCCGCCGGGACGCGCATTCATGACCTTGGAGTGGCCTTGAAGGGACTTGGATTCTCCCTCATCAATCAAGGCGACATCGACGCACAGGCCGTGGCAGGCGCGTTCATCACCGGCACGCATGGCACCGGCATCAAGTTGCCCTGCCTGGCAACATCGATTGCTGGCATGCGCCTGGTGAAAGCCGACGGCAGTGTCCACGTCGTCGACGGAGGGAACCAAGAACTATTGCATGCCGCCCAGGTGTCGATCGGCACGCTGGGCGTCATCTCCGAGTTGACGCTTCAAGTTAGGGACGCCTACAACCTGCATGAGCATGTATGGCGCGACGACTTCGAGACGTGCATGCAACGGCATGACGAACTCGCCGCGACGCATCGGCATTTCGGCTTCTTTTGGTGTCCCACGCCGCAAAGCCGCCATATGTATTGCATCGCGGACACAGCCGACGCGCCGCGCAGCACAACCAAAAAAACCGCGGACGTGTGCGAGATGAAAGTGATGGATATCTCCGACAAGCCCGCCATGGACACTCCGTTCGAGAAGATCGCTTACTCCTCGGAGATCTACCCCATGGTATACGTGCCGAATTTCCACGAATTGGAATATGCCGTCCCCGTGCAGCATGGCAAGGAAGCCCTCCGTGCGGTGCGTGAGTTGATGCTGACCAAGCACACCAACTGCATCTACCCCGTCGAATACCGCTTCACAGCAGGCGACCCGGCCTGGCTCAGCCCCTTTCATCACCAGGACAGCATCGCTCTCTCGGTATCCGGTCAGCCTGGCTTAGATTACTGGGATTACCTGCGCGATGTGGATGCCATACTGCGCCGTTACGGTTCGCGGCCGCACTGGGGGAAAATGCACTTTCTTGATACCGACGACGTGACCGCACTGTACCCCCGTGCCAACGATTTTCGCGCGCTTCGCAAGAAGTTCGACCCCAAGGGTCGGTTCCTCAACGACCACATGCGCATGCTGCTTGGATGAACTTCTCTCCTCTCCCCCCGGCCATCTCTGTTCTTGATCGTTCGCTGCGATTGCAGGCCGGGGGCAGAGGAGGGGCTGATTCGCCACGATTCTGACGACGTCTACAAGATTCGTCCGAGTCGTAAACCTGGCCTCAATTCGTGCGTTTTTCGCTCGCCGTTCCACGTGCTATCAGCATAAATCACTCTATCGACCGAATATCGTCATCGTTTTTCCAAGGAACCTCGTCATGCAATTCACGCGCGCAGTGCGTCCGATCTCATTGCTTATCCTCGTTGCTGCCACCGTCGTCGTTGCACCCGCCGCCGCCCAAGAACACCGCAACGGCGTCGTCGTCGCGGTCTCTGCTCCGGGGGCCGAGGCGGGGCTGGCGATTCTGAAGCAAGGAGGCAACGCCGTCGATGCCGCGATCACCACCGCCTTCGCGATGGCGGTGACGCATCCTGCCGCAGGGAACATCGGCGGCGGCGGGTTCATGGTCGTGCATCCGGCCAAGGGCGAGCCTGTCGTCATCGAATATCGCGAAACCGCGCCGGCGGCGGCGACCAAGACCATGTTCAAGAAAGGCGAGTCCCCGTACACTCATCGCGTCGTCGGCGTTCCCGGCACCGTGCGCGGCATGGCGCTGGCGCATCAGAAGTTCGGCAAGCTCCCTTGGAAGACGCTTGTGCTGCCGGCCGTCGAGTTGGCGGAGAAGGGGTACCTTCTTGACAAGCACCATGCCAACTCGCTCAACAACATTTTGGCGGCATCGAAAGCGTTTCCCGAGTTTCAACGCGTGTTCGCCAGGCCGGACAAGACGGCGTGGAAACCGGGCGACCGCCACGTGCAGCCCGATCTGGCGAACACACTACGGTTGATCGCCGACAAGGGGCCGGACGCGTTTTACACCGGCGCGATCGCCGACCAGATCGTCGCGGAAATGAAAGCTGGCGGCGGGCTCATCACCAAGGACGATCTTGCCGGGTACAAGGCCATGGAGCGTCAGCCAATCCGCGGGATGTATCGCGGTTACGACGTCATCGGTCCGCCGCCTCCCAGCTCCGGCGGCACGTGCCTCGTGCAAATGCTCAACACGCTCGAGAACTTCGACCTGAAGAAGTACGACCGATATTCGCCGCAGACGTTGCACCTGATGACCGAGGCCATGCGCCGCGCCTACTACGATCGCGCCCGCTACCTCGGCGATCCCGGCTTCACCAAGATTCCCACGCATCTGACGACCAAGGAGTACGCCCGCGATTTGGCCAAGAGCATCGATCTGAGCAAGGCGACGCGGAGCGATGCGTTCAAGGACATCCCGCTTGCCCCGGAAGGGGACAGCACGACGCATTTCTCGGTGATCGACAAGGACGGTTTCGCCGTGTCGAATACGTACACGCTCGAACATGGCTACGGCTCGCGCATCGTCGTCAAGGGCGCGGGCTTTCTGCTCAACAACGAGATGACCGACTTCAACTGGCGGCCCGGCGTCACCAACCGCGCCGGCGCCATCGGCACCGAGCCGAACACGATCGCTCCCGGCAAACGCATGCTCAGCTCGCAGACGCCGACGATCCTGGCCAAGAACGGCAAGGTCGTCCTCGTCACCGGCAGCCCCGGCGGGCGAACGATCATCAACACGGTGCTGAACGTGGTCGTCAATGTCGTCGATTACGAAATGCCGATCCAGCAAGCGGTCGACGCGCCGCGGATGCATCATCAGTGGTTCCCGGACGAGCTGAAATTCGAAGGAACAAAGCAACACGCTCAGACGGTGGCTCAGCTCAAGGCAATGGGGCACTCCGTGTCCTTTTCTCGCCAAGGGGATGCCCACTCGATCTGGGTCAACCCGAAAACCGGCGGCTTCATCGGCGCCGCGGACAAGCGTCTGAGCGGCAAGGTGGCGGGGTATTGACCAGAATCGTTTTGCGCCCGCGCGGCGTCACGCGAGCGCTAAGGCGAGCGGCAGGACTTGATTTACCCCCCTCTCCCTCCGGGAGAGGGGTTGGGGGTGAGGGCAAATCACGGGGAACTGCAGGTCTCACCCTCACCCCCGGCCCCTCTCCCGGAGGGAGAGGGGAGAAAAAGACTTGCCGCATGCCTTAGCGCCCGCGCGGGGCAATGCGAGCGCTAAACGAAGACAGCCGATTCACCAGTGCATCACGAACCCGCCATCGACGTTGACGCACTGCCCGGTGATGTTGCGGCCGTGCGTTGACGCCAAATAGACCGCCATCGCGGCCATTTCTTCGGGCGTCTGCCAGGAGCCGAGCGGGACGACTTTGCGAATCTTCTCGGCTGCCCAATCGTCGTAGGATTGCTTGCAGTCATCCGGCTGACGGCGATTCCACGCGGCCCAGATCGATTGATTGAGTTCCGTCTTAACCATGCCGGGGCAGAGGGCGTTGACGCGGACGTGATAGGGCGCGAGGTCCTTGGCAGCGCACTGCATGAAGTTGATAAGCGCCGCTTTCGACGCACTGTACGGCGGATCGGTCTGCGAGCCGATCTGCCCGGCGACCGATGCGATCAGCAGCATCGAGCCCGATTTCGCTTTCAAGAAGAACGGCGTAAACGCGTGCACGACGTTGACGGCGCCTTGCACGTTGACCTCATACACGCGGGGCCAATCGCTCGGCGCCAGCTCCCAGAACGGGAAGCCGAACTTCCCCGAGCCGATGCCGACGGCGTAGACGAGATGATCGATGCGGCCACGGTCACGCTGGATTGCCTCAGCGCATGCCTTCATGGCCACGAAGTCGACGACGTCGGCGACCGTCCCCGTCGCCTGTACGTGGTACTCGGCGGCGAGCGCGGCCGCAGCGTCGAGGACGGTCTTGTCGCGATCGATCAGCACGACGTTGGCGCCTTCGCGGGCGAACTCTCGAGCGATGGCATTCCCGATGCCCCGAGCGGCGCCAACGATGACGGCGGTTTGAGTTCTGAGTTCGAGGTCCATGCGAGTCCTCAGTGTTTAGCCCCGCCTCGTAGAGGCGGGCGATGCGAGCCGATTTTCAGCATTGTATTCGTTGTGTGGCAGCCAAATGCGAAAACGCCCCCTGGAAATCGTCGGCGGCGCGTTTAGAATAAGGGAAACAGCGAACTTTTGTCGCTGGCGATGCGTCTTTGAATGGACGCGATTATTTCGTGGAGCGCCCTGCGATCGCGAAACGAAGAGGAGTACTGGGGACGTAGCTCAATTGGTTAGAGCACCGGCCTGTCACGCCGGAGGTTGCGGGTTCGAGCCCCGTCGTCCTCGTTTGCCAATCACATCTGTCCCACCGGAATCCGTGTGATCACACGAGCTATCTTTTTCCCGTTCGATCTGTTCGGCAGTCCCGGAACGAAAGCCGGCGCGGAGCTCTTGGCCGACGCGTTCCAGGAAATGCTCGCCGACAACAAACGCGAACGCATGCCGACGCGCGCTAAGGCCTACGCCAACAGGCTTCGCTTTGAAGAGTTCGCGTTCGACACGATGGCCGACTATCGCGACTGGCGCAAGTCGGCCCGCGCTCGCCTTCGGCAAGTCTTTCGCGCCAACGAATTCTTGCTCTGGGTCAGCGGCAATCACCTGGGCACGCTTCCCGTCTTCGATGAAATCGACCGCGACACACTCGTCATTCAGCTCGACGCTCACTTCGACATCTACAACCTGAGCGATTGCACGAGCGAACTGTCGCACGGAAACTTTCTCCTGCACGCGGAGAAGCCGTTGCCCCGGCTCACCAACGTCGGCCATCGCGAATTGTTGCTTAACCGCAATTATGTAGCGAATTATTATCACACGACGTTCTCGGCGCCATACGTCCTGGGTCAATGTGAGAGCGTGCTCAAGGATATTCGCGCGCAGGCGTCGCTGGCGCCGCGCGTGTTCCTTGATCTTGATTGCGATGTTTTCGATCCCGCCTATTTCCCGGCCGTTGCCCAACCTCGCCCATTCGGCCTCGCCCCCGAATTCGTCCTGCGTATCCTTGATGCCGTCGGTCCGGATCGCTTGTGCGGATTGTCCATTTCCGAATTCGATCCGGCCCGCGACGTCAACGATCGCTGCCTTGAGACGTTGATGTGGCTGATCGAGTATGTGCTTCTGTTCAAGTATGAGCAGAGTTAGAGGCTGTCTGGAAAGGGCGTTTTCCGGGACGGCGAGGCTCGTGCCGAGCCGTGAACCATCAGAAATCCTCAGGCCTACGGCTCGGCAGGAGCCTCGCCCTCCCGTTTCCGGATGGCCTCATAGCCTTAGCTTGCTAGGCGTTGATATGGCCGCCCACGAACGCGTGGCGCTATGCGAACGCTTAACGAAGAGAGAGTTGGCGCAGACACGTAACTTGCCGTTTGTTATTCCCTCCAGCGTCCGACGTTCAGCCCCGGAACACTTGGAGGAGAATCATGAGGTTTTTTCGCATCGTCCTGATGCTGGCAGCCGTGTTGGCGACGGCGACGGCGGCACACGGTCAATCGACATCGACACTTCGTCTCGGCTTTCGCAGCGGTTTCCCGATCTACTGGGAAACGACGCCGCAAACCGATTCGCGCTACGATCGGACCAGCTATCCACGCGCGGCCTATGAGCGCTTGGCGGATCCGGCGTGTTGTGCCGATTCGTGCTGGCCGAGCGCGATGCTTCGGCAAAGCCATCTCGTTTGGCAGCGCATCCGTTCGATGTGCCTCGCGCAAGACACGACCTGCGCCAAGGGCGGCTGCCCGTTCGGCGTGATCGTGGCGTCGGGTCAGACGCCCAAAACTTGCTGCTGTGCCAAAGCATGCGCATGCTGCGAAACATGCTCCGCGAAGAAGGCGACGCAGGTGCAAGGAGTGCCTGCGGCCCTGAATCAGGAGATATTGAAACTTGTATTTCGCTTGCCTGGCATGGGCTCCCAAACAATGCCGCCAGCTCGCTGCGAGGATCTGCCGGCCGTCGTGCCGCCTCCGCCTGGTGGCATCGGCGTCGTCCAGGTCATTCCCGTGCAGTCGACTCGCGCCGTGACTGTTGTCGCGATGGCTCAGCCGGTGCGGCCCGTCCGTCTGGTCACACCCGATCTCGAAGCCCATTGTGAACGCATGCATCATCACGGCGACACGGTCGTGCTCGAAGGCAACGTCCTCCTGTTCGTCAAGAAGCACGCCCAGCCGATCCGCGTCGAGGCGCATCGCGTCGTCGTCAACATGAAGGATGGCAGCTTCGCGGTTGAGTCCCAGATTCGTCCCGCGATGCCGAGCACGTTCGGCATTCAGCGGACCTCGGCCGTGATGCCGGCGAACGAAAGCGTGGTTCCGCGCGTGAATCCGTTTTTGATGCATTCGATCGTGCCGGCGCTGCCGGCGCCGTTCCGTCAAAGCGAATGCACGCCGGCGCCGAACGAGTTGCTGGAGTGGATGATTCGGCTGCATCGTTGATGTTGTTGTCCCCGTTTTCGTTTAGCGTTCGCAGTAAACCCCGCGAACGCTGTGTTGCTGCGAACGCTAAACGAAGATTGCTCCCTTCATTTCTTCCTGTCGAATGCCACGTCGAACAAAATGCGGTGCGAGATAGTTCGAATAACCTGTAGTACCCAAACTCCAGGCAAGAAGACGACCGCGTCGGTTTTCGCGCTCAACCGATTGTGTTCCCGTGGGATTCACGTAAAATCGTATTGAGCCGATCTTGCCGAGAATTCTTCAAACTCTGGTGAGCGATGAGCCAGGTGATCGAATGTCCCGAATGCTCGCACCCGCTGCGTGTGCCGGAGGAGCACTTCGGCAAGAAGGTGGAGTGCCCGAAGTGTTTCCACCTCTTCGATGTGAGCTCAAAGGGGACCGTGTCGCGGTCGGGATTCTCTTCAGTGCCGCCGGCTCCGAAATCAGCGCCGAAAGAACGCGATCGCGAGGAGGAGGATGACCGCCCGCGCCGACGGCGCTATGAAGAAGACGACGATTTCGACGACGACCACCCGCGTCGTTCGCGGCGCAATCTGGAACCCCACCGCGGCGGAACGATCCTGGCGCTCG
>Ga0194132_10000940_pt1 | contig 59735 bp, 50 predicted proteins | sample TA2KigOf80mmetaG_FD_148612 | JGI IMG/M metagenome (GOLD analysis project Ga0194132, IMG submission 148612) | Freshwater microbial communities from Lake Tanganyika, Tanzania - TA2015054 Kigoma Offshore 80m | ecosystem: Environmental > Aquatic > Freshwater > Lake | place: Tanzania: Lake... | reverse complement strand
ACATGGGCTCCAGCACTTGATTCAGGTAAAGTGTATAAGGCAGGACTTGGTATAGCCATCTCGAATGATTCAATCATCAATACCGGTGATCAAGATTCAACGGATGATGTATTGAAGTCAACGCAATTCAATGGTGATGTATCGGGTACATATAACTCGATAACGATCAAGAATGGTGCAGTGACATCGGCTAAACTTGCAGATGGTGCAGTGACAGCAGCCAAATTGAATCAGATGGGAGCAACGACGGATCAGATCCTGAAGTGGAATGGCACGACATGGGCGCCATCGAATTCAGGGATAGACTATTTTGAAACAGCAAGAACATCATCTATTCCTAATACTGTAATACCAGCACACAGCATAACACCATTTGGTGATGAAGGCAGTATAGATTTCATATTATCTCCTAAAGGTAGTGGTTCTATCTTGACTAATATTCCATCTAATAGCACAAATGAAAAACGAGGTTTAAAAGTGATTGACTTACAATTAAATAGAACTCAGGCTAATCAAGTTGCAAAGGGAGACTATAGTGTGATAAGTGGAGGACAATCAAATAGAATAGGAGTTTCCGGTAATTCCTCAGTTATATCTGGTGGATCAAATAATACAATTACAAATATGTTCTCTGCCATTTCTGGTGGTTATTATAACTATACATCCGGTTCATACAGTTTTATTGGAGGAGGTAGTAATGATACAACCTATGATGAATATTCTGTAGTTGTTGGTGGACAAGGAAATAGTGCTGGAAATAAATTCAACTTTATAGGCTCTGGTTATTACAATACGATTTCAGGTGATTATTCATTAATAGTTGGTGGCTTACAAAATGCTGTGACTAATGAGTATGCTATGATCGGAAGTGGTCGTCAAAATAAAGTAACTGGTAATTATGGTGTTGTTGTTGGTGGATGGAAGAATCATAATTATGGATTTGGATCTATGTTGGGTGGAGGTGTACATAACTTTATAAATCTATCTTATTCCTTTATTGGTGGTGGATATAAAGATACTGTTTATGCTAATTATGCGACAATATCTGGTGGATTTGAAAATATTATCATAGCCCAAGGTTATGGAGGATTTATTGGAGGTGGACTCTCGAATATGGTTTCTGACTCCACAGCTGTAGTAGGAGGTGGCGCAGGAAATCAAGCATTGGGCAAGCGCTCTACAATTAGCGGGGGTATTTTAAACAAAGCAAATAACTGGTATTCAACCGTATCCGGTGGCGCATTAAATTCTGCATTAGGTGAAGGAAGTGCCGTAATAGGTGGTGTTGAAATGGTTCTTGAAACAACTGCATCCAATTCATTTGGATTTAATGGAAATATCATAGACAATTCAACAAGTTTATATGCAAGGAGAATAAATATATCTCAACCAAGAACCGGTGTATTCAATAATGTTCATTTGTGGTTAACCAATAATGATGATACAGTGAGAACATTGAGATTTTATGAAAAATACAATACTGTTGGTGCATTCCCCAATGGTACAAACTATGTTGCTTTCAAAGCACCAAATTCAATTGCGACTGATGTAACATACACCTTGCCTTCCGCTGCTCCTGCTTCCAGTGGACAAGTACTTTCTTCTACCACAGCCGGGATATTGTCATGGGTTAATGCAGGTGGAAATGTGAATGATTATTTCGAATTCAATGATTTGAATCCCGGTGGTCAAAGTTCAATTCAAGCACATTTGGTAAGGCCTCTTGGTCCGGAAGATGACATAGATTTTGTAGCTAATCCCAAAGGCAAAGGTTCTTTCATGTTGGATTATCCTGATAATGCAGCAACAGGTGGAGCAAAGCGAGGGATTCATTCGGTTGATCTTCAACTTATTCGGAATACGCAACAACAAATTGTTCGATCCGATACATCTGTGATCTCCGGTGGTTTCGCTAATGAGATAGCAAACAATGCACACACTTCAGTGATTATTGGCGGTGCATTAAATACCGCATCAGCTTATCAATCCACAGTATTGGCCGGTAGGTCTAATACAGCTGCAGGACAATATTCACTTGTTGGTGGGCTTGGAAATACCGCTGGTTCATTTGGCGAAACTGTTTTTGGTATATATGCTACTGATGCAGGAGGAACGACATCCTCAGCAGTTTCTACCGATCGACTATTCGCTATTGGTAATGGTACTTCAGCAGTGAGATCAACTGCATTTTCAATTATGAAAAATGGAAATACGAATGTCTCCGGAACACTTGCTGTTAACAGTAATGTATCCATCGGTGGTGGTGCCACAACAAGTGAACTTCGCATCCACGAGGCATCCGGTACCGGTAGCAATTATGTCGGATTCAAATCGGGAAATGCCACTGCAGACATGATATATACATTGCCAACTTCTGCGCCAACTGCTGATGGTCAATTCATGGTTTCTAATACAAATGGTATCATGTCTTGGAATACTCCAATTGTAAAAGCACATAACATCAATGTTAATCCCGGTAATCTTGTAGAATATGGTGGTTCGGAATCAATTGTAATCACCGTTACAGGCGCTCAGGTTGGAGGTACTGTTCAAGTTTCACCACAAGAAGAAATGGAAGCCGGCATAATTATCGGCTATGCCAGAGTGACGGCAGCAGATACAGTTTCGGTCCGTTTTGTCAATACTACAAATGGCCCAATAAATCCAGCTGCAGTGAATGTAGATATCACAGTCATTCAGCCATGAAATTGATGTTGTATATATCAATCTTGCTCATGTTCATGAGTCTGGATGTCAATGCCCAAAAAACCATGCGTGGTGTTTGGGGAGCAGGTGGCACGACTGCTAACAGCGGAAGTTCTGTAATTCATGGAACTCTTAGCCAAACAGCAATAGGTAGAAGTTTTGAAAAATCAGGTGAAGTGCGAAGTGGATTTTGGTACACTATGCGTTCTTCACTGCCGAAAAATAATGTAGGCATTATCGTAGTATTGCCTGTATTCAGCGGTAAAGCAGGTCAAACTGTAGAAATGCCCATCATCATTGAGTCATCACAAAAACTACCATTCGGGACACTTTGGTCATTTACCGGTTCATTTACATATAATGCCACAGTACTAGAACCAATGGGTGGTCATGATTCATTTACAAGAGTCAATGATATAGGTACCATTCGCTTTTCAGGTACAAGTACTGATACGGCTGGTATCATTAAAAAAATAACATTCAGAGTCAAGCTTGGGAATGAAGCAATTTCAGCTGTAACATGGGATTCATTTGCTGTCAAAGAACACCCGAATGCTATAATCATCAAGAAAAATGGTCAATTTCAATTGGAAGACTTGTGTTTTATAGATGGTAAACCACGTCTCATAAGCACATTAAAACAGGGATTGGCCTTATCGGCATTTCCATTACCTGCAAAAGGTTTGCTTACCGTTGCTACAAGTATTGTCGAGCAAGGTGCAACGGAAATTCTCATGTATGCACCAGATGGAAAATTGATTGGATCCCTTCACGAAGGAACATTGAAGCCCGGTTATCATGAACTTAAGATAGATACCGAATTTATACCATCCGGTACATACTTTATCATTATGAAAACACCAAGCGATCTTCTCACCACTCCTTGTGTCATAGCAAAATGAATGTGCTGTGCTCACTGCTCATTTTTCTTTTTACCACGACTATGTTCGCGGCTGATACGACAGTCGTAAGACAACAAGTGCTATGGAAGGCGGGGTTTAGTGTATTCCCTTCATTATATCGACATCATGTGGATTTTTCTGCTTTACCCGGAGTGCCGTCCTGCGGCCCTGTATATTCTAATTCAGAAGGATTTCTCGGTTCACTCGGCTTGGATTTTACATATGATTATGAAACCATGCCTTTATCATTGCAATCCCGATTGGATTTCAAGGGAATACCGGGAACATTTTACGAAGCAGAAGAAATACTCATCGATGATCCTACTAAAAATCCGGCATTTACACTCGCAAGAATAGGATACAATCTATCAACCTACATCTATTCTCTAGGTCTGTCATTTCTTGCAAATTATAGAGTCGATGACGCATTTTCGATTGGTGGTGGACTGCGATTTGGTGGAATACTGTCAACAAGTTTTGATCAGTATGAGAAATTGGAAATACCAAGTAATGCTGTATTTACGGATAATCAAGCTCGAATAAGAAATGAGGATAGTGGGACAATACCCGAAATGTCGGTCATAGAAGGTGGAATAGTGATACACGCAAAATATGCATTGCCTTTGAATGCAAGTAATACGACACAACTGATCCCTGAAATTGCTTATGAATTTCCAATAACCGATCTTTTGACTTCGAATGAAACATGGCAGGTTCATACAATGCGATTCGGTGTTTCAATTGTATTTTCATATACCAAAGAAGAAACAGTGATCATACCGCTTGAAACAAAAGATCCGATTCTTCTACCAACGCTCACAATTACAAATCCAAATCGCAATCAAGTTCAGATGAAACAGAATCTGACTTCATTGATTCAGTCTCCCATCAAGGCATTATTATATGATACAAATGGACGTCCCGTGGAAAATGTTATCAATATTGAAAAAAAGGTTGCGAGAAATATGTTTTCAATCATCAATTATGTGTTCTTTGATTCGAGTTCCGCTGAAATTCCTTCGCGATATAAACAGTTGAATACTGAAGAGAGATCAATGTTTTCAATTGAAGACATAAGGACTGATTCTGCCATTAATCTCTATCATAATGTATTGAATATTCTAGGACAAAGACTTCAAAACAAACCGGAAGCAACAATCAATCTCACAGGAACCAATTCCAATAATGGAATTGAAGCAAATAATACGGCTCTGTCCAAAAAAAGGGGTGAAGCCATAAAGGATTATCTGGTAAAAACATGGAATATAAAGCCTGAACGCGTCAATGTTGAAGCAAGGAATCTTCCTGAACAACCCTCAAGAATAAATACGGGATATGGTGAGGAAGAAAATAGGCGAGTGGAAATATCATCGAATGATCCGGATATCTTTCTGCCGGTGAAATTCATCGATACTAGTTATAGGGTAATTCCCAATGATATTCGTATTAGCACTGATCGATTGAATAAGGAAAATATCAAACAATGGGAATTGAGAGCAATAACCGGAAATCAATCGGTAGTATTGAAAACAGGTGATTCGTACATGGAAGATACATTACGTACATTTGCCGAGAATATATCAGATGATTTATTGAATGCTGAAAATGTTGAGCTTAAAATTGTCGCAACAGATAAAAATGGTTCTGAAAAAGTGATCGGGGAAACCTCGATTCCTGTAAAACAAGTCATAGCAAACAAAAACAAAGTTGAAAAGTATAATCTGATTACATTTGGATATAACTCATCAGCTGTTGATGAAGCAAACAATTTCATTATCCAGGATGTAAAAAAGAATATTCTCATTACTTCAATTCTTACACTTACAGGTCATACGGATAGAACCGGAGCAGTCCAATATAATAGGTCACTTTCGCTTCGACGCGCGCAAGAAATATCGCGATATTTCACGGCAAATAAAATTGTGACGGAAGGACGCGGCTTCGATGATCTGCTATTCCCATTGCACTTGCCTGAAGGACGTTTCTATTCTCGAACAGTGCGCATTACCGTTGATACATTTCTTGATGATGAAAAAAAATAGGATATGAATCTCATATCCTATGTGTGTTTTAGAGATAAGGGGATATCAATTCATGGAGTTTGACAATCAATGACTCACTTCGGGTGAGTTTGCATTTTTTCTTTATTCGATATTTGTGACTTTCCAATGTTCGTGGTGATATCATCAATGTATCACAAATGTCTTTATTCCGCATTCGTAACACTATCATTCCACAGACTTTGCATTCAGTCTGAGATAATATGATGTCATGAGATCGCATTATCTTATTTATCGAAAAATCGCGAGATGAATCTGTTATTGCATCTATCTCCAGGGAATAAAGATATGATCTAAGATCTCTCTGCGAATGTTCGCCAAATAATTTACTCTTTAATATGCTTGCATTATTTTCTATTGTTGAATGAGATTTCCCTGATAAAATCATGATTTCTTTGTTTGTCAATCCTATGGAAAGCATGATGCTGAAATCAATGTCATTGGATGATAGCATGGGATGCCTTCTCAACAATTGCTTTCTTAGCTGAAGCTTTGGAATAAAATCTGTTTCCTTTAATCCAAAAATATATGTACTGCTTCTTTCTCTCGTTTCGGGTCGTAAATTCTGAATAAATGGAAGATCTCCTATCTTTCTGTTTCTATCTAATCTGTGGAGTTGCATACGTAGATACTTATTCTCTTCCATCCTTATCTCCAATGTTTGCTGCAATTGAAGAATCTCATTCTTCAGTTTTGTAATGATTGGATTCTCATTCCCGTCCTTTCCTGATTGAGAATTATTGCTTGAATTATTCTGTTGATTCATCATTATGAATCTCCTGATTAATTATATAAAATATGCCTCCTTCTAAGGCTTTATTGTCAATGCATGCCCTCTTTATACATGCCCCATTACATTCGTATTCCCCTTGCGTAATTACGGAATGATCCGAACATAAAAAACCAATTCTTTTACCTTCAGTGTTTTTTCATTGATTTTGAAGTGATACTCTATTCCCTTGAATCTCATAGGTTGCATGCAATGAGATTGTTTATGATTCATCAGGTGGATATCATGAAATTGACATTAATTCTGGTACTATGCTCACAGTTCTCCATAGCATATGCAGATACCACAATCACCTTTTCATTTCAGGCGCAATTACACAATTCAAGTGGAAATAAAACTCCGGACAGTGCATGGATTGTGTTTTCTCTGTACTCTCATCCTGATGCTTCAATCCCTTTATGGCAAGAAAGACATTTCATTTCCACCAGAGATGGATTGATCAATGCGATATTAGGAATTGAATCTCCATTATCACTTGATTTTTCAAAAGATCTTTGGTTGGGATTGGATATCAATGGAAAGGAACAATCACCACGAATTAAGATTGGGATGGTTCCCAAAGCTGTGCATGCCATAATTGCTGATTCATTGAGCGATACATTCACAGGTATGGTTAAGTCCATGAATGGAATATCAGGAACTGTGGTCTTATCACCATTAACACCCTTGCTTACAGAAATCTCCGGTGATTCCATTCGAATTGGCCTGGACTTCAATGCAATTTCTGTTCAAGGAGATTCGCTTATCTCAGTAAATACTAGTCCTCATGGTTATGAATTTTCCATTAGACAAGCCTCTATTGGAAATGAACATTTGAAGAATCAATCTATAACAAAAGAAAAATTACAATCAGGGGTAATTCCTGTCTCGTTGCCACCGGAAGGGGTAGCCGGTGGCGACTTGACAGGTAAGTTTCCAAATCCTGTTTTGAAGGATGGGATTATTGAAGAGTCGAATCTTTCGATTATACTTCGAAAGAAACTCGGCATTCTTGAAGATGAACATAATCATCTTGTAACATGTTCAATTCCTGTTGACACATTGCTGTATTTTGAAGAAAGTAGGTCATCTGCTATTCCGAATGCTCAAATTCCGGCACATATGTTCACTCCAAAAGGCAATGACTATGATATTGACATGATTCTTGCTCCAAAAGGTAGTGGCTCATTACTCGGTTCTTTGCCTGATAATGAATCAGGAGGTATGAAAAGAGGGATGTATGCAGTCGATTTTCAATTGTCGAGGAATGCACAGCATCAAGTATCCTCCGGAAATTATTCTTCATTGCTTGGTGGTATGAACAATGTTTCCTCGGGTGATCAATCATCAGTAGTCGGAGGTATGTTCAATGATGCACAAGGAACTGGTGCAGTGATTGTAGGTGGATATAATAATCAGGCAAGCGGAACCTATGGATTTACTGCAGGAGGCTATGGGAATACTGCAGTAGGTCATTCAACCGTTTCTTTAGGAATTTCAAATACGGCAGGAGTTGAAAGTTCAGCTGCAATTGCAGGAAAAAACAATTATGCAGGTGCTGTTGATGCAACCGTAATTGGGGGGTCTTTCACGCATGTCACTGCTCATTCCGGGAGTGCAATTGGTTCCATTGGTTCAACAATTCATGGGTCTCAAGGAATGATACTTGGAGGCAAAAACAATGTTGTGGCCGGAGCAGGGTCCATCATACTCGGTGGTACGGGCTTGACGCTCTCTCACTTGGCAGTAAATTCAATTGGTTCATTGGCACAAAATGGAACAGTTGTCAAACCCATGACAATCAATGCTCCAAATACATACATATTGGGGAATATGGATATTTGGCTAGCATCCAATGACAATCTTTCAAGGGGTATTTTCTTCTTTGAACCAGGGAATAGTACAGGCCATTATCCCGGGGGACATCATTACTCTATGATCCGCGCCGGAACGCAACAACAAAACATTAGCTATACACTACCATTGAATCCTCCCAATCAAAGTTCGCAAATGTTGATTTCCTCCACGTCGGGTCAAATGTCTTGGGGACATTCATTGGTCATGCATAAGAATGTATATGTTGATTGTCCTCCCTTGCAACCTGCAGGAGGTACCGCATATTGCGATCTTCGCATCCAAGGAGTACAAGTGGGAGGGGTGGCGCATATCTCTCCAAAAGCAGATTTGCCGCAGGGTATTAGTATAGCTTCAATCCGAATTCTTCAGTCACATATGATTCGCATTGCATTCATGAATGGAACAGGAAGGGTGATCGATCCGCCTCCCTTGATATCTGACATGATGATCGTACAATAACCTCATGCATGCTTCCCGCCATATGCTACATGAGAACCATTGGACTGAATCAGGGGAATCGGCCCGATATGCAAAAAGCTCGACATAAGTCGAGCTTCTGGGGCGAGTGACGGGGATTGAACCCGCGGCCAGCGGAGCCACAACCCGCTGCTCTACCACTGAGCTACACCCGCCATAACAAAGCCTATTTAAGGACAATGAGATTACAAATTTACAAGATTTACCGTGCGATGCAAAGAGAATTTCTTTAGGGGAATAAGCTGTCGCCTTTGTTTTCTGTTGAATGCATGGCAATATATTTCTTGACATCGAACTTGGATTTGCATCCATTCGCATTCATATATCGAATTTTTCCGAAAATAGGGCGTTCAAACCATGCTCGATCATGCACCCCGCCAATGCTCCATGCGATACCTGTATAACCATTGGGATCCCTTCCATCCAATTCATATGTATCATTCAAATAAATGGCGATGGCTTGAGCTTCTTCAGGGGTATGAGTCCACTCCAGAATTTTCTTCGCCCAATACATGCGCATATATCCATGCATTTTGCCTGTATTGATCATTTCCATTTGTGCGGCATTCCACAATGGATCATGTGTATTGGCTTGTTCAAACTGCTGTTGAGAGTAAAGATATGCTCTTTCATCGGATCTGTGAGCATTCAGAGATGTTTGAGCCCATGCATGAAAACCATTGAAATTATCATAATCTGAAGTGTACAAACAATAATTGTCAGCCAATTCTTTTCGAACAATCAATTCTTCAATATACCCATCTATCGACTCTTTGTCTTTTTTTGAAGATTGTATCTGTAAAGCAATCGTTTGAGCCGAGATATTCCCAAAATGCAACCATGGAGACATATCGGAAACATATCCTGCATTTGGATCATTCCGTTTATCATGATAATGATCAAGTTTCAGTTTGATGAAAGCGTCAAGATGATGCAAAGCAGATGAAGTCCCCGGGGTAAAAGTTGAAACAGTTTGAACATCTTTGCGAACCTTCACTTTTTTCAATACATCCTGCACATCAAAAACATCAGGTAATGTAGCTCTTGATTGTATGGGGGTAATGATAGGGAAAGATGTCATAAACTCGTGGAGCAGTCTATGAACTTTGGGTCTGAGAGTATGTGCTGCAAACTCGGTTTTTTGCGAAATATATCGTGCAGGTATGATATTATGAGCATCAACTTCATAAAAAGGGCAACTCAAAGTTGCTGCTGCATCCTGTTTCCACTTCAGTTTGATGTTCAATGGATCGAAATCAGTGAATACCGCTCCAGCATTAACAGTATTGGCAAAAGTAGTAATAGCTTTTGCAGGATCATTTTCAAGGAAGAGATGAAATGGTATGCTAAGCGAATGCGCAGTCTGTTGTGCTTCGGAAATTCCTTTGAGCATGAAGTCGAATTGCCTGATGGTTGCATCAAGAAATTGAGGGACCAATATGAAGGCAATGATCACATTCACATTTCTTTTTTGAGATTCATGCAAAGCAGAGAGCAATGCCCAATTGTCTTGAATCCGTTGCTCACGTGACATCCAATAAACGATGCATGAGCCATCGGTTTTGAATTGCAATGATTCTTCAACAGGAAGATAGGCACTTGTTGTAATCTCCCTTATTCGTCTAGTATCTATCATATAATCTTTCATCGCAATAACCTTCGCAAAAGTTTCGTGGCGGTTTTTTTGAAACCTTCAAGTGAATCATCAGAGAAACCGGCAGTAAGCGATTTCACTTTTTTTAAAAAGGATTGCGAAGTGATTTCATTCAATGTTAGGGTAAGTTCTCCACCATCCGAAGTTTTTTCAATATTTCCCGTTATGGCATAAGCAAAACCAACATCATAGAGAACCTTCAACTCCTCTTTGGTGGATTGTACATAATTCTCAACACCATAAATCTGCTTGATTGCATATACAGAGTCTCTTGTGTCCAAGTCAATCGGAATGACATGCTTCAATGAAGATGCCGCCTCGAAAAGTACCTGCAATGCATAAAAGGAGTTCACTTCATTGTCTTGGAAAATGGCCCATGAAGACTTTTGCTTATTAATATCGAATTTCATATTGAGAAATATCAATGGCTCTGCCGGAAAAACGATATAAGAACTGTCTTCTACATGAGCATACAAATTAGAGTCCCCGGTAATTGAACACATGGCTCTTTGCATCGCTTCAACAATTGTTGGATCATATACAATTGCATCCGAAGAATCTCGATAGCGCAACAGTGCAAGACCAACCCCCGAAACACTTTCTACATAATCTGTTCCTGTCTTTGCTTCGATATCCACTCTCAATAAATTACCCAATTGCCTCATGCGTATGAACATGATAACTTCGGCTTTTATTTCTTGTCCTACATTATACGCAGTCGGCTCCACATTCAAACTTTTGAATAAACCCGCAACTGAATCACGATCAGCAAAAGGTATATAGCGAAATCGATTCGTTGCACCCAAAGTTATGGCCATTGCGGCATCTGTTTTGGCAATCAATTGAAGAGGCATTTCGCTTCCGAGTACCACTTCTGCTATCATGATCGTGGGCTTAACGGAATCCTTTTTGGATGTGGATGTATTGGTCGAATCAATCTTGCCCCAAGAATATTCCGGCAAGATAGAAATGACAAAACAAGAAAACAATAGCAAAGCAATGCGATGATTCAACATGAATGATTCCTATGAAATATCCGGTTCAAGTTGTGCTTCGATGGATCTCCACATCTCTTGACAAGGGAATTTATTTTCGTATAAAGCTCTTCCAATCACAACTGAGTCGATTCCAAATGATCGTAATTCCTGAAGAGCCCATAATTGTTCAGGCCCGCCGATTCCGCCACCAACGGTGATTCGCATGGATGAATATTGTGCAATATTTTTCAGAATCTCAAGGTCGGGTCCATGCAATGTACCTTCCCATGAAGTATCGGCATACATGATGCGATTCATTCCGAGTGAATGCGCAAGATTGATTGTCTCCTTCACATCCAAGCCACTTTGCATGTCGGGCAAAGTAACACGATCTGAGCTTACCCTGATCGCAGCAACAACTCTGCTTGGGGTATATTGCTTTATCAATGCCTTTACTCCGGTTGGATCAGTCAGCATCACTTCATTGATGATCACTCTGTATAATCCTTGCTCCAACCAGTAAGAACAATGTTCAATGTCGGGAAATGATGACAACAATTGAATGGGTATGTCAGTGGCCTTGATCATCGAAGAAATCAAGGCATTATTGGCATCGGGATTATGTTCGAACATGGCATCAAAATCCGTTATATGCAATGACTTTGCATTTTCTCTTCTCCAGAGTTGTACCAAGCGCTCAGGATGATGTGAATATTCAGCATATAATGATTCTGTGCCTGGGGCACCTTCGATGCATCTCCTGCATGAACCATGATGAATATCAATCGACGGAATAATCAAAAGCATGAACAGAACTCCAATTCAATGTGTGCAAAATTATCAAGTTTCAGTCACTTATGATTGTCTGCCGCGATTATCTCAATGAATTCCACTATTTTACGACAATAATTGCTTCCATTTATTCGGATTCCGTCATGAATGCTGTACACATTCGCCCCATCGATTCCACCTCGGATATCAGAACTTTTATTGCCTGTCAAAAAGATTTTTACCCTGGTGACCCAAATTTTGTACCTCCGATCATGATGGATCGTCTGAAACTGCTGAATGTGAATAAAAATCCTTTTTTCAAACATTCACGAATGCAATTGTTTTTGGCCGAGAGAGATGGGAATACCGTTGGTAGAATAGCAGCCATCATCAATGATAATCATAATCTGACGCATCAAGACAAAGTTAGTTTTTTTGGTTTTTTTGAATGTGAGAACAATCAAGAAACAGCCAATGCACTGTTTGATTCGGCCAAGCAATGGCTAAGGGAACAAGGTATGGACGCAATGAGAGGGCCGGCAAATCCAAGTATGAATGATGAATGTGGGCTATTGATTGATGGCTTTGATTCTCCACCGGTCATTTTGATGACATATAATCCCAGATATTATGAAGCCCTCTATGAAGGATATGGTCTTGGCAAAGTGAAAGATCTTCATGCTTATATACTTGATCAAAACACATTTGTATCAGATAAAATGAGCAGACTCGTTGATGTGATCAGAAAAAGATCAGAAATCACGATAAGAGAAGTGAATTTCAAAGACAAGAAAGCTTTCCTCAAAGATGTTGATACATTGAAAGCTATATATAATTCTGCATGGCAACCTAACTGGGGTTTCGTCAAGTTTACAGATGAAGAATTCGATTTTCTTGCAGCTGACCTTAAACAAATCGCTAATCCTGCCTATACTCTCATCGCTGAAGTCAAAGGGAAAGTCGCGGGGTTCGCATTGGCTCTGCCTGATATCAATCAATGTCTGGTGCATAATAAATCAGGTTCTCTGCTCGGAGCTCTTTGGCACCTGTTCACAAAAAAATCATCAATAAATCTCCTGAGAATCATTGTTTTGGGTGTATTGCCGGAATTTCAAAAACATGGAGTGGATGCCGTATTATACCAAGAAATCGGCGCAAGAGGTTTGCCGAGAGGCATCAAATACGGGGAAGCATCATGGATTCTCGAAGATAATGAACCCATGAAAAAAGCTTTGACAACCACAATGCACGGCACTGTGTACAAAACATATCGAATGTATCAACTTCCAATTTGAATCAAGTATCATGGCCAAGAATACGAATGATGAGAATATCGCTCGTCTAAAGAAAAAACGATTGATGTGGGGTGGAATCATCTTTGCCATTTCATTGGGAGTGATTCTATTCACAAAATACGGAGTTATTCAAGGATGGCGTTTAGATGGAGAAAAAGCCAATATACAGTCCGAGATTCAAAGGCAGACATCAGTAAGGGATTCTTTGAAGCGAGTTATTCATAGACTTAATCATGATGATCGTGAGATTGAGCGTTTGGCTAGGGAGCGATATGGAATGATAAAGCCCGGTGAAGAAGTTCTTTTTGTGCCTCAATCGCAATGATTTGGGGATAATCCATGCCTATTCGCATGGCTCATATGCAGGGGAAATTTGTTATTTTTGTTGCTCACGATTATTCATTTTCCCACACTGCTAATTTATGAGTGTCCTCGTCAACAAGAATACCAAAGTCATTGTACAAGGAATCACCGGATCCGAGGGTACATTTCACACATCTCAAATGCTTGCTTATGGCACAAATGTCGTTGCCGGCGTCACACCGGGTAAAAACGGTTTGATGTATGAAGGTAAGGGTGATGACATGTTCAATCGTCCCGTTCCTGTTTACAATACTGTGAAAGAAGCCGTTGATGCAACCGGCGCAAATGCCAGCATCATTTTTGTTCCTGCAAGCATGGCCGCAGATGCTGCAATCGAGGCAATCGATGCCGGAATACCGCTCATCGTTTGCATCACAGAAGGGATTCCGGTTCGCGATATGATTTGCGTGAACACTGCTTTGAGCCAATCTTCCAGCAGAATGATCGGACCGAATTGTCCGGGCATCATCACTCCCGATGAGTGCAAGCTTGGCATCATGCCGGGTTTCATTCACAAAAAAGGTACAGTTGGTGTGGTTTCAAGAAGCGGAACTTTGACATATGAAGCAGTGAAACAATTGACTGATGTTGGTCTTGGCCAAACCACATGTATCGGAATTGGAGGAGATCCAATCATTGGTACACGTTTCATCGATGCAATCAAACTTTTCAATGAAGATACTGAAACCGAGGCAATCATCATGATTGGTGAAATAGGTGGAACTGCAGAAGAAGAAGCAGCCGCATATATAGCAGACAATGTAAAGAAACCCGTTATTGGTTTCATTGCAGGAAGAACAGCTCCTCCGGGCCGTAGAATGGGTCATGCAGGAGCAATAATTTCCGGTGGAAAAGGCACTGCTTCAGCCAAAGTTGATGCGATGCGTTCAGCAGGAATACTTGTTGCCGATTCACCGGCAGATATTGGTAAATCAGTCGTGAAAGCACTTTCAGCGAAAGCTTCATAAACAGCATATTTTTCACCTAAACACTATAGCTTAATCATGAAACAAAGAACACTTGCAATCATAAAGCCGGACGCAGTTCGCAATAATGTTATTGGCGAGATCATAGCACAAATCACGCAAGCCGGATTCAAAGTACTCGCATGTAAATTGACTCGTCTCACTGCAGCACAGGCAGGTAAATTTTATGAAGTGCATAAAGAACGTCCATTCTATGGAGAACTTTGTGATTTCATGTCATCAGGTGCCATCGTTCCGATCGCGCTTGAAAAAGACAATGCAGTTGAAGACTATCGTGCATTGATTGGTTCAACAGATCCAGCAGAAGCAGCTGAAGGAACAATTCGCAAACGTTTTGCCGGATCTAAAGCAGAAAATGCTGTGCATGGTTCGGACTCACCCGAAAATGCCGCATTGGAAATCGCATTCTTCTTCACTGAAAGCGAGATCGTTGCAAATAATGCATGATATTTGAACATGACAATCTTTAGCGGCGCACATTGTCACGGTGGAGCGTCGCTTTTTATTCTGCAAAGAACCTATGTCACGAGTACAGCCATATTCGACAATTGCAAAAGAGCTCTTGCATGACAATGGGTATTGGCGCTATAAGCATGACAGATATACATTGCCAGACGGTAAGAAGGAAAGTGACTATTTCTATGCAGATTCTCATGGTTCAACGATCATCATTCCGATTCTTGATGATAATAGTTTGATCATGGTGAAGCAATTTCGTTACCTGAATCAGAAAAAGAGCATGGAATTTCCCGGGGGCGGACTTCAAGCAGGTTTGAATCCTGAGGAGAATGCCCATAAGGAATTACTCGAAGAAACCGAAATGAAAGCCGCACAGCTTATCAATATTGGCTCCTTTAATCCATGTAATGGCATTACAAATGAGCTCTGCTCTGTGTATATTGCCAAATAGTTGACATTCATCGGGCATAATGCTGATGAAACAGATGACATTGAAATCGTAAATGTGAGCATGGATGAGTGCAATTCCTTGATTCAGACCGGCGAAATCTGGGATGGTATGACACTCGCTTCTTGGACATTTTTTCAAACAGTACAATCAAAGGACTTTTCACCATGAACTTGTTCCAATCAATTGCGACTATATGTTCCGTTCTTTGTTGCGCACTTGCATTACCACTTTTTGGTCAATCAGACACAAAAGGTCAAAAGGCACCCGAACTGAAATATGCACTTCGTGTTGATTTCAAAGAGAATGTCTATGCATCATATGTGATGGATGATAAAACCACCGTCAATCGCATGTACCGTGATAGCATCGGTAAGCAATATCAACGCAAAGTTCAATATCATTTCACGCAATCACCGGAGTCGCCAAAATCCGAAGGACTTCCATTGATCACGAATATCGATTCAATGAAATATGCCTTCATGGATGGTCCGACACAATTGCTATATGATTCACAAAATCCCAAAGCTGCGACAGTCAACACAGAATTTCCTGATGCGATTTCCAATATGGCTTTGCTTAATCATCAATTCGTATTGGTGTATTCTCCTCAAACCGAAGTTGTAAAAGTTCGTGGAGTTGACCAACCAGGCGACATAGATTGGCTGAGAGATTATATCATCAAAGAAGGAAAGGATGCACTCGACACAGCGCAACGATTCACATGGCTACATGCTTTGAAGGATGAACAAGCAGCCTGGATTGGAGATGTTTCCAAGGAATTGATTTCCGGAAAAATGGTGATTTCACCGGATTCCGTTTGGAAAAAATCAATTCGTCTGCGACTCGATGGCATCGATTTCATTGACACCGTGGAAGTACGAGTCACAGCATATTCTAAAGGAGAATATGTTCTTGAAGCAGTCTCAAAAGCACTCACACCCTTAACTTTGGATGATGCACGATTCTTCGGCGTACCCGCACCTGTTCCCATTCAAAGCGGTAGTGGTCAAGGTGTGATTACAATGGAAATGAATTCTTCTGGCTGGGTTAAGAAAGTAACATTAAAGTATAATGCAAAAGTGACTTCACAGTATAAACGTGAACAGTTTACGCAAGACATATCAACTGAAACAACATGGACTTTATTAGGACGTTACAAATGGAATTGATCAATGCTCGATTCAGGGGATCACTCATTGTATGTGGGTTGATGCTCTTCACTCTTCTCTCATGCACCAAAGAACAAGGTAAGGTCGATTCTAAAGACGGAGCCATTGCCTCATGGTCATTTGAAGCTGTTGAGAAATCACCCACGATCACCAATCATATCATCAATGGTTTTGCATATACACCCAAAGAAGGTGATACTTCACAGTATAAAGTCACGCAAATCAATAAGGTGAATAGGGGTAATTTATCGCTTGAACAAGAAATCACACAAACATATACCAAAGTGATCAAAAAGATCAATCCGGATGGGTCCATAGAGATGGACATTCGAATTGATAGCATGATAGTCAATGAAAAAGGTCCTAATCCTCAAAAAACCGGAGAAACCATTTCGCTTAAGTATAATTCAGGGAATGCCTCTGACAGAAAAAACAAGGAGTTTGTTCAATACAATAGTATCATTGGCGCACAAGTAATTGCAAATGTGAGTAAACTTGGTAAAGTAGAAGAAGTGCTCGGTTTGAATACCATCGTCAATCAAATGCTTGGTGCCAAGAAAGATTCCATACCGGAAAAATTGAAAGAGCAATTGATGCAGCAAGTGAAAGCGCAATTTTTTCAGTTGCCCATGCAACAGGAATATCAAACATTTCCCGACAAGGGAGATCTGAAAAAAGAAAGAACATGGACAAAGGTTGATGTGATTCCTGTTTCGGGAATCTTGACAGTCACAAATTCTGTGACCTATACCATGGGACCGGTTCATGAATTCAATAGCAGAAAAGTTGCAATTGTGAAAGCCGTGCTTACAGCAAAAACAGAAATACCGAAAGAACTCCCGAAATTCATTCAATTTTCATTAAACAAGTCAACATTTCAAGGTACGGGATCTTCAATTGTTGATGTTGTTACGGGAGAAACTATTTTGAAGAAAAACGATGTGCTCACAGAAATGGATGCAAGCATCAAAGATCGTCGAAATGGAGAAAAACAAGAAGTGAAACAACAAATCAAGACAATTGTCAATGTTGCATTGCTTCGCTAAACATGATTCACCAAATTCTTTAGCAATATCATGTCCACAAGAGTTGAAACCGATTCCATGGGACCCATCGAAGTTCCATCGCATATGTACTATGGCGCTCAAACAGCGCGATCACTCCATCACTTTGCCATTGGCATAGAAAGGATGCCCAGAGAGCTCATCAGAGCATTGGGAATTCTCAAAAAAGCTGCAGCAATTGTGAATTGTGAAGTTGGTATTCTTTCTCAAGAAAAAATAGAGTTCATTCTGCAAGCGGCAGATGAAGTGATCGAGGGTAAGTTGGATTCGCATTTTCCGCTTTCTGTTTGGCAAACGGGAAGTGGCACCCAAACCAACATGAATACCAATGAAGTGATTTCCAATCGTGCAATCGAATTGGCCGGAGGTGAAATGGGGTCCAAAAAGCCCATTCATCCCAATGATGATGTAAATAAATCACAAAGTTCAAATGATACATTTCCGACAGCAATGCATATAGCGGCGGTTGAACAAATAGTTCATGCATTGTTACCATCCGTTCAAGCTTTGATGGAAACATTTCAAGCAAAAGCAACTGAATTTTCCGGTTTGATAAAAAGTGGAAGAACGCATCTCATGGATGCAACTCCCATAACGCTTGGACAAGAATTTTCGGGCTATGTGCAACAATTGAACAATGATATAGGAAGGATAGAATTTGCGCTAGGTGGATTATATGAACTTGCACTTGGTGGTACAGCAGTTGGCACCGGACTAAATACTCATCCTGAATTTGCCGAAAGAGGGGCATCCACCATTGCCAAACTGACGGGATTGCCATTTGTTTCGGCACCTAATAAATTTGAATCCCTAGCTGCTCATGATGCATTGGTGTTCACGCACGGCGCATTGAAAACTCTTGCATGTTCACTCATGAAAATTGCAAATGATATTCGATGGATGGCTTCAGGCCCCCGATGTGGTTTAGGTGAATTATCCATTCCGGAAAATGAGCCCGGAAGTTCGATCATGCCCGGCAAGGTGAATCCAACTCAATCCGAAGCAATGACCATGATCGCCGTACAAGTCATCGGAAATGATGCAGCTGTGAGTGTAGGAGGTTCATCAGGAAATTTTGAATTGAATGTTTTCAAACCTGTCATTATTTACAATGTTCTACAAAGCATTCGTTTGCTTGCCGATGGCTGCACCATGTTCAATGACCATTGCGCCAAAGGCATTGAGGCAAATATCGAACGATTGGAATATTACAATCGCAATACACTCATGTTGGTCACTGCTCTTAATATGCATATCGGATATGACAATGCAGCAAAAATTGCAAAGCATGCGCATAAATCCGGTGGTACTTTGCGTGATGCGGCCATTGAGTTGAATCTGGTGACAGGTGAAGACTTTGATCGCTGGGTACGCCCTGAAGACATGCTCGGACCAAATATCTAACTCTATGAAACATGTTCAGGCCGATTTTTTTACCGGGGCTTCCGCTCCTGTTCATTTTCCGAAAAGCACATTGCCAGAGATTGCTTTCATTGGTCGCTCCAATGTTGGAAAGTCTTCATTGATCAATAGCATAGTGCGTAGAAAACAATTGGCATTGACAAGTTCCACGCCCGGCAAAACACAGCAAATCAATTTCTTTATCGTTGAGCAAGTATGGATGCTCGTTGATTTGCCCGGATTTGGCTATGCATCCGTTGGAAAATCCAAGAGGCAAGAATTTTCCTCATTGAATTATTCCTATTTGGAAGAACGCGAACAATTGCGGATGGTGTGCATGTTATTGGATAGCAGACATGATCCATCACAAATCGACATGGGTCTGATTGAATGGTTGGAGATGCATGGTATAAAGTATACACTGATTCTCACCAAATGTGATAAAATCAAACCCTCGATGGTTGAAGAAAGAAAAGAGCAAATCAAAGGGCTTGTTCAGTTTTGTTCACATTGCATTGATGTCCTTCCATATTCTTCCGAAACCGGCATGGGAAGGGAACAATTATGGGGAATCATCAAACGCGAGTCCACTTCTGATGATATTATCGGAAAACAAACATGAAATTCACTATGAACCATAAAGTATTCATGATCCTTTTCCTATGTGGAATACCGGCTTTGTTTGCGCAACAAGGTGGGTCGAATTATTCCATGTATGGCATTGGCGACATACGTCAATCCATGGGTGGATTTTATGATGGTTTGGGTGGAACGCAATATGCGGTTCCTTCTTATCATGCTGTAAACCTCGCCAATCCGGCAATGTGGGCAGAGTCCAAACTCACAAGATTGCAAATCGGATTTCGATTCACACAAACAGCAATTGAACAAGATCAATTGTCAGCTTCGCAGAATTTTGGGAAAATAGATGGCATTGCAGCTACATTTCAGGTCGACACATCAATGGGATTGACGATATCAGGTGGCATTCATCCTTTTTCTGTGGTCCAATATTCTGTGATGACTCCTGTAACTCCAGGTGTTACCGGAATCGCTGATCTTGCCGGTGGATCGATGAACTTTGGCTCAGGTGGCATAAGTGCTGCATTCATAGGCAGTTCATGGAGACCCGTCGAAGGCATTTCACTTGGATTCGCAGCAATGAGATTGTTTGGGAATGTCAATAGAGTGATTCGAACTGAATTGTATACTCAGCCATTCATTTCACAAAATGTAAAAACAGATCGATTTTTCGGATCCGGTATTAAACTTGGAGCTTCATTCCAACCCTTCAAAGGATTCACGCTCGGAATGGGCGCAGGTTTGTTTTCAGACCTTGAATATGAATCGGATATTCGTCAGTCTACCGCCACATCTTCTTCGGTGGCATTTGATACGGTATTTATGCAGTCCGGTATCACAACATTACCCGCTCAACTTGGTCTGGGGATTAGTTATAGTACCGGTAGATGGATGTTTGCAGGTGACGTTGAAATGCAGGATTTTTCTAATTTGGCAATTGCTCAAGGCAAATCAGCATTTAAGACCGGAAGAAAAATCTCATTTGCTGTTTCCAGACTGCGCTCTTATCAATTGGGTACTGATTATATTGACAAAATGCAATTGAATGTTGGTGGTGGCTGGCATCAACTCTATTACTCAGTGAATGGCATCGACATTGAAGAAGTCTTTGGTTCAGTCGGCATGCAATTGCCAATTGCCGGCTCTGCAATGATTGACATTGCTTTGCAAGGCGGAAAACGCGGATCATCAGATTTGGTTCAAGAAATGTTTTTGCGCTTCGGATTTTCAGTGAGTGCTGGCGAAGTGTGGTTCAGGCCATTCATTAGGGAATAATCGAATATCGGAGAAATCCATGAGAGAAATCACAACATTGGCAACATTGGAAGGTCGCTCGATCATTCGAGACATTTTCCGTGATTTACGATTCGAACGACAAATGAGCTCATTGTCGGCCACGATTCTCTTATGGAGAATTTGCACCAAAGAGCAAGATCTCAAACGATTCTCTTCGCTTGACATTCATGTAATGTATCCACTCGGAATCATCTCTGGGACATCACTCTGGCTTCAGGAAATCATCAATAGATTTTTCTATTCAACAATTAATTCATTCGTGTATTTCGGAGCTGCTATACTCCTTGTAACGGTGGGTATGAGAAGAATCTATGAATCCATTCCGGATTGGGTGATTGTAGTAAGTATTTCAATTGAAGCGATTCTTCTCTCAGTGATGTTTTTTATCATGTATTTCTCTCCGCTGGATGAGGAATCAACAAATGAACAAGGGGACATCGAGCGAAACAAAGAAGTGACATTATTACTCAGAGAAGTTGGCGAAATTTCCAGAGAATATGCTGCAATGGCCGTTAGATTGGAGCAAGTGACAGATACCATGAGGGAAATGAGCGCTCGACAGGAAGCTCTGATTTCAACAACGAGAGATTCTGTTCAAATTGCCTCGCAAGCCATTGCTCCCAATCCTGAATTGACTGCAATCATGCAGCAAACCGGAGAACAATTCAAACAATTCAATGCAATAGTGGCTTCACTCATGAATGCGGCACAAGAATTACGCAAAGAAGAAATTGAATTTGCAGTTCGAAGAGAATTGGAAAAAATCATTGCCGATACTGTGGCCAAAGGTTATGTGGAAAGAGGAAAATAATTCAGATAAAAAACGAAGGGGAGCCGAAATTTATTTTGTTCTCTATCTTTCAGCTCTCATTCTCCTCCTGCCAGGAAAGCAAGAGAAAAAGCAAAATAATGCTCTTGAGGCAATCACATCGCTGTTTCAACAATCCTTTTCTTTATTACCTGAAAAAAACACATTGCTTTGTAAAATGACAACCGATTCAACAGGGTTGCCTATTTTTCAAATGGATACCTCTAATATATTGCTCATCACCGGAAGTGTTCAAGATGTAGTGCTTGAATGCATTGTGGAAGATCAGGATTTGGGCGAAGTGGTGCAGGTTCAATCAAACCCTGGATCAAATTTTTCAATCAATTATGATTCCATGAAACAATTAGTGTTTTTTTCATGGCATCCGCCAAGTTCTATATTGTCATCACTAAGTGAATCAAAAAGTTATGCCGTGACAGTCAAGGCAAAAGCGAAACCACTTGTTACGGGGAATAATCCTGAATTGCAACAATTGATCAATTCAGCCGAACCAACATTGATGACTGAAGCAAAGTTTAATATCTCCATACTCACAGAGAAGATTGGAAATCAACCCGCGAAAATTGTCTATACTCCCACGGAACAGAATCTCGCTCGCCTGATCGATAAATTACAGGCAAGAAATCAATTTCAAATTCCGGAATCAATCAAGAGTATTCTTTCTTTCAATACCGGTAATTCCATCATAGATCCAAATGCCAATGTGATGGTCATCCCAATGGATAAGGAAGCACTCACTTTAAGCCCTGCATTACCGAAAATCGGATCACCGGCATTACAGAATTGGTCAAATCGCATCATTGTTCAAGGTATTTTCTCAACTGAAAATTATGAGGGAAAACCTAAAGTACTCATTGAGCAGCAATCCGATATTCCGGGAACGGCAAGCATAGAGGAGGTAAAATCCAGTGAATTGCTCATCAGTGGCATAGCACCCGGAAATGCTCCTATGAAGGTAAAAGTGATTGTGCAAAGAAGATCAGACAAACAAACTGTCATGACGGATTTCGAAGTAGTTCCAACTCTGTTTAGAGTTCCTGAATTTCCCTCTGAAATCAGAATTGGTGAGTCGATTGTTATCAAGCCGAACATTAATTCAATGACCGGAATGGATGCGTCTGCTGCAATCACAGATGAAAATGGACAAGTCCTCAAACAAAGTCTAGGTGGCGCTCCATTCACTTTTGATCTAACAAATGATCGTAATTCCAAATACATCTATCTCGAAAGACGAATCAATGGCAAGCTCTTTGGTGATAGGTATCGCATTGAAGTGATGAAGGATGCTCCACGAATTGCAGATAAAAAAGTTACTCAATATTACACTGACATAACAATTAGAACATGTGGAACAGTTGAAGGAAGGCCAAATCGATCGAAGTGTAAAATCAGAGATGCCTCAAATATGAAAGTTCAAGAGTTGTACTCTTCATTTACAAAAGCTAAAGATTCGGACTGTTATTTTCAGACATTTCGATGTGAGCCTAAAGATCCCGATAAGCCGTATTCTGGCACAGTTCTATTCATTGATAAATTTGGCTTGGCTACAGAAGAGCCCGAGCCAATAGGTGAGTGAGGCTTGAATATATGCAGGGGGAACGTTCTATGAGAAATGCCATAAATTCAGTATTTTCACCGTTGTAGAGAGTAATTACGAAAAGATTTAACAAGAAGGATGGATATGGATTTATTTCAGCGTTGTGTTGATTTTACCCGAGCAGATGAGGTAAAGCAATTGGGACTTTATCCGTATTTCAGAGAAATACAGGAAAATGAAGGACCTGTTGTCGCGATTGAAGGTCGCAAAATCATTATGGCGGGTTCCAATAATTATCTTGGTTTGACTGCCCATCCTCGCGTCAGGCAAGCCGCCATAGATGCCATCAATAAATATGGAACCGGTTGTTCCGGCTCCAGATATCTCACCGGTACAATAGATCTCCATATTCGCCTTGAAGCCGAATTGGCAAAATTCTTGGGTTATGAGTCCTGTCTACTATTCTCAACCGGTTATCAAACCGCCTTGGGTGTCATAAGTGGACTTGCCACCAAAGGTGATTATGTCATTTCAGACAAAGAAAATCATGCTTGCATCATCAATGGCGCAATGCTTGCCAAAGGTGGATTCGCGGAATTCGTTCGTTATAAACACAATGATGTCGAGGATCTTGAAAAAACACTTCAGCGCATCCCCGACAGTGCCGGTAAATTGATAGTGACAGATGGCGTGTTTTCCGTTTCAGGTGAAGTGGTTGAATTGCCCGGCATCATTGAAATGGCAGAAAAATATGGTGCGCGCGTTCTGGTTGATGATGCTCATGCAACAGGTGTAATTGGTGTTGGTGGGCGTGGTACGTCTTCATTGTACAATTTGACCGACAGAACAGACATGACCATGGGGACTTTCTCCAAAACTTTTGCTTCACTCGGTGGATTTGTCGCTGGGCCGGAGCGTGTCATAAATTATCTGAAACATCATTCACCCGCTTTAATCTTTAGTGCCAGTCCAACGCCGGCTTCCTGTGCCGCAGCATTGGTTGCTTTGGAAATCTTGCAAGAACAACCTGAATTGGTGGATAAATTGATTTCCAATGCTGATAAAATGCGCAAAGGTTTTGCCGATCTTGGTTTCAATGTCTATAATAGTCCAACAGGTATCGTCCCCATCATCGTCGGTGAAGTGGACACAGCATTGGTCTTCTGGAGAAAATTATATGATAAAGGCGTCTTCGTGAATGCATTCGTGCCACCCGGTGTTCCTCCGAATATGAGCATGATGCGAACAAGCTATATGGCAACACATGAAGATGAACATTTGGAAAAAATACTAGAAGTATTCGCTGAAGTCGGTAGAGAGTTGGGTTTGATTTCCTAATCATGAGTTGACAATGTTACAAGTTTTCATAGTGTTATGTTTGCTTCCACTGTTCACAGTATGTGCATTCGATGAACAGAAAGCAAATCCTGTCTTTGTGATTAGCGTCATTCAGGAGCAAACAAAGCTTGGAGATATTGTCATCGAGCTTTTTCCTGATAAAGCTCCATTGCATTGTGCAAATTTTGATAGTTTGGTTGCAATGAATTTTTTTGATGGAACAGCATTTCATCGTATCGATCCAACATTCATGATTCAAGGTGGTGATCCCAATAGTAAAGATCCCTCAAAAGGTCCTGAAACCTGGGGCTTCGGTCAGCCAAGCCAAAAGAAAATACCCGCCGAGTTCAATAATTATTCACATGTGCGTGGTACTGTCTCTGCCGCAAGAGGTGAAGACAAGAACAGCGCCGATTCACAATTTTTCATTTGTGTCAAAGATTCTGAATTTCTCGATGGAGAATATTCTGCATTTGGTACTGTGAAGAGTGGGATGGATATTGTGGATGCAATAGCGGAATCATCAAGAGATAGTGCAACTGAGCGACCACTCAAAAAAATTACCATGACAATCACTAAAAAATGATTGACCATTTCACCATTGGAGTTCCCATGAAAACCACAATGAATCTTATCAACCTGTCGTTGATGCTCATCACATTGAGTTTTGCGACGCAATTTGCAGGAGCACAGTCAGTCGTCATGACAAATCAAGAACCTAAAGTCACGCATGTCGTCATCATGAATACGAATCATGGTGCGGTCACATTAAGTCTCTATGGTGAAGACACACCCAAAACCGTCGAGAATTTTGTAGGATTGGCTGAGCAAAATTTTTATGATGGAATTTTGTTTCATCGTGTTGTTCCGGGATTCGTTATTCAGGCAGGTGATCCAAAAACAAAAGATGAAATTTTGAGGGCTCAATGGGGAACCGGCGGCGAAAGCATCTATGGTGGCGATTTTGTTGATGAATTGAATCCCAATGCCAAGAGTTTTCAAATCGGCTATGCCAAAGGCGTTCTTGCAATGGCTAATCGCGGACCGAATACCAATACAAGTCAATTCTTTATTTGTCTCGAAGACCTCGGACTTCCAAAGAATTACACCATGTATGGTAGAGTAACTGAAGGCATGGATATAGTAGCCAAAATCGCAGCAGTTCCATTAAATGGCAGCATACCGAAAGAACCCGTTATCATCACATCGATGAAAGTAAAAAAGAAATCCTGATCGCCATTTGTGATCATGTTCAACCTGCATGTTTGTTTAAGCATGCAGGTATTTTTTTTGTCAAACCGAAACAATGAGAATGTAAGAGCAATATGTCAACAGTAATATTCTATCAATGCCTTCTTCACATTGCTAATGACATGTCATCCGAGTGGAATGTCAATGTCCATAATATGTGTGTACACATTGATTTCACATTATGGAATAGTCATAAACCACATGTTTCTTCATTTGTGCATGCTTTGACTGATGAAATGATTGAGAAGGCTTCCCACAATCACCTCATTCAAAACATGATGAATGAGATAATGCAAAGCAAGTGCAATGATGCTTCAAAACAGCAAGCATATATGGCATATTTATCTCTTGAATATGGGATTTCTCAGATATTTCATCAATATGCAGGTGGACTTGGAATATTGGCCGGAGATCATCTAAAGTCAGCATCTGATTTATGTATACCAATTATTGGAGTTGGTTTATTGTATAGAGAGGGCAGTCCTCATCAACATATAGATGAATCGGGTGCTCAACAAGATTATTGGACCATGCTCAAGGGCGACCTTCCAATTTCATTGATAAAGGATAATGAAGGAAATCCTGCAACAATTACGGTTGATTTTCCGGAGGGTATTGCTCATGTTCAACTTCATGAGATATGCATAGGTGCTGTCAGATTGATACTATTGGATACATATCATGAAAAGAATGTGATTCATCCTATTCTTCAAAGTATTACCAATCGACTCTATTTTGGTGACAGAGCTCACCGTTTAAGGCAAGAAATACTTATTGGCATCGGTGGAATAAAAGCATTACATGCATTGGGTTATGAGTATTCCTATCTTCATGTGAATGAAGGGCATTGTGCTTTTGCCATTACACAAAGGATACACATGCACATGAAACAATTCGATTTGTCATTTCATGAGTCTTTGCAACAATTGTCTTCATCCATGTTATTTACCACTCATACGCCTGTTGATGCCGGCAATGAAGTGTTTTCACAAGATCTTATAAAGAAGTTGTGTATTCAACATCGACAAGATCTCGGATTGAGTGAATCCGAATTTTTAAGACTTGGTTCGGCTTATACTCCTGATGACGTTTTTTCACTTTCTGCCATGGCAATTACACTTGCAGGGTCAAGTAATGCAGTCAGCACTTTGCATGGATCCACTGCCGGAAACATGTGGAAACATCTTGAAGCCATGAAACAGTATAATGGGAAATCCATGGCATCAATAACAAATGGCATACATGTTCCATCGTGGGTTGGGCCTGAAATAGCAGCCATGTTAGACAAACATATTGGTCGTACATGGAGAACTCATTCACATGATGAACATGTATGGCAAGGTGTTCAAAACATTCCTCGATCACATATTCGAGCGTCGCATGAAAAGCAAAAAATATCGATGATAGAGTATCTTCAAACAAGAATGAGCGCTCATGTAGAAGAAGTGTTGACCAATATGAATGCACAAACATTTACCATAGGTTATGCTCGTCGATTTGCATCATATAAGCGTGCACTTTTGTTGTTTTCCGATGAACGAAGATTGCAATCAATCATCAATGATTCAGCATTCCCGGTCAAAATCATCGTTGCAGGTAAAGCGCATCCTGATGATACTGAAGCAAAAGAAGTGATCAAGAAAATACATGGGCATATCAAGGCATTACATCTTCAATCATCCATCTTTGTATTGGAGGATTATGACATTGCACTTGCAAAAGCCATGGTACAAGGTTGTGATCTTTGGTTGAATACGCCACGTAGGCCGATGGAAGCATGTGGAACATCAGGAATGAAAGCCGCAGTGAATGGTTGTTTGCATTGCAGCATATCTGATGGTTGGTGGGATGAAGGATATGCATCAAACAGAGGTTTCATGATTCCGGATGTTCATGAGGCATTAGATTATCATGAGCAGGACATCAAAGAAGCAGAGGCACTCTATGACCTATTGGAGCGATTTGTACTTCCGCTATATGCCGGAACAATCACCAATAATGAACTTTCATGGGAAGACATGATGGCGAATTCCATTGCTGAACTTGGTCCGCGCTTTTCGTCGGCAAGAATGGTACATGAATACAATCAGCGATATTATTCTTTGATTCTCAATCAATGATCCTTCATAAACTCGAAAAGTATGAGGATAAATGGTAATTTTGAAGGTATTTCAACATTCCTTTTAATGCGGCTGATCCATCAACGGAGTAGTATAGAATGACAAAAGCAGGTTATATAGCCATCATCGGCAAACCAAATGTTGGTAAATCAACGCTAATGAATGCCATCATCGGGGAAAAGTTATCCATTGTTACTGCAAAACCCCAAACCACAAGACGAAATGTATTGGGCATCTACACAAAAGACAATATTCAAATGGTGTTCATCGATACACCCGGCGTATTAAAGCCACGCTATGAATTGCATCGTTCAATGATGCACAATGTGGAGGAATCATTGAGTGGTGCAGATATCATCATCGTCATAGCAGATGTCACAAGACCAGAAACAGCGATGAAAGTACTCACGCCGCCATTTATAGATGCGATACAAAAGATCAATAAACCCTGCATTGCAATCATCAATAAAATGGATGCATTACTGGATAAAAAACAAGCTTTGCCTCTCATTGCTGCTTTGCATGAACTCGGTGTATTCAAGGAATTTTTACCGATTTCTGCAAAAGAATCGGACAATGTCCCTGAATTATTGAGAGTGCTCCAATCGTATTTGCCTGAAAGCCCCATGTATCATGACCCTGAATTATTGAGTACCATGCCTCAACGTTTTTTTGTTGCGGAGCTTATTCGGGAAACGATTTTTGAGTCACTCAAAGAAGAGTTGCCATATTCCACGGAGGTATCCATAGCTGAGTTTCATGAAAAAGGGAAAGGGAAATGGCATATTTTTGCAGATATCATAGTTGAAAAAGACTCACAAAAAGCCATAATGATCGGCGAAAAAGGGTCGATGATCAAGCATATAGGAAGCGAATCAAGGAAAAAAATTGAAGATCATCTGCAAATGCCTGTTTTTCTTGAATTGTTTGTTAAAGTAAGAGAAGATTGGCGGGACAAATCCACTTATTTGCGCTCTTTTGGCTATTAAACCGTATTTTTGCTATCCATTGGGCCATTGTGTCCGGCGCAAATCAACATCTTTCAGAACTTGAAGTCACGTTGTGACATCGGCATATATGTCTGCGAAATTCGTTTCAAATAAAGATGAGACCACCAGACTCTTCGAAAATCCAATTTTGGAGGCTCTGTCGCATGTTCATCCCATCACGCCATTCTTGGTGTTCATTCCCATAACATTGTTTTTGATTGCAATGTCATGGAAGATGTCGATGCTTGCAATCATTCTTTTATTGATTTTCGGCTTGGTGTTTTGGACGCTCTTTGAATATCTTCTCCATCGTTTTGTGTTTCATTATAAACCCAAAACTTCTTGGGGAAAACGATTCCATTATTTCACGCATGGCATTCATCATGATTATCCAAAGGACTCAACAAGGTTGGTGATGCCACTTGGTGTGAGTATTCCACTTGCAGGAGTATTGTATGTTCCATTTTATCTGTTCGCAGGTCAATGGGGTCATGCATTCTTCGCGGGATTTTTATTTGGTTATATGTGTTATGATGGTATGCATTTTGCGGTTCACCATCTCCAATGTAATGGAAGGATTGGGCGTTTCATGCAAGCATATCACATGAAACATCATTTTCACGATGATCATAATAGTTTTGGTGTTTCAAGTCCTTTATGGGACATGATATTTTCAACATTGCCAAAACAACATTCACAACATTGAATAACAGTTTTTCTTCACACAATGGATACAGGACGAATATGCCTGTCACAAAAGAAACACTTCTCGAGATTGCAAAAGGAATAAGTCCTCTTGCCGAACTTCATGAACATCATGGTGATTACACCATCAAAGTGCCTGTTGAACATTTGGTGGCTGTAAGCACTGCTTTGCGCGATGATCAACGATCATTGTTCAATCAATTGATTGATGCAACAGTGATTGATAGGGCCACCAGGAGTAATCGTTTTGAAGTGGTGTATTTTCTACTGTCTTTGCAGCATGCGTCGCGTGTACGCGTGAAAACAATTGTTCAGGAACAGCAACCGATATCCCCTTCACTTGTGGAAGTATGGGAATCGGCAAATTGGTATGAGCGTGAGGCATATGACATGTATGGCGTCATTTTCGAAGGGCATCCTGATTTGCGTCGTTTTTATTTGCCTGAAGATTTCGTGGATCCTGAAAGTGGAGAACCGCTTTATCCTTTACGTAAGGATTTTCCCGTCATGGGAATTCCAGGTTCCACACCGCTTCCTCCATTTCCTGAAAGAGGAATGAATAATTGAAGCAAGTGATGTTTCATCGTGCATTGCGGTTCAGCGGCATAATGTATATCATGATGCTTGCCGGTCTATCGGGCTGCCTTTTTGTGTGGGAAGAGGAAGAATTTTATCCTGCCATGGAATTGAGTCCCAAACCGGAAATCCCCATGTCATACAAAACCATAGAATCAATCGATGATGACATGATGGCATTTCTTCCGGAAGGTTGGTATCTCCTGAATCGAGAGATGTTTCCTTCCAAGGATGTATTCGCCATTGCTGTTGATTCCACAATGACATTGAGCGCTGTGTTTTCAAAGTTCTCAATCTCAGTAAAAGATTCAATTGCTTTGAAAGATGTGCAAGGAATGATGCGGCATGCTCTTCAGAGACATATTGCAAAATCGGGTGGAGCCGTTCAGCAAATTGGAAAAGGAAGACCACTTTCTTTTGGAAGAAGAACATTCGGATTTCTCTCTTTTGCCAAGCCGAATGCCATGGCAACAAAAGCACTGGTTTGGCGATCAAATGCAGGGAATCATTATGAATGCGCACTTGTTCCATGGGACATCACATCGCATCCTGTCCCGAGTGATTCAATGCAAACACGAATCATCCGTTCGATCGCTTCCATGATATTGTTTTGACATGCATACTTTTTCATCAGACATCGAAGCCCTGTTAACGCATCTTGACCAAAGAGGCGGTGGACTGCGTAAAAGATCGGATATCGGTCTATTGTTCGAACATGCTGCGGAGCAAGGTGCAGCAGACCTTATCAATAGTTTGGTTTTTCATGGAAAAGTGATTTGGTCAACCTATGGCTTATTGAAAAAACACTCGGAACAAACCGATGGCTATGCAAATCTTGAACGTGAGTTCATGCAAGCCATCAGTGATGTTCGCATACTCATTCATGATCATACAGCTTCATGGCAGGAGGATCATCGAATGAGATTTGAAGAAACCTATCTCGGTATGAATCAAGGAACGATCCGAAATATCGTTGACCTTGCACATGATTTCGCGGAAATAAAACATTTGCAACAAGATGCTCGCCATTCATCCGGGAATGACGATGCCAAGGACAATGCATAATCGTATGGAACAATTCAGAAATTTCTGCATCATCGCACATATAGATCACGGCAAATCAACTCTGGCTGATCGCCTGCTCGAGAAAACAGGTCGAGTAACCAGCAGGGAGATGGTCATGAATCAGATTCTTGATGATAATCCGCTTGAACAAGAGCGTGGTATCACCATTAAATTGCATGCCATTCAAATGGAGTATGCTGCAAAGAATGGATCATCATATACACTGAATCTGATTGATACTCCCGGTCATGTCGATTTTTCATATGAAGTCTCTCGATCACTCGCCGCCTGTGAAGGCGCACTTCTTGTTGTTGATGCCACACAAGGCGTGGAAGCGCAAACAATCAGCAATTTGTTTCTTGCAATTGAAGCCGGATTAGAAATCATTCCCGTCATCAATAAGATTGATTTGCCATCGGCTTCCACAACATTGGAATCGGTAAAGCAACAAATCATTGATTTGATAGGATGCAAAGAAGAAGACATGGTACTCGCTTCCGCAAAAGCAGGTATTGGAATTGAAGATATTCTGGAAGCAGTCGTTGATCGTATTCCACCACCGAAAGGTGATCCAAACAAGCCGCTCAGAGCATTGATTTATGATTCCGTCTATGATGCATATCGCGGTGTGATTGTCTATATCAGAGTCTTTGATGGAACATTAAGAGAGAAAGACAAAATTCTCTTCATGGCAGCCGGCCAAACATATGAAGTTGATGAAGCCGGTGTACTCTTCATGAAACGTCAAAGAACAGGCATACTCTCCGCTGGAGATGTCGGTTATATAACAGCAGCGATTCGTCGATTGCAGGATACAAAAGTAGGTGATACAATCACGCTTGCATCCAATCCTTGCACAGACATGATAGAAGGTTTTCGGGAAGTTAAACCAATGGTGTTCAGCGGAATTTATCCGGCTGATTCAGATGGATTTGAAGATTTGCGTGAAGCCCTCGGAAAATTATCGCTCAATGATTCTGCAATTGTCTATGAACCAGAATCATCCGTTGCTTTAGGTTTTGGTTTTCGATGCGGATTTCTTGGTCTGCTTCACATGGAAATCGTTCAGGAGCGTTTGGAGCGAGAATTTGGTCAAGTGATCGTTACAACCGTACCCAATGTGCGATATAAAGTAATCAAAACAAACAAAGAAGAGTTATGGGTTGATAATCCTGCACAGATGCCGCCTGTAGGAGCTATTTCAGAAATTCAAGAACCGTTCATTAAAGCACAAATCATATCACCAACTGATTATGTGGGTGCAATTCTGAAATTATGCATGGATAGAAGAGGCACAATGCTTGGTCAGCATTATCTTTCGCAAACCCGTGTAGACATGACATTCGAACTGCCTCTTGGTGAAGTGATTTTTGATTTCTATGATAAATTGAAATCTTCAACACGCGGTTATGCTTCTCTCGATTATGAATACTCTGAATATCGAGCCGGCGATTTGGTGAAATTGGACATTCTCTTAAATGGAGATCCTGTCGATGCATTATCTACCATTGTTCACAGACAAAAAGCTTATGAATGGGGCAGAAAATTATGTGCAAAATTGCGAGAATTGATCCCTAGACAAATGTTCGAAGTTGCAATTCAAGCAGCAATCGGTGCAAAGATCATTGCTCGAGACACAATAAGCGCCATGCGAAAAAATGTTCTTGCCAAATGTTATGGCGGTGATATTTCTCGTAAACGCAAATTGATAGAAAAGCAGAAAGAAGGGAAAAAACGCATGAAGCAGATTGGCAGGGTGGAAGTGCCACAAGAGGCATTCCTGGCCGTTCTCAGCATAGATGATTAGTGAAGAAAGCAGACTTCGGTCTGCTTTTTTTAATCCAATACAATCCTCACTTCGGCAGCCACCTGAAGATTATTGAAAGAAAAATCACTTCCAGGATAAGAGCTCAATCCCGTAAATGGAATGATATAAAGCATGGTTGGACCAAAAATCATGCGTTTTCCTGCTTTGAATTCCACGCCAAGTCCAACATGTCCTCCCAAAAACAATGAATTGGCTTGCGTCAATTCTCCGGATTGAACTGTTGCGATATTTCCATTTACCCTCGGATCGGAATTGTCAAGTGAGAATTCAACCGTTTCACCGGTGGGGAGCACAGCACTATTCTGAAGCAACTCTTTTGTATGAACAAGTGATGTTGATGCAAGATATCCGATATTGAATCCAAAACGCGTGAAAAGTCTGGTATCGAATGGAAACACTTTGATATATGGAAGAATGCCAATCATGGAGTTTGTGTATGCAGCATTGTGTCTGAAAGGAACTTCCATGGTTACCAATGCCCCGGATGAAGTTTGCTGATCTTTGAGTAGCTCCAATTCTTGATATCGTGAATCCATGGAAACATATCGATATTCACCTGCAATTCCCCAAACGACACGACTCATCAGTTCATTTTCAAATGTGATGCCGAAAGCCGAACTCATTCCTCCGCCTTGTTCAAATGAACAATTGCAAGCGTCGGTGATCAAAGTACCGGTTTGCATGATGCCCCCAAATCCCAAAGAAAAACCCAATTGTTTTGGTTTAGTCCAAAAAGAAGATTTTCTGGGATCGGAAACAACTGTTTGTGCTTCCAATTGAATGCATGAAGCAATCAATAGTATAGAAAAAACAAGACATTGAAGCATGATACACCCGAGAATTTCCTTGAAATTACTGATAATAACAGTCAAAAACTACATCCTGTTTCATCAATTTCTGAATTTCTTCGATTTCTTTGGAACTCAATGATCGAGCCTTCTGTTTTCGAATAATAATTACAAGTGCCATATGGCATAATTATCTACGCTTATTCTGAGAATATCATGTTTGAAGATTTGCCATCAGCGGAAAGATTGTCCACACAAGTAAAACAGACACAAGAAGAATTTCTTTATCAAGGTGCAAGAGGTGCAGCAATTCGCATACTCAGCAGATTTGAAAGAAGCGATTCCTATTTGGACAAATTGCTCGAACATGAATTGAGAACAGGCGGTTTGTCTCATCAAGACAAAGCTCTGCTTACCGAACTGGTCAATGGCGCTACCCGCTGGTTGTCAAAACTGGATTGGGTTCTCACTGGTTTCTATCATGGAGAATTTGATAAATGTATTACTCCTGTGAAAAATGCAATGAGAATTGCATTGTATCAAGTGATGTTCTTGAACAAAATTCCACCTGCTGCTGCAATAAATGAATCTGTTGAAATCATCAAAAGAATCAAGGGTGAAAAGTCAGCGGGAATAGTCAATGCCGTTTTGAGAAATATCACCAGAAACATAGACAATATCCGCTATCCAAATCAAAATGAAGACATGGTTTGGTATCTCTCAGTTGTATACTCGCATCCTAAATGGATGGTAAAACGTTGGATGGATCGTTGGGGTCCTGCATTCACGGAGGAAATTCTTAAATCAAATGTGAATAGACCATCCATAACGCTGCGAGTTAATGGCTTGCTTGCAGAGCGTTCTGAAGTTGAATCATGGTTTGAAGAGCAACAAATTCCTTTTACGACATCGAAACATCATGCATCATCTATACTGGTAAGTTCACTTCGTGATATCACGAATTCCGACATGTTTAAATCTGGAAAGATTGCCATTCAAGATGCAAGTGCATCAATGGCGGCTTTGCTTTCACAAGCAAAACCCGGAATGTCTGTGATTGATCTCTGTTCAGCTCCCGGCGGCAAAGCATTTTACGTTGCAGAGTTGATGAAGAATCAAGGGTCCATTATTGCCTTGGATAAATATGAAGCTAAGCTCCGATATTTGGTTGAAGGTGCGCAAAGACTTGGTATTTCAATCTTGGACGCGGAAGTAGGGGATGCTCGTTCATTTGAACATGAAGCAGTTGATCTTGTTCTTGCGGATGTACCGTGCACGGGTTTTGGCACTTTATCAAAAAAGCCGGATATCAAATGGAAAAGAGATGCAGATGATATTTCAAAACTGCTTCCATTGCAACGTGAAATCCTTGCCAATGCTGCAGGACTGGTGAAACCGGGTGGCACACTCATTTACAGCACATGCACTATCGAATCTGATGAAAATGAATCGAATATTGAGTGGTTTCTCAGTGAGCATCCAGATTTTACATTGGATCCGGCAGAACAATATCTTCCCTCGGATGTTTGCGAACAAGGATATATGAAGACCATTCCGGGAAAACATTCCACCGATGGTGCTTTTGCAGCTCGCTTGATAAGAAATGGTTGATTAGCGCGCTAACTTTCCATAAGGAAAATTAGGTGTTCGTTGAACCGATGCCTCAAATTCAATATATGTTCCTGATGCATCTTTTTGTATGATTTTAAGGTTTTTCTCTTTCACATGAAACAATACATGATTGTTTTGCTGTGTTTTTAATGCCAAAACAAATCCTCTATTAAATGTTTGAATATTGTCAGCGAGATTTTCCAATGGTGTAAATCCCTCACCAATCGGGGCCGAAAAATATACATCTTGCAATGAATCCACACCGGTATAAATAAAGGGGTCTGAAACTGCATTGAAGAATTGAGTAAATCTGACTTTTTTCCCTTTGTCTGCTCCACTCATGACAAACCCATTCACATCCGAAATCGAAGATGCGCCAGGTGTTGCCAAGCTATATCGTATTTGATTCGCTGTTGAATCAGCTTCGAGGCAAATATCCCATGAAGCGGCTCTATCCGGCGAATATGTTCGTTGCTCAAGCACATTGATGCCATTTTGTCTTCCGGGTCCTACATATAATCTTCCCGAATATCGAGTTGCTGTTGCCCAGCGTATTTCAGAAAATCGGCTTATGGTGTCCTGTGAACGTGATACTATTCTGAACACATACAATTTTCCATCTTGTAAATTTCTTACTTGTGCCGATGTAACCGATCCAATCTTCAGAACTTGCAAACTAGTCCCCAATTCATCATAGACCTGAACATCATAACCTATTACCGAAGTCCTGGAAGCTTTCCAAGAAAGCCCAATCACCGTAGAGCTCATCGCATTTGCCTTCAATTCCGTGGGTGGCTGTGGAATGCTGATGGAAGGACTATTTCCCATATCGCAGGAAGTCAATCCCAAAACGATAATTATGGCGAAAAATTGAAAAAAACGGGATACGATAGAGTATTTCATAGTGAGTTCCCAAAAGGTGTCATCGGCAATTTACAAACTCCGTTCAAGTCTCTCAAACTTATCATTTCATTCCATTATTCCGAGGGCTGCAACAGCATCAACATTATCACTTTCAAATTATCCCCAATACCCCCGGAATCAAGTCGTTTTTTTCTAATTTTGCATTCTCAAAATTGAGCATCCGCTTAGATGCGTATCGTGAATTCATCACATCTTGAGCATAGCATGAATATATTTGATTCATTGGTCGATTATGGGCATGAAGAAGTCCTATTTTACTCAGATCCTAAAACCGGTTTACGAGCTATAATTGGTGTTCACAGTACAGTGTTGGGCCCTGCTTTGGGCGGTACACGCATGTGGAATTATGAACATGACGGTGATGCACTTACCGATGTTTTGCGTTTGTCTAAAGGCATGACCTACAAAGCAGCAGTTGCAGGATTGAATCTCGGTGGTGGTAAAGGCGTAATCATCGGTGATGCTCGTACGCAGAAGTCTGAAGGGTTGTTTCGTGCATATGGTAAGGCGGTTGAATCATTGGGTGGAAGATATATCACCGCAGAAGATGTCAATACAAATGTCCGTGACATGTCATGGATCAGGACTGAAACCCAGTTTGTGACCGGTGTTGAAGGAATCGGTGGAAGCGGCGATCCTTCACCTTTCACTGCATATGGCGTGTATTGCGGCATCAAGGCAACCGCAAAGAAGCAATTGGGTAAGGATAGTGTATCAGGATTGCGCGTTGCGGTTCAGGGTGCGGGAAATGTCGCCGGACATGTCGTTTCTCATCTTGTGAAAGATGGAGCCACCGTTTATGTGACAGATATCTTCAAAGACAAGGCATTGTCATTGGCAAATGAAACCGGTGCTCAGTATGTAGAGCCGGATGCAATTCTTTCCATGGACTGCGACATACTTTCTCCAAATGCTCTTGGCGCTACTCTCAATGATGAAACCATACCGCAATTGAAATGCTCATTGGTTGCAGGTGGCGCAAACAATCAATTGGCTGATGAAAAAAAACATGGTGCAATGCTACAAGCCAGAGGAATTTTATATGCACCTGATTATGTGATCAATGCAGGTGGATTGATGAATGTTGCTTCAGAAGTGGATGGCTACAATAAAGAATCCGTTCTTCGCAAGAATGAAGGAATTTATGATACACTTCTTCGAATTTATGCAATGGCTGAAGAACGAAACATTCTCACGGTTGAAGCATCAAATGCTTTGGCTGAAGAACGCATCGCATCAGTTGCTCATGTGCATCGTACATATTCCCGAAAAACAGTCATCAATCGTTCACAATCTTCATCCGGTTCATGATGGGCATACCTAATGCTGATTCAGCTTCATTCCCATTGAGCAATGATAGACACATTGTTGGAACCAGAAGAAAAGCCAGAGAAAAAGTGATGCAATTGCTTGTGGCATGTTCCACTGGTGAAATTGCATGGGAAGAAATCTTCCCGCATATCGTTCAGAGAGATTTCAATTTCAATGATCAGGAAACAGAGCCGAAGAAACTTCTCACTCCGGATGAAATCTTGGAATTGGAATCCGATACAAGAATCAATTGGGATGATTCGGAATTGCAATTCATAAAAGATCTGACCACTCGAACGATGGAAGAAATGGAATATTCCGATGGATTGATCGAGAGATTTGCTCAAAACTGGGAATTGGATAGAATTGCACTCATAGATCGCATTTTACTACGGATGGCTGTCGCTGAGTTGATTCATTTTCCCGAGATACCCACAAAAGTGACAATCAATGAAATCATCGAATTGGCAAAAGGATATTCAACCGATAAAAGCAATGTTTTCATCAATGGCGTGCTTGATGCTGTTGTTGTTGGATTAACCACTTCCGAACGTCTGAAAAAATTCGGACGCGGACTTCATGAATAGACAGGAGAAAAGCAGATCATGAAAGCAATAATACCCGTTGCGGGAGTGGGAACACGGCTAAGGCCATTTACGTATACTTTGCCCAAAGTATTGCTTAATGTTGCCGGAAAACCGATTCTTGGACATATACTCGATGCATTGCAAGCACATTCAATTGATGAAGCAACAATCATCGTTGGTTATATGGGTGATCTCGTTGAGGAATATGTTCGTAAGCATCATGATTTGAATGTCAATTTCATTTATCAAGAAGAAAGGCTTGGTCTTGGGCATTCAATCTGGATTGCACGTGAACATATCACCGGTGATGAGCCATTGCTCATTATTTTGGGTGATACCATTTTTGATGTTGATTTGAGTCTTGCGATGAATTCCGGATTCTCAACACTAGGTGTGAAAAGTGTTGATGATCCGAGAAGATTCGGTGTCGTCGAAATGGAAAAAGGTTTCATTTCACGGTTGATTGAAAAACCCGAGAATCCAACATCCAATTTGGCATTGGTTGGTTTATACTTCATCAATAATCCTTCATTGCTTGTATCATGTTTGAATGATCTCATTGAAAAGAACATTCGCACCCGAGATGAATATCAACTCACAGATGCATTGCAAATGATGATTGACAAAGGTGAGAAGTTCAAGACCTTTTCCGTTGATGGTTGGTATGATTGCGGGAAACCCGAAACATTGCTATCGACAAATCGATATTTGTTGGATGGCATGGCAGTACCGAATTCCATTGATGGAACGGTAATCATTCCACCTGCATTCATTTCATCGACTGCCCATGTTGAGAGATCTGTAATAGGTCCATATGCAACCGTGGCGGCCGGTGCAAAAGTGGTTGACAGTGTTATAAAAGATTCCATCATTAGTGATGGAGCAACAGTTACCGCATCAATGCTTGAACAATCCATCATTGGAAATAATGCTAATGTCAAAGGCAAGTTTTCAAGATTGAATGTCGGTGATTCAAGCGAGATCGACAGAAGCTAACAATTCATTCATACATCCTTTGCAATATACATGGGTTATCTCTTTACATCTGAATCTGTGTCGGAAGGACATCCCGACAAAATATGTGATCAAGTCTCTGATGCCGTCCTCGACGCAGTCCTTGCCGAAGACCCCGATGGCAGAGTGGCATGTGAGTGCTTTGCAACCACAGGTATGATTGTTGTTGGTGGTGAAATCACAACAAATACATATATCGATCTTCCAAGACTTGTCAGAAATGTGATCCGAGACATTGGCTATACGAAAGCAGAATATAGATTCGATGCCGATTCCTGCGCCGTGATCAATGTGATCAATAAACAGTCCAATGATATCGCTCAAGGGGTTGATACGGGCGGGGCAGGGGATCAAGGAATGATGTTCGGATATGCATGCAAAGAAACTCCTGAATTCATGCCTGCTGCATTGATGTATTCACACAAACTTGTTGAAAAATTGGCTGATATACGAAAGCATCATCCAGAGCTTATGCCTTATCTCAGACCTGATTCTAAAGCTCAGGTCACAATTGCCTATGATGATGCCGGTGCTGTAACAGGTATCACGACCATCGTCATTTCAACCCAGCATGATGCAAATGTCTCACAGGAAACAATCGCTGCCGACATTAAAAAGCATGTCATCCCGGCTGTGATCCCATCGGCATTGATCGGACCCGAAACAGTGTTTCATATCAATCCTACCGGAAAATTTGAAATTGGTGGTCCGCATGGAGATACCGGCCTCACAGGAAGAAAAATCATTGTGGATACATATGGAGGCAAAGCCCCGCATGGTGGCGGAGCATTTAGTGGGAAAGATCCAACCAAAGTGGATCGTTCAGCTGCTTATGCTGCAAGACATCTGGCAAAGAACATCGTTGCTGCAGGACTTGCCGAACAATGTACAATACAGGTCTCATATGCAATTGGCGTCAAAGAACCGGTTTCCCTCTTGGTGGATACTCATGGTACAGGAACCATCGCATCCTCTGAATTGAGCACGTTCATCATGAAGAACATAGATCTTTCTCCAAAAGGCATCATTGAACGTTTGCAATTAAAGAGACCGATTTATAGAGCAACTGCTGCTTATGGTCATTTCGGAAGAAATGATTTCCCTTGGGAACAGTTGGATCTTGTTCCATTGTTTTTAACCCTTTCCGCATAATTTATTCACACATCATAGATGGAAAAAATGTCTGTAGAAACATTAACCTTACCGGAAAAGCATGAACAGGGCTCATTCAGTGAATTACCCGGTTCTTACTGTGTCCGTGATATCTCTCTTGCAGAAGAGGGAAGAAAATTGATTGATTGGGCGGAGGCAAATATGCCTGTGCTCATGCATCTTCGCAAGGAGTTCAGCAAAACAAAACCATTTGCAGGTTATCGTCTTGCGGGATGTTTGCATGTTACGAAAGAAACCGCTGTATTGATCGAAACATTCAAAGCGGCAGGTGCGGAAGTATATTGGTCCGGATGCAATCCATTGTCAACACATGATGCAGTCGCTGCAGCTTTGGCAGCTGCAGGTATTTCCATTTATGCATGGTATGGCAATCATGAAGATTTTTACTGGTGCATTGATCGGACATTGGACAATAGACCACATCTCACATTGGATGATGGATGTGATTTGATCAATACTGTCCATGAAAAGATGATTGACTATGCAAAAAATGATGTGATCGGTGGTACCGAAGAAACAACAACCGGCGTTCATCGATTGAGAGCACGCTCTGCTGATGGAAAATTATATTATCCTGTTTTTGCAGTGAATGATGCTGAAACTAAATGGGATTTTGATAATGTCTATGGAACAGGTCAATCTACCCTTGATGGCATCATTCGTTCAACAAGCGTGATGCTTGCAGGAAAGAATTTTGTAGTTGCTGGTCATGGTCATTGCGGCTCCGGAGTTGCAAAGAGAGCGGCGGGTATGGGATCCAATGTGATCATCACCGAAGTGAAAGCAACCGCTGCAATCAAAGCAGTTCTCGAAGGCTTTGAAGTGAAGACTATGGATGATGCCGCGAAAATCGGCGATATTTTCTGTACTGCAACAGGCATGAGAGACATCATTCGCACGCGTCATTTCGAGGTGATGAAAGATGGTGCTATCGTGTGCAATACAGGTCATTATGACTGTGAAATCAATATCAGCGAATTGGAAGAAATATCGGTAAGCAAGCGCACCATTCGTCAGAATTGTGAAGAATTCACTTTGAAAGATGGTCGTAGAATTTTCGTTTTGGCTGAAGGGCGTCTTGTAAATCTTGCCGCTGCCGAAGGACATCCATCGGAAGTTATGGATATGTCTTTTGCCAATCAATTCTTGTGTCATGTGAAGCTTGTAGAAACGCATAGTGCCGGTAATAAATTACCGGTTGAAGTTATGGATATCCCTGTTTCGCAAGATGAATATATCGCAGAACTCAAATTGAATACAATGGGTCTTTCAATGGATATTCTGACTCAGGAACAGATTGATTATGCAAACAATTACTTGGAAGGTACCTGATAAAACGGTACAGAATCAGTGAAGTATATGACAATGGAATGCATCAACAATGCATTCCATTGTTGTTTATGGAGTGTTTGAATGCCAATACTGCCTGTGCATTGGCATCATGATCCACCGTTTGCAAGGTTAAGCGATGAACCAATCCATTAGCTCTTTTTGAAACACCATACAAATAAGCATCATCATAATATCGAAGAACAATGTCGAAGCAAGAATGCAAGTCGCTTTTATGAAGGGCACTCAGAGCTTGTTGCATTTGCAAACCTCCCAGCCTTTTATGAAGACGTTCGATAGCCTCTGCAATCAGGATATGACTCTGTGTTCTATATTGCTCTACAAGCCAGTACAAACGTGCCTCCCGCGGAATATCAATAAATATGACAGGACTATCTCTAATTGTTTCATGAAGCGATAATGGTAGTACATTTCTTCCTATCATTCTGCTTTCATCTTCAATCCATATATGCTTTATTGATGATTCAGGATAAGACATCGCGAGCCTATTTTCAAATGATTCCTGTGATGTTTGATCCGGACATCCAATAGAGCCGAATGAGGAACCCCGATGATGCGCGATATTCTCCAAATCCAAAACAGTTTCTTGCATGCTTTGCAATGCTCTGAGGATTTCTGTTTTTCCGGAACCTGTAAAACCTCCAATGATATATGCCGGGAGCTTTGTGTTCAGCATATCCAATACGTGATTTCTGAAAGCTTTATAACCACCTTCCAATGTATATGCCTGATAGCCGTAAAAGTTCAGCAACCATGCCATCGCCTCGCTTCGCATTCCGCCGCGCCAACAATGCACAAGTAGCATCGATCCTTTCTGGATTCCATTTGCATTGAGCGATTCAAGATATGTATTCATTCTGGGTCCAAAAAAGTCGAAACCCTTTTCAATAGCTTTTTCCCTCGACACCTGTTTATACAGCGTTCCAATATCCGCACGCTCTTGATCGGTGAAGATGGGAAGATTAATCGCTCCCGGAATATGCGCATGTGCAAACTCAGAGGGTGTTCGAACATCCAGAATAGGGTGTTCCATGGATGAACGAAGAAATTCTTCGAGAGGAATTCGTATTTTTTTGGAACGATTCATGCCGAAAACTACTGCTTTTCTTCATGAGAATGAGCACTTTACTTCTGGCAACCATCCAATTTTTGGCTGAAAAGCGTGAAAATCCTTTTGTGCAAAACCCCAAAAGTCTCTATCTTTGTATTCTGTTTTCAAACAGCGGTCCCATCGACTAATGGTTAGGTCACCACCCTTTCAAGGTGGCAGTACGGGTTCGAATCCCGTTGGGATCACATAAAGGCATCGATTTCGATGCCTTTTTTTTGAATATATCTTTCATTGGCACTTCTATTGCTTGTAAATAATGAAGAATCGGAGTGAACAGCATGCAGCTTGTTGTGATGGGAAGTACCATTATGGAACGTATTTCGAAGGTTTTGTGCTTACTTAGCATGATGCCTGTATTGCTTTGTGCCGGATGTCGATCATCCGAACCAATGGCAGAGCCGGGGGAATTATCGGTTCCCGCAAAGAAATTGGCTGAGCGATCAGAATTTTTACGTAATCACCCCTCGCTCATGACTTCGCCATTTGCGGCTTTGATTGATCCATTGCTCGATGCGGGGATGGACACTTCTGTTCTGATTACATTTCTTACAGATCCCAAACTTCAATTTGAAGAATCATTGGTAAAAATCAATGTGACGGGATATAGAAAAAAAGTTGATTACTCTCATAATTATGCACCGAAAGCAATTACTTCATCGATAGCATTTCACAAGCAACATGAATCTGTGTTGAAAGATGCCGAAGCAAAGTATGGTGTTCCTTCAGAAGTAATTACTTCCATTCTGTGGGTTGAGACAAAGTTCGGGACATATACCGGCAAGCATTATGTGCCAAGTGTCTTTTTTACGATTGCATTGGCTGCAGAGCCGGAGAATATAGAGCGTAACAAGAAGGCATTACTTTCGGAAAATCCTCCTCCTGCTGTATCCGAATTGGATTCTTTGGATAAGCGCATCATTGCAAGAGCAAATAAAAAGGCAAAGTGGGCATTTGGTGAAATACTCGCACTCGATACATTGCGAAGAGTGTATCACAAAGATTATACCTCGCTCTATGGATCCACGGCAGGTGCATTCGGCTGGAGTCAATTTCTTCCATCAAGTTATATCCGCTGGTCTGTTGATGGAGACAATGATGGAGACAGAGATTTGTTTTCTCATCAGGATGCCATTCACAGCATTGCAAACTACTTAAAGACCAATGGCTGGGGACCTACACAGAAAGATCATGAAAAAGCGGTTTATCATTATAATAATAGCAATGATTATGTGAATGCCGTATTGACATTGGCTGGGAAAATCAAGGAAGGATTATAATCATGCAGCAGATGCAATCCATCGCAGATAGATGGAAGCGCATAGAACAAGAAGTGCATGATACGGCTTTGTCTTGTGGAAGAAATCCCCAGGACATAACAATTGTGGCTGTATCAAAAATGCATGCTCTCAGTTATGTTCAACAGGCCTATGATGCGGGAGCGCGAGTTTTCGGAGAAAATTATGCACAAGAATTCAGGGATAAAATTCAGGAAGCACAATCACTTGATTTTACTTCCGAATGGCATTTTATTGGAGCTTTGCAATCCAATAAAGTAAAATATGTTATCCCGCATGCAAAGCTCATCCATTCTTGCTCAACTGCATCGGTTGCTGATGAAATTCAAAGATTGTCAAAAAAACTTGATATAATCACTCATGTGCTAGTTCAAGTAAATACATCGGGTGAATCCTCAAAATCCGGCATAGAGCCAAATCAGATAGATGCATTCATGGAGCAACTTCATGGGTATGCCAATATCAAACCTCGCGGACTTATGACGATTCCAACTGCCACCGATGATAATGCGCAATTGTCAAAAGAATTCACATTATTGCGTACTATCCATGAAAACTTGAAACAAACATGTGAACATCCTAATGATTGGGATATACTGTCAATGGGTATGAGTGATGATTTTACGCTGGCAATAAGGGAGGGAGGCACACATGTTCGCATCGGGACTGCGATTTTCGGTGAAAGAACTCAATGAACTTGATTTGTGAGAGTTTCCCTTAACATTGCATAAGGAGAACCTTTTCTCAAGGCGGTAGGGCAACCTAAAATGATGCATTGTTTTTTAGCGCGCGTCAAAGCTACATTCAATTTTCTATCCATTATTTCTGCTTCTATCTCAGCAAGTGATTCTATACCCTTCATGTGAAATTCATTGTGAATCGCTAGTGATATAATGATAAGTTCTCGCTCGCTTCCTTGAAAACGCTCAACGGTATCTACGGTAATGAATTCTATAACATCAGATGGAATCTTGGATTGTATCAATGCATTCTGTGAGCGGAATGGAGAAATGATTCCAACACTTTTTGTTCTACCTTCTTGCAATGCCGTGCAAGCCAATGCCACTGCTTTATCCGCTTCCCATAGATGAAGCTTATAATGTTGTTCCGGTAATGAGTCAATCCAAGCCAAGCGTGGAAATTCCACCAAAGGAATATCGCCATGTTCATGTTGCCACGGATTCATGCTCTGCAATCGATTGCCATAGTGCATTGAGCTCACGATATTTGCAATGTCATCATGCATGCGTGCCTGAATCGTCAACATTCCATATGCATGGTGATCTCCGTTCTTCATGCAGAGTTTTAAGAGTCGTTCGAAAAGAGAAATACGAAAATCTATTAGGCAAATCTCATCAAAAAGGGGATTGTTGAGAATCGTCCAACGAATATCTTGCATAATCACGGCCGGTAATTGACGTTCATCTCCGATGAGAATGAATCGATCAGCATGCATGAGAATTCCAGATACTTGTGGTTCTAGCAATTGCGATGCTTCATCGATAATCATGGTCGTCGTTGAAAACCAATCATGGATTTCTGCATGAGTATGTAGAGTGGAAACAGTAGAAATAATGATGCGATTGGATTGTAAAGATTCGCGAACTTCTTCCAATCTCTTTGTTTCTGCCAGATGCTGAAGCGAATGTTGAAAAAACAATGTTCCATGTTTGCTTCCTAATCGAATGAAAGGAAACTTAAGAGCATCAACCACAGCGCAAAGTTCATCAACTGCTCTATTTGTGAATGCACATAGCATGATATGTTCTGCATCATCGTTCATGAGGCATTCAATCAGTGAGCGAATGATGGCTGATGTTTTGCCTGTTCCTGGCGGACCCTGCAATAAAAAGTAATCTTTTGTGGATAGGATCTTGCTGAGTAAGTCCTTTTGTGTTGAATGAAGAAAATCAGGAAATGTACCATGATAAGGTTGACCTACTCTTGGTCTTTGTATGCCGAGTATTCGATTCCTTTGTTCAGGTGTGGAGCGTATCACTTCTCCCAATGAACGTAATAGCCCGGTATGCAATGATTCAGTTCCACCATCCGATTCAATACACCACATGCAATCGGTATCTGTGAATTGCTCGATGCGTGCAACCTTATTCCGCAAACTAATTATGATTCCATCTTGATTGATGGATCTGATCGACGCTTTGTGAACATGTCCGAGAATTTGACCCGAAACAGACAGGGCAGCATGGGGATAGAGGAGCACTATGTCCCCGGATCTCAATGAAGATGTGCTTTGCGTCTGTTCAGTGAATTGTAAGTGCAAATGAAAAACCTCGAAATCAGACATGTCGATATCTAATTTCAAGTATCCAATTGCAAGGAGCTTTTGTTGTTTTTCTTGAATTGAATATTGCCATAATGAAGACAAACCTGTTGAAGTGCTCGACCCCATTCGAGCGCTGTGTTGTTCGCGCATGATAAATGACAATGTGGCAAGAATATACAGTTTCGAAATGTTGTCAAGCTGTTCAAAATGATTTTTGAACAGCATCACTTCATCCCGGGTGAAAGTAGTCATTTCAGGTAACTCTTCATCTCCAAATAATCGTAAGAATGATCCAAATTTTCGATGTATGATATCATGTTCCAATGTAACTATTGCATTACGAATACGCATTGCTTCACGTTTTGCAATGTGATTATTGAGAACATTTCTCATTGGATGCATCGGATCTTTGGGATATAATAATCTACTATCACCGGTTCTGCCCGGAAAAGCCGCATCGAGAAGAAGATTGTAACATGCAACTTGTATCACATGGCTTTTCCAAGCACCCATTGGTAATGATATTTCGCTGAAATGCACTGGCAATTCGGCAGAAGGAGCATTTCCGGATTTTAATTCGATAACTGTTTTTTCGAGTGGATCATCATATTCCATCAAGATGTCCAATCGACCAATCAAACCATATATGGGAGCAAGAAATGCAGCTTCGGTTGATATGATGGGTGCATCGAATGTATCAAGAATGGGCTCAAGGGCTTCTTGTAACTTCGAACACATCGCGATTAAATTCTCCATGTCTTCTTGATTTCGTATAGCATTCAATGCTTGCAAAGGCATGGATTGCAGTGTTGCATAGGCAATCGATTCAATGGTTGAATCATCACCCGCCAAAGCTTTATCCAGCCAAGTTCCAAGAATGATACCAACTAAGAGGGGAATCCCGGACTGTTTTTTGGAGAATTTCCTGATGAACATTGATCCAATTGAAACATGATCACCATTTGTGGTACATTCAGCAATGTCTGTGGCTGTATGAAGAAGATCAGGTTCCAGTATGCACAATGATTGATCGGTTGAATGATAGGAATATGATCCATTCATGATGCAGTTGTTTATATGCAGTATAGCTCCTTCCCAAACAGTTGTGAAACTTGCATGTTCATGAGCAATGCAAATCGTGATTTCATCTTGCTCATTATTTCTACAATGCAATTCGAGATGCTTATCATCTGTTTGCCAAGATTGAATGATGCCTTTAAGAAGCATTGATGATTGTGGTATCTCATCACTATGTTCAATCTTGATACAATGCGAATCTATGGACTGATCAGAAAGTATCATGAGAATCAATCTGCAAAGGATTCGTAATTCTTCGGCATATTGAGAAGCATGTGTTGAGTAGATAAGGGAAAAGAATCGCTTATATAGTGAAGTCGCTCTTGCATACTGAGGATATTTCTGTGTAAGAAATACCCATTCGGCATAATGTGAACTGAATAATTGCAATTCCGAACTCAATGCAAGGGTAATCACATCATGAAGAATATCCGCATATTCTTCTATATGCAATGAAACATACCCTTCTTGAAGAGAAGGCAAAGTATCGAGCAAGGAAGCAATATGTTGTGTATTTTCTTGATTGATCATTGAGCTGTGCCATGATTAGGCATGCAAACTAAACAGAAACTCGAGCTCATAAAAAAAGGTGTCTGAAATTCAGACACCTTTACGTGTTTTGTAGGATGAATTAGAAATTGACCGCTTCGCCCCATGCACCAGCAGCTGCTTCCATGACTGCTTCCGAGAGCGTTGGATGTGCATGAATGGTACGGAAGAGAGTTGGTCCTGTAGCTTCGAGTGAGCGAGCAAGGCCAAGTTCAGCAATCATTTCGGTTACATCGGGTCCGATCATGTGTGCACCTAACAATTCGCCATATTTTGCATCAAAAATCAACTTTACAAAACCGGCGGTCTTGCCAATGCCATGTGCCTTTCCGGAAGCTGTGAATGGGAATTTTCCGATTTTGAGTTCATATCCGGCTTCCTTTGCTTTTGCTTCAGTGAGGCCAACACTTGCAACTTGTGGATTGCAATATGTACAGCCGGGGATATTATTATAATCTACGCCATGGGTTTCATGTCCAGCAATGAATTCTGCGCAGACAATTGCTTCGGCTGATGCTTTGTGTGCAAGCCATGGTGGACCGGCAACATCACCTATAGCATATACGCCTTCAACATTTGTTCGAAGGAATTTGTCGACGACAATCCAACCTTTTTCCATCTTGACGCCAAGTTGCTCAAGTCCGATTCCCTCGATATTTGCCTGAACACCCACTGCATTCAAAGCACGATCGGCTGTAAGTTTTTCTTGTGCTCCGTCTTTCTTTTCAACAAGAAGTTCAACACCCTTCTTGGTGGGTTTTGCTGAAATCACTCTGGTTTCTGTTTGAATGTTGATTCCTGCTTTTTTGAAATTTCTTTCCAATTCCTTTGAGATATCGATGTCTTCAACAGGTATGATATTTGGCATCATCTCGACTATGGTGACATTTGCGCCATATGCATTATAAAAATATGCAAGTTCAACACCGATTGCACCTGCGCCAATCACGATCAAAGAGCCGGGTACATTTCTTTGAAAAATAGCATCTGTGGAAGTCCAAACATGCTTGTGATCTAATTCGATGAAAGGGAACATTCGCGTGCGAGCACCGGTAGCGATAATCACATTCTTGCAAGAGATCGTATCTGTGACGGCATTGGTTTGGGGATCACGCACTTCCACTTTTGAACGTGATATAACCGTTCCATGACCTTTAACTTGTTGTACTTTATTCTTTTTGAACAAGAAGCTCACACCATTGGACATACGATCAGCCACTTCACGACTTCTATCAATCGCGCGAGAAAAATCAACATTCATTTTTTCAATGTGAAAACCGAAATCCTCGGCATGTTTGAAAAAATTCATGTACTCTGCATTTTTCAACAATGATTTACTCGGAATGCAACCGACATTCAAGCATACACCGCCGAGCTTATCTTTTTCCACGCAAATCGTTTTGAGACCTAGCTGAGATGCACGGATTGCGGCCACATATCCGCCGGGACCGCTTCCAACGACTACGAGGTCGCATTCATGTTGTGCCATGGTGAATCCTATAATATAATCTGATGAGTTTCAATAAGAGTGATTGCAAATATATCGTTTTGAGCTCTATTTTTTAGCGAGCAATTCGGTAATGGTAGAACGGATTTTTTCGCCTTCAGCCAATGGATTGACATCTTTCAATACGATGGTGCCTTCTTTATCCAATATCCATACACTTGGAATTGATCCAACACCATATTGTATGGCAGCTGCATTATCCCAAAACTGACCATCTGCCACATGTGTCCATGCCATGTTTTGGTCTTTGACATACTTCTTCCAAACACTGATGTCTTTATCAAGAGAAATACCCAATAGGACAAAATCCTGTTTTTTGAAGCTATTCCAGATTGCCTTTGCTTCCGGTATGGATCGTACACATGGTGGACACCAGGTTGCCCAAAAATCAATCATCACAACTTTACCCTTCAGAGATGAAAGCGTGAGAGGATTTCCGTCTATGTCATTCATAGTGAATTCAGGAGCCTTGGAGCCGATATCCAATTGACTATTTGTTTGAGTAAACTGCTGTCCGGCATCGTCCTTTTGTTGATCCGGAATAGGAGTATCGGTTTTGGTATCGCCACATGAAATGAGAATTGCTGATGCAATCAATGGAATGCAAAATGTGATGAGGGACATAAGTGACTCAATTGTGAAAGTAAAGAGCGAAAACTACGGAATTGACATAAAAAAACCCTTCCGGTACGAGCCCGAAAGGGTATGTGGATAACTTTTTCAATCAGAGTGCGGCAGCTGCGGCCATCACTGCTTCATAATTGGGCTCAACTCCCGGATTAGCTGTTACTTCAGCATATCGGATGATGCCCTCGGCATCTATGAGAAATACAGCTCTCGCGCTTACATCCAGACCCTGTACATTTGCCAAATTCGGAAAGAGAACATCAAATGCCTTGGTCACTTCGCGATTCATGTCTGAAAGAATAGGAAAATTCAGGTCATTCTTCTTTGCAAATGCATCTGCACTGAACGGTAAATCAACACTGATTCCAAAGATTCGAGCATTGGAAGATTGCAATGTTCCAAGATTATCCCTAAAAGTGCACATTTCCTTTTCGCACACTCCGGTGAATGCAGCAGGGAAGAAAGCGAGAATCACGGTTTGTCCTTTGTAGGAGCTAAGTGTGTGCGGGGTCAGTGAATTGTCGACCAATGTGAAATCTGGAGCAGATTGCCCAATAGAGAGAGCCATACATTACCTCTATAAATTCTGTGAATGAGTATGAAAAGAGGTACAAAGATGAAAATTTCTGAGTTCTTTCAGAGCATCTTCGCCAATATATCTTTCCAACATTGAATTATCCCCCTTCATGATGTCAATCATTACCAAGCAATCTACTGCATCATTGAATATAGGATCGATACCAAAACCACAAAATTTACCACCAAGTTTCATGTATTGCCTGATGAGTATTGGAATTCCCTTTCCATCGGGCTCAATCTCCATGATAATGCTGTTCAATGTATCAATGTCGCCAAGTATGTCTGCTGAATTATTGATAAAATGCTGCATTTGTTTTGGCATTGATTGATTGAATTTGTTCTTCGGGTGAATATGTGCAGCCAACATTGTATCAAAACAATTTGTTCGAAGATAATGAACGATCAATTGTCTGGAAAAAGAAGTGTATTCATTGCTTATGCTCACAGAACCAAACAAGAATCGATATTACTTATGTTGAGCTATATATGTTCCGATACCTTTCCAAAGCAATTGCAATGGCAGAAAAGATCGTTGATGTTCTTTGCAGATGAATGCTCTACCCAATTCCAAACCTTTTGGAATGCTCTTCTTGAATCCTTGTGAGTATGTGAACAATGTTTGTGTATAGAGACCATTCTTGCCAAACACATCATGAATATGATCTGTTCTTGCTATACGATAACCACCTATGATTCCATAACCCTTTTTGAGAAGAATGAGGTGATCATATTCGGCATCAAATATGTCGAGATCCAATAATTTTCCTGTTCCCTCACCGATATCACGGAATGTCTGTTCCCTCAATCTGCCAATCTCTCGTAATATGCCGGGTGACTTTTTCGCATTGGTGAGATAGACTGTATAATCCCCTGATTCGGCAATCACATCATGGTCAGTGAATGAGTGTAATTCCTGTTCCAATGTGATTGAATCCGATGGAACTATCATCTCAGCCTTTGCAAATGAATTACGCGATTTAAGTTCTTGCTGATGCTTCAATAGATAGGTTCTTTGTCTGATATAACGAGTGCAATCAGACTCACTGATGAATGACTTTATCAATTGTTTTTGAATTGGTTTTCCAATGGTGATTGATATGGTTTTCTTTTCTTGACGAAGAAATTCATTGGGGAGCAGAGCTGTTCGAATGCGTGGATGAAGAAGTCCGAGTGCTTGAAACAATGTAGAATTATGCCCATGAATGAACATTGGTATGATTGTGGCATTTGTCATTTTTGCAATGCGAACGATATTCGAATTCCAATAAGGATCTTCGATTGCATTGATACCGGCTTGATAATGGGAGACTTCTCCTGCGGGGAAAATACCAAGAATGCCACCTTCTTTCACCCAATTGACGGCTTCCTTTAATCCTTTCAGATTTTGTTTTACTGCTTCATTTCCACCAAAGGGATTTACAAATATCATTGTATCATGAAATTCCGGGATGCGTTCCAATAGTGAATTTGCCATTATCCGAAAGTTATTTCTTTTTTGACCAAGCAGAGATCCGAGTATAACGCCTTCAATACCCCCAAGTGGATGATTTGCAACCACGATCACTCCGCCATCACTAGGAATATGTTCCAAACCTCTCACATCATAGTCACAGTTCATCACATTAAGGACGGTATCATAAAATGATTCTCCTGAATGAAATTGCTTCAAGGCTTCATGATATTTTCTTTTCAAATTGGTTAATCCGAGAACATGCTCTATTCCTTGCTCCATGATGCCGATAATGGAGGGGAATAGAACATGTGACAATCTGTTCAATGAAAGGGAAAAGGGGTTGGCCGCGATGTTTCTTTGCATGATATTCCTCTGTGATAATATGCTGTAATCAAATTTAATCACGAGAGAATTACGCATATGTTAACTTCTGCCTGTTTTGTTTCATGTATTCTTAACATAGGCGTATACATTCCAATGCATTTTCCCTAAATTACCAACCAATTATTGTGAATCGGGATATATTGATGAAAGTTTCAATAGCATACTTTGTAATTCATCTGACCTGCTTTTCATTTGTTACTCAAGCGCAGATTTCACGTCCGACCGAGTTTGTCGAACAATCATTTGATGTGATTGAATATGATGTATCGATGGACTTTATGGCTTCTCCTCAACCTCGTCTTGATAATGGACTATGTACTATACATGTTCTTTGGCAAGATGAACCAAAGGGTGTTTTTCCCATTCATTTGAGGGATCTTGATATAGATTCGATTATTGTCAATGGCACAAAAATTGAATTTGCGAGGAAAGGTATTCCAGAAGATGATACAATGCACTATGCGATAACGATACCGAAGAGATTTAAAAAAGGTGATACGATGCTGGTCAACGTGTATTATGGCGGCATCATGGGCAAAGAACCCCCACGTTCCGGATTTTCCTGGGGAGGAGTCTATTCCACCAAACGAATACTTTATGCTATCGGAGTAGGTTTTTTTGCTCAATATGTCGGAACCACCCAGCATTGGCTACCTTGTTATGATCATCCATCGGATAAAGCAAAACTCACAACAAGAATTAAAGTGTCAAAAGGTCTTACAGCTGTTTCCAATGGTGTTCTGCGGGATATTGACACATTGCAGGATGGCTTGAGATATACTTGGTCTTCATCTATTCCAATGGCAACTTATCTTATGACATTTGCGGTGGATTCTTTTCAGCGACATGTGATTGGTTCTGAAAAAAATACCATCTATGCCATAAGACAGGATAGTATGGCCACAGCGATTTCATTTTCTCAATTACCTCGCATGATTTCTGCGATGGAAAAACGATTCGGCTTATATCCTTTTGAATCGGTTGGATATGTTCTCACTCCAACCGGCTCTATGGAGCATCAAACAATGATAAGCATCGATGAGAATATTGTGAGAAAAAGAGATTCCCTGAATGCAACCATACTCCATGAACTATCTCATCAATGGTTTGGTGACAAAGTCACACCTTTGAATTATGGATATAGCTGGCTATCGGAATCATTTGCCACTTTTTGTGAATCATTGTGGGCAGAAGAAGTAAAAGGGCAATCCGGATATGTACAGGATATCGGAGCGAAGATCGCTGAATATCTTGGTACTACAGTTTCACGAGAAGGTGTGATGCCACTGGAGTTTTTTCCGCGTTCAAGTCCTTCATCAAATTTTCCAAGAACTATCTATGTGAAAGGCGCTGCAGTACTTGGAATGTTGAGGCAGCATATGGGAGACAGCTTGTTTTATAAGGCTATGCGTTCATATCTTGAACAACATCGTTATGGTAATGCAACAACCGAAGATATTAGAAAAGCATGCGAAGATGTGATTGGTAAAGATCTGCAATGGTTCTTTGATCAATGGGTGAAAAGAAAAGGTTGGCCAAGAATTCAAATCGATACTACCTCAAGCATCATCAATGGAATCCGTTCACTAAAAATGCGCATTAAACAAGTTCAACCTACTGATCATGGATTGTTTGAACAAGTTCCGGTGCAGATAGGATTTCGATTGAGTGATAATTCATTCACCTATAGAACCATCATGTTCTCAGGTCAGGAAACACTATTGACAATCGATTCCTTGCCCGACTATAGATCGATCAATGTTAATCAAGGCAATCAATTTAGATCCTTGGTACAATTGGCAAGAGTTACCAAAGCTGATGATGATATGCAATTTGACATACAATCATTGCATGTCTATCCTAATCCCGGAACGGATGTGATAACGATAGAATATCCTCTCATGTCCGGACTTGTCACGTGGACGATCACCGATATGCAAGGAGGAATCATACGTAAATGGAAAGATGTTTTGCATCAACAATCGCGATCTTTGACGGGATTGATGAAAATCGATGTATCAGACATACCAACAGGAGCTTATATAATCGCACTTACCAATGCAACAAGTAGTATCAGCACACAATGTACAATCACTCATTAATATTCATCATGAAATATTGTTCAATTCTTTTCATTCTTTTGTTACACCTTCCCAATCTGCATGCGCAATTTCCCCAAGCAATGAGCATTCATTTGGAAATGGGCATACCACTTGATGACAATGCATCGAATGATTATTTGATCATTCGCCCACAATATGCATTGAGTTATAATCAGCAACTGAATGTTGCAAATTGGATTTCTTGGAACTTGCATCGTGGCTGGTATGGTAGCGTTCCAAGATATTCAGGGAATTTTATTGCTGATACGAGTTTGCCAGCAGAATTTTACCGCGTAAAACATTCTGATTATACTAATTCAGGATATGACCGTGGACATATGGTGAGATCGGAGGAAAGAACAGCAACCGATGAGGATAATCGTTCCACATTCTTGCTCACGAATATCATGCCTCAAACGCCAACGCTGAACCAACAAACATGGCTTTCTTTGGAATTGGAATGCGAACGCATGTGTAAAAATGATAATAAAGAGTTGTTTGTTATTGCAGGCGGCGTATTCGGTCCCAATCCCAAACGCTTGAATACCGTTGTTTCCGTTCCTGATTCATGCTGGAAAATCATTGTGATTCTTGATAGCGGTCAACGTGTGAAAGATATTACATCCCAAACGCGAGTCATTGCCGTGATGATGAAAAATGGAACATATACTTCAGGCACAACGGACTGGAAACTCTATGCCACGACAGTTGATGCTATCGAACAATCTACCGGATATGACTTTTTGAGTGATGTTCCCAAGCCGATTCAGGCAATCATTGAATCAAAGAATTATGTTTCGGTTCGTGAATATGAACATAAACGTGGCTTGGAAATCTATCCCAACCCTTCCCAAGATCATGTGACTATAATATTTGAAGGTATGCCATATCAAACATATTCTATTGATATCCATGACTTATTAGGTCATTCTGTGAAATCGTTTCAATCGCAATCTACCTTGAATGCAGAAGGCTCTTCCACGTTTGATATCGATATTGAAGATATTCCCATAGGTGCTTATTCTATAGTGATACGATCACAGCATGAACTATTCGCAACACAATTTATGAAGCATTGATGATGAATATTACTGTATTGTTGTTTCTCATCCTGTTTGGAACATTTGGAATTCATGCGCAGTCCACGAGAAACACGAAAAGCATTCATGCTCCTTGGGGATTTCCAATGGATGCCAATCCCAAAGATGATCATCTCATAGAGCGAAAACAATATGTTTTGAGTTATAATGAGCATTTGAATGTAGCCAATTGGGTTGCATGGCAATTGAATGCAACATGGTATGGATCTACTCCAAGAAGATCAGGCAAATTCATTACAGACACATCATTACCCGAAAGTTTCACGCGTATAACACATGATGATTATACAAAATCCGGCTATGATCGTGGACATTTGGTGCGTTCAGAGGAGAGAACTGCAAATATCGAAGACAATACATCCACGTTTTTGATGTCGAATATTTTGCCACAAACACCAACGCTCAATCAACAAACATGGCTTTCTCTGGAATATGAATGCGAACGATTATGCAAATCGGAAGGGAAGGAATTATATGTGATAGCAGGCGGGTTGTTCTCAGGTATTCCTACTCGACTCAATGGCAAAGTTGCGATTCCGGATTCTTGTTGGAAGATCGTCTTGATTCTCGAGAAAGGTCAATCAATAAAGGATATATCCTCAAAAACTTCCATCATTGCAGTGATGATGCACAATGGACGATATGAAAAAACAAATAATGATTGGAATTTGTATACTACTTCAGTCGATGCCATTGAACGAAGTACAGGTTATGATTTCTTCAGAGATATGCCAGATCAAGTGGAGAATGCGCTCGAAGCAGTGATTCATAGATAGAAAAGACTTCTAAAAGTAGTATTTGTAAGTTCCACAATACAACTCCCTTTGATAAGTTTTTGATATTGTTAGAGTGTTTCTTGAACCTGTGAAGATGTGTTAAACTACATATTATTTCTGTCTGTGCCTATCTCATCACAAGTAGAAAGTGTAAAAAGTACCAGCAGAAAAAGTATGCGATGCATGATGTTCCCCTTATTCATGAAATGATAATTGATTGTTTCTTTTGTTGATATGTACATAAATAGCGAAGCACTGTAACGAATGATATCGGAGAATATTACAATGCCATGTGCAAGCATCATTTTTGGGGAAGCATGATTTCAGCAATCATGCAGCGAGCACTACCCCCACCGACCTTTTCAATCGTTGGTATATTGACTGAAACCGGTATGCATGATCGCTCAATCAATTGCATCTGTTGTTGATTTAGGGAAGCATAACCTGTATTGGAACCAATTAAACATGGATCACCTTTGGAATTGAATATGCTTAGCATATTTCCTGCAAATTGATGGACTTGCACGATTGATAGCTCTATCAAATGATCTGCGTGGATATGCATTGCATCGAGTACTGCTTTTTTATCAGAGGGGTGAATCATGTCCGAACATAATCCGGCTATTGAAGAATGTATATGCATCAGAACATTTGTATGATAAACCGGCAGTCCATGTTCATGAAAAGCTTTAAATGTTATCGGGGTATAATCAAGTAAAGAGCAACATTCTGAAAAGAGGATAGGATCTGTTCTTTCAGATAATGCAGCAAATGCAAAGCGGGAAGTATGATCAAACACAATGCTTCCGGTACCTTCCAAAAAGACATGCTCTTGTTCATGGATAGATAGATCATGTATCATGTTCAGAGTAAAGTGCGACTTTAAAATGTCAATGATGTCTGCTCTTCGCTCCAATCTTCTGTTCGGAGCCATCATTGGATAGAGCATCAATGTTCCATCTTCATGCGTACTAAACCAGTTATTTGGGAAAACAGCATCCGGAGTATGAGGATATTCCGTATCGTCGATGATTATTACTTCTATGTGATTTTTATGTAGTACTTCTACCATCGCATCAAATTCGCGTAATGCACTAATGGCAATTTCTTGCTCATTTGCCAAAGATTGAGATTGAAATGCATTCGAAGAAGCAGTTTCAGGATTGAAGCCGAATGCGGAAGGTCTTATCATCAGGAGGGCATGATTCATATCTGTAGATTGTTTTTGTCTCATCTCTATCCATGTTCCTTATATATTTGCGGTTCAATTTACATGATATCAGGGTTTTGATATCAGGGTTTTTCGATTTACGGAGGAGTTCATGAAAAGAATCGTACTCATTGTTTGTTCCATGTTCATTGCTTGCTTGTCTTTGCAAGCTCAAGTCCAAGATTTCAAGACAAAAAATTCGAGCAATCAAGCACAAAGAACACAAATGCTTGATCTCTTACGGGGTGAAATTCGAAAGTCTATTCGACAAGAAGTGGTATTTGTCGTGGATCATTTCAAAGTTGCAGGTGAATATGCTTGGTTTGAGGGTTCGGTGCAAAGAAAAGATGGAGGACAAATTACATTTCCGGAAGATGAACATGCGGATTGCTGCAAAGCCACATGTCTTTTCGTGAAACGAGGTTCAAATTGGTCAATCGCCGAATACGGAGCATTTGGAACTGATGTTTGGTGGGTAGGAATTGGAAATCGATTCCCGAGAGCTCCGAGATCTATTTTTCCAATCGGTGGTTTGCATTATGAATAAAAAAAGGCATCTTCATATTCTGAAGATGCCTTTGCTTTTGTTGTGGTTCGATTAGAATGTATAGCTGAATCTTCCTTGAACCATTCTTCCGATTGCCGCTGCACCAATGAATTGTTGCACGCGATGATCAAGAAGATTTGTAGCGGTAAGATTGAAACTCAAACCTTGAACTGCCTGAATAGCATAATTCAAATTCAAGTCGAGCATATGATATGCTTGCACATCACCGACATATACGCCGGAATTCATGCGGAATGCATCCACCCAGCGCCATTGCAAACCAACATTCAAACCTAAATCGGCATTGCGATGCATCACTGAGAGAGCAGATTTGTATTGCGGAGCATTGAGTGCGATTGTATCGGAACCTGCGCCTGCACCCAAATCAGCACCTGCAAACACATTCTGATTGATATAGGAGGCAGAACCTGAAATTGCAAATTCAGGAGACAATTCATAGGTGAATGCCGCATCACTACCATAATAGGAAAGTTCACCATAATTGCGATAAGCAAGAAGAATATCTCCTTTATGAGTTGTTTCATTTGGAGAAACTGTACCGAGTGGAACCTGAGCATAAGCACCACATACTTGATTTGCAACTGCATCTGCTTGTGCGTCAGGCATGCCGCTTTGCATCAAAGCGCCCTTCAGTTTTGGCTTCAAATATGCTACAACTTCGCTAGCATTCATGAAAACATTTGGAGTTACAACTTTCAATGGAGAAACGAAATCGGTTACGGTTGACTGATAGAAATCAAGAGAGAATCTTAACTTATCTGTCAATTTACCTTGATAACCCAATTCAATTGTTTGAGTATTTGTCTGACGTAACTTCTCAACATCGAGCACATCACCTGCTTGCATTGGTATAAATTGTCTTGTTGTTGGATTCAATG
>Ga0194132_10000934_pt1 | contig 59861 bp, 63 predicted proteins | sample TA2KigOf80mmetaG_FD_148612 | JGI IMG/M metagenome (GOLD analysis project Ga0194132, IMG submission 148612) | Freshwater microbial communities from Lake Tanganyika, Tanzania - TA2015054 Kigoma Offshore 80m | ecosystem: Environmental > Aquatic > Freshwater > Lake | place: Tanzania: Lake... | reverse complement strand
TGAAGGACCTGCAGAAGATCTCGCTGCCGGTTCTCGGCAAGTCGATCTACTACTGGTCGCTGTCCCAGATGGCGGTGTACAAGCAGGTGCAGGGCTTCGTCCCGCACGTCTCTGGCGGTGGTGGCTACAACAACATGAAGTACCAGGACATCTGGCTGAACGCCTAGGACGTCACTGGCGACGTTCCTCGCATGATTCAGGGAAGGCGGTGCCGCGCGGCACCGCCTTCTGCTTGTCTGCCCAGGATGACATCCCGACCTGAAGCCATGCCGGCGCTCTCGACCCCGGGCCTCGTATAGTCAGTCCTGAATTCGTGCTGGCCGCCCAAATCAGCGCCCGCGTAGCACATACCGAGGTCCCCGATGAGTACCGCTGAGGCTGAGCGTACGGAGCGAGAGGACGGGGCAAGCGCCCCAGCACCCCGACGCAGGCTACGTACGTTCGACGCGCTCTCGATCGGTAACTTCCGGCTCCTGATCACCAGCAACCTGCTCCAGTTCGCCGAGATGCAGATGATGGGGCTCGTCCAGGGTGTCCTCGTGTTCCGCCTGACCGGATCGTTCGCGGCCCTCGGCCTGACCGCCCTCGCCGGGGCGGTGCCCGGGTTGCTGCTGTATCCGGTCGGCGGGGTCGCCGCCGATCGGTTGGCCAAGAAGACCGTACTGCTCTCGGGCCAGACCGCCGTCGGCGTCACCTGCGTCGGCCTCGCACTGCTGGCGGCGCTCGGCTGGCTCGCGTACTGGCACCTGCTCGTGGCGGCGGCGCTCCAGGGCGGGCTCCATGCGATCACGACACCATCGCGGCACACGATCATCCCGGACATCGTCGGCCGCGAGCGGATGATGAACGCGATCGGGCTGAACACCTCCGGCACGAATTTCATGCAGCTGGTAGGGCCGGGGATCGGCGGCGCACTCATCGCCACCGTCAGCGCAGCCTGGGCATTCGGCGTGATGGCGGTGCTGTCCTTCCTCGCCGCCGCGCTCTCGGCCCGACTGCCGCGCCGCCCGCAGTTCTCGTTTGCCGAGGAAAGCGCTCGGGCGGGGCTCACCGCGCAGCGTCCGCGGGGCAGTTTCTCTGACCTCGCGCAGGGCGCGCGCCATATGGCGCGCAACGAGCACCTGCGGACGCTGATCACGGTGAACTTCGTGATCGTCCTGCTCTCGATGCCGTACATGATGATGCTGCCCGGTTACGTGGACGAGGTCCTGAACAGAGGGGCGGCGGAACTGGGCATCCTCGCGGGCATCTCTGGCTTCGGCGCGATGCTCGGCTCACTCGTGATCGCATCGCTCCCGCCTCGCCAACGGGGACCGATGCTAGTGGGTGTCGCCTCGATCATGGCGATCACGCTGATCGCGTTCTCGATGAACACCAACTACATCCTGATGATGCCGATCATGCTGGTCCTGGGCGTCTCCTCAGCGATGCGGCTCTCGCTGGGGCAGGTCCTGATCCAGACGTACTCGGAAGACGAGTACCGGGGACGGGTGGTCTCCGCCTGGATGATGCAGTACAGCGTGGTGTCGCTGGGGACGTTCGGAGTCGGCTTCCTCTCCGAGTGGTTCGGGCCGCAGCGCGCCATCGGCGGGATGGCGATCGCCCTCCTCGCCTTCACGCTGGCCGTCGGGCTGTTGACACGGGGGATCCGGCGGCTCCAGTAGGGGCCGCCTGACGACCGCCGCGACATGCGCTCTAGTCCGCCTCGCTCGCCCCGCGCGTGGATGCAGCCTTCACGATGACGCCTTCCTCGATGAGCCACTCAACGAAGTCGGCCGGTAGACCACTCGGACCGAACGGATCGCCCTCGAACCACTCGTCTTCTTCCCAGGAGAAGATCCTTGAGCCTTTGGGCAACCCATACGGGTTCGCCACGACGTATCTGAACATGACAGCGTCATCGTCCTGTGCGTCAGGCGAGGGCATCGAATCCTCCTCATGAGTGCGGCAGCGGTATCAGCGGGCTCCATCAAGCCGTGAAACACGCCCGTACCAGGCACGATACCGAATACGACCAACCACTGAGACAACCACAACCCGTTATGGGAGAAGAGAGCAGATTCCATGCGCAACCTCAACTGAGTCGGACGTGGGACGTTCGTTTGCCCGCGCAGGCCTTTCGGACGCCATCGAGGCCTGTGCTAACCTCGCCTCTGCGAGGAGGTACACATGATTGATCTGACGGTGAAGGGGATCGACGGCTCGGATGTGCCGCTGTCGGAGTTCGATGGCCAGGTCCGACTGATCGTGAACGTGGCAAGCAAGTGTGGAAACACGCCGCAGTACGAGGCCCTTGAGTCCCTGTACGAGCAGTACAAGGACAAGGGCTTCACCATCCTCGGGTTCCCGGCGAACGACTTCGGCGGCCAGGAGCCCGGGACGGACGAGGAGATCGCGGAGTTCTGCTCCCTGACCTACGGCGTGCAGTTCCCGATGTTCTCGAAGATCAGCGTGACAGGCGACGACAAGCACCCGCTGTATGAATACCTGACGTCGCAGCCAGAACCAGTCGGCGGCGAGGTGGGATGGAACTTCCAGAAGTACCTGGTGGACCGCGCAGGTAACGTCGTGCGACGGTTCGGGCCGCGGAAACCGCCGCTGGACCCGGACGTCACCTCCGCCATCGAGTCGCTGCTGTAGGACTCCGCCTCGGACGCGGCCGACAACAGTGGACTGACAGAGAGAAGCCCCGGGGAATCCCCGGGGCTTCTCTCTGTCGCGTTTGCAGCCGATGGCTACGGAGTGACCAGCGTGTTTCCGGTCGCGGCCAAAGCCGCGTCATACGTCTTCTGGCCGTAGGCGTCGAAGTACGGACCAAACATGTACTGCGACAAGGCGTAGTACTTGAAGCTGTTCACCGAGGTCAGCGTGCCATTGCCTGTGGTGCGGTCGAAGTTGGCGAGCCAGGGCCCCCCTGAGGAGCCTCCGGTCATGTCACACGCCAGGCCGTAGTCCGTCGAGCCGCCAAATGTGTCAGCGACGGTTGTCCCGCTGCAATAGATCAACGTCTGGCCTGTGTATTTCTTCGCTACCGGGTACCCGAACGCGAATACCTCGCGCGGATGGCTCAGCAAGAACGAGATCTCCTGCGCACCGACGGTGGCATCGAGTTGGTTCGACTGGCCGGTCTTCCCGCCAGGGCCGACGACTGCAAAGGCGTAGTCCTCGTTGAAGTCGCCATTCTGCCAGGCAGATGTCGTCACGAGGGACTGCGCCGTCCAGCATCCGAAGCTGGCGGCGTCACAGTTGAAGGTGCGTGCCGTCCCATAGTCAGGGACGAACATCCAGTTCGTGGCAAACACGTCCACCACGTCGTCGTAGACGCAGTGGCCGGCGGTCAGAACGAGCGACGTGGCGCCGGCCGTATTCCCGTCTGACACCACCGATCCGGAACAGACTTAGTCAACGCCGCTCAAGGTGAAGAGGACGCGCCCCGTGGTGAGTTTCACCAGCCCGCCGCCCGTCCAGGCGGCGCCCTTTACGGCAGTCGTCGAGCCTCCACCACCACCGCCACCACCGGGCTTTGCCTGCGGGGCGAGGGGACGATCAAAGTCGCGCGGTCGAGCCCCGGCCACGCGATCCGGCGTCCAGTAGCGGACGACGCGCTCATGCTCGGAGCGTCCGGGGTCGGCAGGTGGGGCGGCTTGCACGTCGGTTCGCAGCAGGACCACAGAGGAGAGCATCAGGACGGGCAACAACATGATCACGATCATGCGACGCATCGAGAGTCCCTTCGTTGAAGCACCCGCCAGGCCAACGCGATAATACCCCCATCAGGGGCTAGATGTTCCTCGATCCCGCTCAATCCGGATCGACGGATACGACTGGTAAGAGGACGTGCGACGGACGGAGGGCGTCTGCGTAAACGGTATTGTGGGCGATCCGACTGTGCGTCGCCTTCCCTTCGGGTTCTCCGGTGTTGTAATTCAGGTCGAAGTGCGGGTAGTTGCTGCTGGAGATGTCCAGACGGATCCGGTGGCCACGGGCGAACAGGTTCCCCGTGGGAAACGCGCTCACTCGTACGCGGTAGGCCTCACCGTGGGTCATCAATGACGGCCGCTCCCACGAATCGCGGTACCGAACGCGCGCGATCCCGTCCGTGACGTTCATCGCGAATCCCTGTGGGTAGTCCTCGCTGGGCGGGTAGACGTCGATCAGTTTGATGGTGAAGTCCGTGTCCAGGCAGTCCGAAGCGATCCAGAGGTCGGCTTCGACCGGGCCCGTGACCTCGACGTCGTCGGTCAGAGGCTCGGTCTGGAACACGAGGACATCCGGACGGTCAGCCAGCGCGCGACCGGGCACCTCGGAACCGAAGAACCGCGCGTCCTCACGCTGGTCGAATGCACCGCCCACCATGATCGGCTCGCCGGACGTCACAGTCCCTCCGATCGTCGGAACCGGATGCGCCGGGTCGTAGTCGTATTCGAATGAAGGGGAGCCAGCGGGAGGGGGCGACGTCTGGAGGGCGCCGCCGGCGTGGAGGTAGTAGGGCGTGAACCGAGTGCCCGGGAGCGGCCAATCGCCGGCGGCGCGCCAGTGGCCACCGTGCTGCATCCGCCCGGCCTCATCCTTCCGGCCGTCGCCACCCCCCATCAGGAAGTAGCGGACGGTCGGTTCATCGCGCACGCCGTTGTCGATGCCGCGAAGCCACTGGTCAAACCAGCGGACCCGCAGTTCCCAGAAGTCCTGCGCCAGCTGCCCGTCAAGCGCCGCCTCCACGCCGAAGTCCACGTCGCCGGAATACCGCGTCGACCGATTGCCGTGCGTCCACGGCCCGAGGATCAAACGGACAGGGCCGCGCTTGAGCCTCGACAGGGCGCGGTAGTTGTCCGTGACGGTACGGGGGTACGGGTCGTACCAGGACGACATGTGAACCTGAGGACAGTCCGGAAACTGGTCGTAGTGACCTTCCGCGTAGATGCCCGGCTGTTTCCAGTACTCGTCTAGGTTGCCGTGCTCCCACTGCTCGAACAGGTAGTCCTCGTACTCAGGGACGAGCGACACGGGGGAGTCACCGCGTGTCCATGGCTGCTCCCGGAGGCGTGAGAACCACTGGAAGAGGTCAACCCCACGCAATCTCGCAAGGAGGTCCAGATCACGGCGGACCTCGGGTGAGAAGAGCGCGTTCGAATATGCCCACGTCGCCTGCTTGAGTTCGTACGCGCCCCCCTGTCGGACGCCACCCTGATACGCACTCGCGAACCCACCGGAATCGAGGAACATCGCCGCGACACCCGGCGCCCCGAGGCTGGCGAGGGCCGCCTGCATGTGAGCCGAGTACGACAGCCCCATCGTGCCGATCTTGCCATTGCACCACGGCTGCTGGACCAGCCACGCGCAGGTGTCGTACCCGTCGGGTGCGTCGTCCAGGTACTTGCGGAACACGCCTTCGGAGCCGAACCGGCCGCGACAGTCCTGGTAGACGACCACATAGCCGCGGCGCACGAAGATCTCGGCGACCGCTGCGCGAGTGAGCGGCTCCGGATGGTGCAGCGATCGCTCGGCACGGCTCACGACCGCGCGCCCGTACGGCGTGCGCTCCAGGATCACCGGGAACGCGCCATCCACCGGACGGCCACCGCGTGCGGGGCGATAGATGTCAGAAGCGAGATGGACGCCGTCCCGCATCGTGACCATCACGGCGCTCTCGAGGATGACCTCGTACGGAGTGTCGTCAGGCATCGCCACGTACCTCCTGGGGTTAGCCAACGCCGCGCGCGAGCACGTCCGGCGGATAGGTCGTGCCGACCTCACCCTGCGCGATCAGCGCCTCGTATTCCACCCGTGAGTAGCCAAGAAGGTCGATGTAGATCGCTTCGGAATGCTCACCGACACGCGGCGGGGGCGTCCGGATCCAGTTCGGCGTGTTCGTCCACTTCGTCATGATGCCGGGGTATCGGTGCGTGCCGACCCCCTCAATCGTCAGTTCCTCGAAGAAGCCGCGCGCAGCCAGCTGTGGCGAGCGCGTGCAGTCGAGGTCGTCGTGGACGGGTGCCGTGCAGACGCCAGCAGCCTGGAGCGTGTGGAAGAGCGCTTCCTTGTCGAAGCGCTGCGTCACACTGCTCACCGCGGCGTCCAGCGCCTTGCGATACGTCCAGCGCGCATCGGCGGAGGCGAACCGCACGTCCCCCAGCAACGCCTCGGCATCCGTCGCGCGACAGAACGCCGCGAACTCATCATCGGTCGCGATGTCGAGGGCGACCCACTGGTCCTCGCCCGCCGCGGGATAGATGCCGTGCGGCGCGTGAGAGCGATGTGTGTTGCCCTCCTGCACCGAGTCACGCCCGTTCATCGTGTAATCGAGGATGTACTCGCCCAGCGCGGGGAGGAACGCCTCCGCGAGCGGCATCTCGATCTGCTGGCCAAACCCTGTGCGCTCACGCGAGCGAAGCGCCGAGGCGACGGCAAATGCGCCCATTACGCCAGCGAGCGCGTCCGCCGTGTAGGTGTCGCCCATTTCATCCGGCGTGCCGTCGTCGTAGGTACGGATCAGGTGGTGGCCGATCATCCCTTCGACGTGCGTGCCGAAGCCCCGGTAGTTTTTGTACGGGCCATCGAGGCCATACGCCGGCATCCTCAGCATGATCAGCCGCGGGTTGACCTCGCGCAGCACGTCGTAGGTGATCCCGGATCGCTCGATGGTCAGTGGCACGTTGTTCTCGACGAGCACGTCAACGTGACGGATCAGCCGCAGAAACGCCTCACGGCCGGCGGAGGTGCGGACATTGCAGGCCATCGACCGCTTGTTGCGGGCGTGCGAGTTGAAGGACGGGTTCCGGTTCCACGGGTCGGCGCCCGCCTGAAAGTCCGGATAGGCCGCCAGCGTATAACCGGTCGCCGCCAGCGCGCGTGACGCCGCCTCGTCCATGATCCGCTCGGGGTAGCGGGAGTACGGCTGGATCGCGTTGACGGGCTCGACGCGGATCACGTCCGCCCCCCACTCCGCGAGCAGTTGCGTGACGTGCGGTCCCGCCCAGACCACCGTGATCTCAGCGACACGGACGCCCTCCAGCGGCAGCCGATGCGAGGCGTCGCGCTGTGGACGGGTCGCGTCGCTCATGGTCGGCCTCCGCTCAACACTAGATCACGCCTCGTCCGCGCAGCCGAGCGAGCGCCGCGCCGTCGTAGCCGAGGCGGTCGAAGTAGACCTCGTCGTTATGTTCGCCGAGCAGCGGCGCGCGGCGCGCCGGCGGTCGGGGCGTCTCGGAGAGCAACAACTGCCGTCCGGCATACTCTGCCTCACCGGCGACGGGATGGTCGATCGCCTCGAACGCGCCGCGGCCGCGGTAGTGCTCGTCGCTCAGGAGGTCAGCCACCGAAAGGATCGCGCCGCCGAGGATCCCGCGGGCCTGCGCCTGGGCGACGGCCTCCTTCTTCGGCGTCTCGAAGAGCCACGCGATGTACGAGCCCTCCACCTGCTCCGCGTATGCGGGCGAGTAGCCCACGACGAGTTTGCCGAAGTCCGGGTGTTCCTTCAGATCCGGGCGACCGATTAGGTCGAGCAGGGCGCCGAAGTGGCGGCTGCCGCCCCCGAGGATGTTCACGTGCCCGTCGATGGCCGGGCGCACGCCGACCGCGGCGCGACTCGCGGGCCGCTGCCGGTGGCTCGACATGCCGGCGTAGCCCGCTGCGGTGAGGCCAATGGCCCGGCGGTCGCGGAACCCGGCCTGTGCCTCGTAGACGGCCTGGTCGATCCAGTCGCCCGAGCCTCCCTGTTCGACGCGCAACCGCGCGAGGACGATCGCGAAGGCCACGGCGACCCCGCAGTGGTAGTGCGCGATCGAGCCACCGAGTTTCGCCGGCTCGCGCGTCGGGGTTCCGTTGCTGTGCAGCGGGCCGCCGACCGCCTGGAGCGTGATCTCGGAACCCCGGTAGTCGCGCCACGGCCCGGTCTGCCCGAACGGCGTGATCGAAGCCAGCACGAGGTCCGGCCGCTCGCGCGACAACACGTCGTACCCGATGCCACATGCCGCCAGCTGGCCCGGACGAAAGTTCTCGATGACGACGTCTGCCTCGGCGGCCAACCGGAGGAAGATCGCGCGGCCTTCCTCGGTCTCGAGGCTCAGCGTGATGCTGCGCTTGTTCCGGTTCAGGTTCAGGAAGAGCGCGGACGTCTCGGGGTGCGGGATATCGCCCTTGAACGGCCCGGCCGCGCGTGACTCGTCACCGCCAGGAGGCTCCACCTTGAGGACATCGGCCCCGTACTCGGCCAGCAACTTGCCCGCGTGCGGGCCAGCAACACCCTGCGCGAGTTCCAGGACCCGGATCCCTTCGAGCAGTTCCGCCAACGGTATCCCTCCAGCGCGCGGCTACCAGTCACCGCGGGGCGGGACAATATCATGGGGCAGGCGGCCTGCGTGTCGCTGCCGCAACCAGACACCACTGCCCAGCACAACGAAGCGCCCGTTATCGTTCCTGCGACCGTCAACGTCCGATCACCGCTATCGGGCACCACTCCGGGACTCGGCGTGGGCTGCAGCGGGGACGCCGTACATGCAGCAAGAGGCCGCTGATGGCATCGACCCGGCACGAGGAAACGGCAGATCGGGAGCGCCCCCGACGCTCACATCCAGTCGGCCTGCTCGCCGGGCCGTTGCTGTTCCTTGCAGTGCTGGCCACGCCTCTTCCGGCTCTGGGATGGGAGGCGCACGCGCTCGTCGCCATATACACGTGGACCGTCGTCTACTGGATCACCGAAGCCATCCCGATCCCGGTCACGGCGATGCTCTCGTCGCTGCTCGCCGTGACGCTGGGGGTGGCCTCCGCCCGGACGGTCTTCAGCTCGTACGGCGACCCGGTGATCTTCCTGTTCATCGGGAGCTTCATGCTCGCGGAAGCGATGCGGTCCAGCGGGCTCGACCGCCGCTTCGCGTTCGCGGTACTCGGTCTGGGCTGGGCGACCCGGAGTCCGGCGCGGCTCCTGCTCGCCATCGGTGTCGTCACGGCGACGATCTCCCTCGCGGTGAGCAACACCGCGACCACGGCCATCATGCTGCCGGTTGGCCGCGGGATGCTCACGAGCCTCGGACCAGCCGGCGACACGGGCCGCAGCCGCTACCCCGTCGGCTTCATGCTGATGCTGACCTCGGCATCATCGGTCGCCGTCGGATTGCCGGTGGCATCGCCACCGAACCTGATCGCGATCGGCATGCTGGACGAGCTCGCCAGCGTGCATATCACGTTCTTCCAGTGGGCACTGGTCACGATGCCGCTCACCGGCGCGATGCTGGCCCTGTGCTGGCTCCTCCTGCGCTCGCGCTACCCGGCGCCGCGCGGATCGATGGAGGACGTCCGCACCTTCGTGCAGGAGGAACGCGCGGCGTTCGGGCCATGGACACCCGCTCAACGCAACGTTGCCGCCGTCTTCGCGCTGATCGTAACGCTGTGGATGCTCCCGGGTGCCGCCGCATCGGTTGCGGGGAGTGAGTCGAGTGTCGCCCGGTGGCTCGACAGCCACCTGCCGGAATCGGCCGTGGCACTGCTGGCGCCGGTGCTGCTCTGCGCGCTGCCGACCGACCTCCGCCGGGGCGAGTTCACGCTGACCTGGAAGCGCGCCGCGCAGATCGACTGGGGCACCATCCTGCTGTTCGGGGGCGGACTGGCGCTGGGGAGCCTGACGTTCGAGACGGGGCTGGCGAGCGTGATCAGCACGCTGTCGTTCTCGAACGGGATGAGGTCGCACTGGACCGTGACGTGGGTCCCGTCACCGCGAATCACCTCGCGGATGATGCGTGCCGAGCCTTGCTCCCGGGCGACCTCGACTCCGCTGGTCGTGGTCGGGGCCGGGCCCGCGAGGAAGTCCCTGAACGGTCGCCCGAGGATCTGCTCGCGCGGGTATCCGAAGAAGGTGCAGCCAGCGTCGTTCGTATAGATCCAGCGGCCACCGGCATCGGCGATGCCGATGGGGTTGCTGGCTCCCGACAGGGCACGACGGAGCCGCTCGTCGCTCTGGCTCCTGGCGGCATCGGCCTCCCGATAGCGGCGCAGGACCGGGTGGATCCAGCTCAGCACGAGCGCGACGGTCACCGAACTCACGGCCAGTGAGACCTGGATGCCGAGGGCGAGCTGGATGTCCTCGGCCCCGAGGGTGCGGATCCCGAGCACCACGCGATGGACCATCCCGAGCGTCAGGAGGATCGCGACGAGAGCCCACACCCACCGCTCTGACCGCGGCGCACCCTGTGTCAGCCGCGCGGCATGCCACGCGCCAACGCCCAGACCGACAGCCGTGACGAGAATGAGCACTGCGGTGATCACGTTATGACATTACCGCATCGGAGAGTGCGGGTCGCGAACCCGCGCGCCTGGACGCCTCCCTTGGGCGCTCTGGATAGCGACTGTTACGAGGACTTGCAGGCATCGGCACAGGCTTGCGCTCGGCGCTCGCACGTTGCTCCGACGCACTGGTTTGCAGCCCGACCCCAGACACGCTGGGGATTACCGGCCAGGCCACCTGCCCCATGACCTGACGTTCCCTATGAGAACCGGGCCAAACTGTCAGGTACATGCCATCCGACCGTAGGCCGGAGGCTACTCCCTTGTCCCCTCGGGCGGCTCCGCATGGACAGCCCAGGTCGGGTCGGCCGTGTCACCCGTGACGGTGTCGGTCGACGGCCGGGGCTCTACCTTGTCGACCTTGTCGCGCATGCCGTCTCTGGCCGTCGCGGCTGGCGGCTTCGCAGCCCGTTCTACCACATTGCTGACATCACATTTGACAGACTTTGCTTGCTAGCGCGCGCTTGCGGGGGCGCTACACCGGTCGTAACGCCTCGTTCACGGTGCGGGGGCTATCCGCGGCCGACGAAGGGCATGTTCGCTGCCATCACCGTCATGAACAGCACGTTCGTGTCCGGCGGCAGGCTGGCCATGTAGAGCACGGCGCGGCCCACGTCCTCCACGTTCATGCTCGGTTCCGCGCGCACGGAACCATCCGGCTGGATGATCCCAGCGCGCATTGGCTCGGTCATGGGCGTGGCGGCGTTGCCGATGTCGATCTGGCCGCAGGTGATCCCCATCCGCCGGCCGTCCAGCGCCAGCGATCTGGTGAGGCCGGTGATCGCGCTCTTCGTCGCGGCGTACGCCGCTCCGTTGGGCCGAGGTGCGTACGCGGCGATCGATCCGTTGTTGATGATGCGCCCCCCGCAGGGCGTCTGTGACTGCATCAGCCGGATCGCCGCCTGCGCGCACAGGAACGCGCCGTTCAGGTTCACGTCCACCACGCGCTTCCAGTCCTCGAACGAGAGGTCCTCGAAATGCACGGGTGGCGCGCCGACGCCCGCGTTGTTGAACAGGAGGTCAATGCGGCCATACGCCGCGCGGACCGCCTCGAACAGCGCTGCGACCGAGGCCGGGTCGGCCACGTCCGTGGGGACGATCAGGTGCTCCGCCGCGCCGAGCATGGTCGCCGTCTCGCGCAGCGGTGCCTCGCGCCGGCCCGCGAGCACCGCAGTATAGCCCGCCTCTGCGAGCGCGAGCGCGACCGCGCGGCCGATGCCTGTGCCTGCGCCGGTCACCAGCGCCACCCGTCGAACTGCCTCGGCCATCGCGTTGCTCCTCGTCCTGTCGTGTGCACGCATCTTCGCACTCGCCGCGCGGTTGGACGAGGCAGGCGGTCGCCCGGCAGCGGCGGGGGCTTCACCGGACGCGCCGCATGAGGCACCGTGGGGAGGCATCAGGCGACGCGCGCAATGGGGGACAGCATGATCGGGCCGCTGCATCACGTGGGGATCTCGACGCCGGACATCGAGCGCGCGATCGCGTTCTACACCTCGCACTTCGGGTTCGAGGTGATTGACCGCAGCAACTGGGGCCCGGGCACCACCATCCGAGACCGGCAGTTGCAGGCGAAGGACAGCATCGCGGAGCACGCGATGATGCTGCGCGAGGGGATGCGCCTGGAACTGCGCGAGTATCGCCACCCGGTCGGCCGCCCGAAGGCGGTCGAGACGCCCGCCGTGGATCACGGCATCAACCACTTCTGCTTCACCGTGGACAGCGTGCAGGTGGAGCACGAGCGGCTGTCCTCGGAGGGCGTCCGCTTCGACTGTGAGCCGCTGGAGGTGCGCGAAGGCGTCTGGCTGACCTACGCCCGCGACCCGGACGGCAACATCATCGAGCTGCTGTCCGGGCTGTGAGGCGGCGTCGCAGGCAGGCCGGGCGGACGGAGGGCTGATGGGGCTCGCAGAGACTCGAACCCTGAACCGATGGGGTGGCGGTGGCGGGTAGCGACATCTGAACCTCCCCTGTTGGGCTCAGTTAGCGTCTCTCGCACCGCTGTGCTCGTCTGGCAGGGGAGATCGGCGAGTCGCCGACACCGGACTCCCTTGATTATACAAGGGAGTGATGACTTTGGAGCGGGGGACGGGATTCGAACCCGCGACATCCTGCTTGGAAGGCAGGCGCTCTACCGCTGAGCTACCCCCGCGAGAAGACTTCCAGTATCGCCGACGCCGGGATCCGCTGCCAGCGGCAGCGGCTGGCCCCCCGAATCCTGCAGTTCGGCCCGCCGATCGAGGACGAACGTCCTCCCCGCTGACCTCCCGGTCACATATTCTTCCTGCATGCGCGGAACGGTCGTCTACCGCCCCTCTTCCACCCTCGCCTACCTGGCGCTGGCGGCGATCGTCCTCCAGATCGCGCTGAGCCTCACCGCGCCCGGGTTTGCGGCGTGGTCGCCCGCCCACACCCACATCACGCTGGACGGCCGCGACCACGCGCACGTCCATCCGTGGGACGCCACGCCGGGCACGGAGAACCGCATCCCCGCGGATGAAGGCGACAACCACTCGCAGTCGGAGGCGGCACCCTCACGAGACCTCGGCGTCGCGGGCGCCGCGATTGCCATCCTTGCCGTGGTGCTGCTGGTCGCGATGGCGGGCCTGGTCGTCCTCGCCCGTCTCATCATCGAACCGGTCCTCCGGGAAATCGCGTCTACTCCCGCCACTCCGCCGCCGAGAGACTAGCCGTCCCCCTTCGTCCAGCATCGGATGAGTCAAGGAGTGACGGATGTCTCTTCGTCTTCGAGTCGCCGCGCTGATCGCGGTCGCCATGATGGTTGTTGCCCCCTCGGCCGCGCTCGCCCACGAGCGTCGCGATGTCTCGGGATACCAATTCGTTGTCGGTTGGATCGTTGAGCCGGCCCTGGAAGGGCAGAAGAACGGCGTCGACCTTCGGATCACGCAGGCGGACAAGCCAGTCGAGGGCGTCGAGAAGACGCTGCAGGTGGAGATCACGCACAAGGCTAGCGGCACCAAGAAGACGTTCGCTCTGCGGACGATCTTCCGTGACCCGGGCCACTACACCGCCGACGTCATCCCGACGGCACCGGGACAGTACGAGATGCGGTTCTTCGGCAAGGTCGGCAGCGCGGAGGTGAACCAGACCTTCATCTCTGGCCCGGGTCGCTACGGCGACATTGAGCCGACGACCGAGATCGCATTCCCGGTGGCCGCACCTCAGATCCGGGAGGTCGCGAGCTCCTCGGCTGAGGCGATGGAGATGGCCCACGACGCCCACGCCGCGGCGGACGCGGCACGGACGATCGGGATCGCCGGCAGCGTCCTCGGGGTGCTCGGCCTCGCGGCAGGCGGCGGCGCCTTTATGGCGACGCGGCGGAAGTCCTAGGGAGGTCAACGGAGGGAGGGGCTTCGCCCCCTCCCTCCTCCTTCACCATGAACACCACTCACCCGCCCCGGCGCAGCCTGTCCGCCATCCGCGCGGTCGCCCTCGTCGTACTCGCGCTCGGCCTGCTGCTGGCGTCCCCGCGCGACCGCGTCCTCGCGCACGCTACGCTGATCGCGTCTGACCCCACCGACGACGCCGTCCTGCCCCTCCCTCCGACGCGCGTCACACTCACATTCGCCGAGCCAGTCGACGTACGCCTCTCGTCGACCGAGGTCACGACCACCAACGGGCAACGGATGGACCGTGACGACCTGATGAGCCATGACGGCGGGCGACGCGTGATGGTCTCGCTGAAGCCGCTGGAACGAGGCACCTACATCGTCGACTGGAAGAACGTCTCGACGATCGACGGACACCCCTTGAGCGGCCGCTTCGCATTCCATGTCGGTGAGCGCAGTTCGGGCGCCCTCATCTCGAAGGGGGCGCCGACGTTCCCCTCCCCGCTGGAGCCGCCGGCGCGGTTCATGCTGGATGCCGGCTTGCTCGTGCTCGTCGGGACCTTGAGCGTCACCGCGTTCGTCGTGCGCCCCACGCGCGGCGAGGATCCGGCCTCGTCAACGGCGCTGCCCCGGATGGTGCTGGCTGCCGCGGGCCTGGCGCTGGTCGGAGCCGCGCTACAGCTGACGGCGCAGGTCGCGGCGACGGAAGCGTCGCCGGTCGATCTGCTGTCCGGCCGCTGGGGGACGGGATACTTGGTCCGCGCAGTCGCCCTGATGGCCACGCTGCTGCTCGCCTTCGTGCATCGACCCCGCCTCGCGCTGGCGACGGCGCTGGTCGCCCTGCTCTCCATCGCCGCCACCAGTCATGGCGCGGCGCTCCGCGGGCTGGCGACGCCGGCGATCATCGCTGACGCTTTGCATCTTGCTGCGGTTGCCATCTGGGTCGGCGGACTCCCCGCCGTCCTGCTCGTCCTCTGGATGCACCGCGGCGAGCGTAGCGAACTGACCGCGACGTTCCGGCGGTTCTCGACCATCGCGCTGATCGCGGCGGGGATCGCTGGAGTCACGGGCACCTACCTCGCGTGGTTGCACGTCCTGAATTTCTCCGCCTTCAACAGCACGTACGGTCGCGCCGTCCTCGCCAAGGTTGCGTTCTTTGCCGGGCTCGTAGTGCTGGGAGCCATGAACCGTCGCTGGTCGTTGCCGTCCCTCCAACGAGGCGCGCACCACCGACTCCGCCTCACGCTGTGGATCGAGGTCGCGCTCGGGATCGGGCTCGTCGCCGCCGTGGCCGTGATGACATCAACCCTCCCGGCGCGCGAGGCACTCCGCCCGGCCCTTCCGGGCGGTGTCACGACGACGGCCGACGGCACGCGCATCGAGGTCCGCGCGGGCCCAGGCCTCCCCGGCGCCAACGAGGTCACGATCCACGTCCGCAACTCGCGCGGAGGCGCGGTCGAAGGCGCCGCGGTGGCCTTCCATGTCACTCCGCTGGGGCAACAGTCCGACGCGCCCGGCACGCCCATTACTGCCCCGACCACCGGATCCGGCACATATCAGGCGCCATTCGTCTTCGGGGCGCGCGGCGTCTGGAACGTCACGGTCTCGGTCGCGCCGCGCGCCGGGTTCGATGCCAGCGGGTCCGTACGGATGGAGATCGGCGCTGCACCGCCCCCGCGCCCCGCACCGTCGATCGCCTGGGGATGGAAGGGGTTTGGCTGGGTCCTCGTCATCGGTGGGGCGTTCGCCGCTGCGGTGTCGGACCGTGAGTGGGCGTGGCGGGGACGGTCGCGATCGCCGTGGTACGGCGCAGGTGCGGCGGCGCTCGGCCTGGTCGTCTTGATCCTTGTCGCCCCACGGTTCGCCGAGCCAACCAGCCTCCCGGCGGCCTCGCCTGACACGCTCGCCCTCGGCCAGCAGGTCTATGAGGCAAACTGCCAGCGCTGCCACGGAGCGGAGCTCGCCCCGACAGAGGCCGGCGCGGACCTGCGGTTGCACGCCCTGATGCATGCGGACAGCTACTTCCTCGATCTGGTCCGCAACGGCCGTCCCGGCACGACGATGCCCGCCTTCCGGGACTCGCTCTCCGAGAAGCAGATCGGCGCGGTGCTCACCTACATCCAGGAAGAAGTCAGGCGCCTCGAGACAGCGAAGTCCGCCTCGCCACTCCCCACCTCCGGGCGGTAGGGTGGGACGACCAGGGCCGGCCGAGGCGAGGTTCGCGTGACAACTCCGACGCTCGCCCCCGTGCTGATGGTGCAGGGCACATCCTCCTCGGTGGGGAAGAGCCTGCTGGTCACCGGTCTGTGCCGGCTGTTCGCCGACACCGGCGTCCGGGTCGCGCCGTTCAAGGCGCAGAACATGTCGAACAACGCTGCCGTGACCGACACGGGCGGCGAGATCGGCCGAGCGCAGTGGGTACAGGCGCGGGCCGCGCGCGTCCGCCCGCGTGTCGAGATGAACCCGGTACTGCTGAAGCCGGAGAGCAACCACCGCTCGCAGGTGATCCTGCTCGGCCACCCGCTCGCCACCCTCGACTATCGCGACTACCGAAACCGTCGCGAGGAGACCTGGCCCGCGATCACCGCCGCGCTGGACACGCTGCGCGCCGAACACGACCTCGTCATCATCGAGGGCGCCGGGAGCCCCGCAGAGACGAACCTCCGCGACCGCGACGTCGTGAACATGGCGATCGCCCTCTACGCCAGTGCGCCTGTGCTCCTCGCGGGCGACATCGACCGCGGCGGCGTCTTCGCCCACCTCTACGGCACCTGGGCGCTCGTCGCCCCCGAGGAGCGCGCGCTGATCCGCGGCTTCATCCTCAACAAGTTCCGTGGCGACGCCACATTGCTGACCCCCGCCATCGACGACCTCCAGCGGCTCACCGGCATCCCCACGGCCGGCATCGTCCCGTGGTTCCCCCGGCACGAGATCCCGGAGGAAGACGCGGTGTCCCTGGAGACGCGGCCATCGGACCGTACCGAGGCGTGGCGCGGCGTCGATGTGGCCGTGCTGCGCTTCCCCCGCATCGCGAATTTCGATGACCTCGACCCGCTTGCGGCGGAGCCGGACGTGCGGGTGCGCTGGGTGGAGTCGGCTGCGGAGTGGGGCAACCCTGACCTCGTGATCCTTCCGGGGACGAAGTCGACCATCGCCGACCTCGACTGGTTGCGGGCGCAGGGACTCGAGGGCCACCTCAGGGCGTCCGTCAACGCCGGTGCGGGCGTGCTGGGCCTCTGTGGCGGCTACCAGATGCTCGGCAGGTCGCTCGCCGATCCGGCTCGCGTCGAGGGCGACCGCGAGTACGCGGACGGCCTCGGGCTCCTGCCGGTGACGACGGTCTTCGCTCCGGGAAAGCGCACCGCGCAGAGCCGTGCGGCCGTCGTCGGGGATCGAGGGCTGCTCGAGGGCGCACGGGGGATCGCGGTCACTGGATACGAAATCCACGCTGGCCAGACTTCAAAGGCGACGCCGGCCGTGACGCTGCCGGACGGCGCGCCGGTCGGGGCGACCGACGAGGGCGGCTGGGTCTTCGGCTGCTATCTCCACGGCCTGCTGCACAATACCGACCTCCGTCGGAGGCTCCTGACGAATCTCGCCGACCGGCGGAAGCGGCAGTACTCCCCGGCCCCACCCCGCGACGACGAGGCCGCCTTCGACCGGCTGGCGGTGGCACTTCGGGCCTCCCTCGACCTCCGCCTGCTCACCGAGTTGACCGGGGTCGCCCTCTAAGCGCTCTGGCCACGCCGCTGGCTGGGAACTTCTGGCAGATGCGCTACGTTCTCCCTGATAGGGCCCAATTGGGCCGTGCAGGAGGGTCATGTGGGGCTCTTCAGTTCACTCATCACCCGAGGCGCGATCGCCGCGATCCTCGGCACCACACTCGGCCTGGCGATCGTCGCCGGTGCGTCCGCACAGAGCCCCGCAGAGGCCCCCAGCGCGCAGCAGTTGCGCAACGCGACCTACCCCACCACGTACCGCGCGTCGAAGTCGATCACGCTGGTCGATGGCAAATTCGACTCCGTCGCGGAGCACGTGAACATGACCTACGTCGACGCGACGTACGGCACGGTGAACGGCACGCCGGTCGCCGTCGTCCATACGGCCACCAATACCGGCGGTTCGGGCGTCTTCTCTGAGATCTACATCGTGGACGCGAGCCTGAAACCGTTCGGACCGGGGCTCCTTGGTGACCGGGTGAGGAACGTGAAGGTCCAAATCGTCGACAACAAGACCCAAGTCGACATGATTACGCAGGGTCCGGGCGAGCCGTTCTGCTGCGGCACAACGCCGACGCGTCAGACCTGGGAACTGCAGAACGGCGCGCTGATCCGCACCTCGCAGGTCTTCGCCCAAATCCAGCCCCCAGGGCCCGTTCGGCCCGCGGCCACCGGCCACGGTGTCGATGCGTCCGCGACTGGCCTCAACCCCGCGGTGACAGTGGCGCTCCTCTCGCTGACGGCCGCACTGGTGCTCGCCGCGCGAAGCATGTCGCCAACGTGGAAGCCGCTGACGGCGAGTCGCGGTACGCTACGCGACGCCGGAGAGAGGTAGCCGCGGCACCTCATCGCACCGGCTCGCATTGGAGGAGCCCGTGTACCGTTCAGCCCTGGTCGCCACCGACGGTTCTGAGACCGCCGACTCCATCCTCGCCCACGTCGCCAACGTCGTAGAGCCGGGCGGCACGGTCTATGTCCTCGCCGTCGTGGACGACCTCGGACGGCTGCTCTCTCGCGTCGCGCCGGCGGGCAGCATCGAGTTCGGCGGCAGCGCCAGCGTCTCGATCGCGGAGGATGCCATCCAGGCGGAGAAGGTCGCCGCCCGCGAGCACATCGCGGATGCAGAACGTATCCTGAAGGCCGCTGGAATGACCCACGTCGAGGGGGCCATCGTCTCCGGCGCGCCCGGCGACGCCATCGTTTCTACGGCGAAGGCCCGCAAGGTCGCAATCGTGCTGATGGCCACGCACGGGCGCCAGGGCATCAAGCGCGCCTTCATGGGCTCGGTCGCCGAAGAGGTCTTGCGCAACCTCGAAGGTATCCCTGTCTTGGTCCTCAACCCCGTCGGCAACTAGCGGCGGCCCCCGGCGGCGCACGGTACGATCGATGCATGCCACAGCAGTACGCCGCCTCCGACAGCACGACCGGGCTGCAGGTGCAGGTCACCGGTGAGTTCCCCGACGATCCGGACGACCGCGTCCGGATCGCCCGCACCACCAACCTCTTCACACGGCTGATGGCGACCGTGCTCTCCACCACCAACGACACGGAGCGCCGCGAAAGATTTCGCGCCATCGAGACTCAACTCGAAGTGGCCGATGCACTGATCCGCGGCGACCTGGCCGAGGTGCAGCGCCTCATCCGCGAGACGCTTCACGCCATGGGGATCAGCGACGAGCAGTTGCGCGAGGTCGAGCAGCAACTGCGCGAGCAACTTCGCACCATCGGCGGCGAAGGCCTCGCCGGCATGTTGGGCCTCGACGAAACGCCACCCGATCCCGACGCAGCCGAAGACCCGGACCGGCCGCGACTCGATTAGCGCGCCACCTCGATGGCCTCCGCCCGCAGGCGATAGCCCACGCCCGTCACGGAACGCACCGCATCGCCCGCACCGGTCGCGGCGAGTTTGCGGCGCAACGTGTGCAGGTGCGTGCGGATCGCGGCCCGGGCATGCACGTCTCCGACCGGCGTCCCCCAGAGCGCGCGGGCGATCTCCTCGGCGGGCACGACCTCGTGAGAACGCTCGAGGAGGGCCGCCAGCAGCGTGGCCTCGGACGGCGTCAGGATCGCCTCACCCGCCGGACCACGCAGCCGACGCTCCCTCGGGTCGAGGACGAGCCGGCCAGCGACGAGCCGCGCAGGCTCTTCGGTGACGAGGAGGCGCACAGCCTGCACCACGTCCACCGTCCTCGCCGTCAACGCGTCGAGGGCGCGCGCCGGGCCCAGGGCCTCGGGCAGCGCGGCGTGCAGCCAAGGCGACGAGGGAGTCAGTAACAACAACGCTGGCAACGGCGCCTCGGCGGCCCTGCGACATCGCTCAGTCGTCGCGCAGGCCTCGCCGATGTCGCCGGGATCGACCAGCACCAGCATCGAGGGGCGCAGGGCACGCACCCGCACGGGCGCATCGACTGACCCGGCCGTGCCGGCTACGGTCACGGCGGGGTAGGCGGTCAGCCTTCGGCGCCACCACGCTAGAAGGCCCGGGGCTCGACCGACGAGCAGCAGGTGGACGGTGCCGGGCACGGTACGGCTCCTGTTTGCGCGCCGTCGGGAGGGGCGTACGATAGCATGATTAGAACAAGTGTTCCCTGACAATTCCTCCCCGCTGAGTCACCCGTATGAGGTGTGCATGCCGCTCGACCGCATCGTTGTGACCGGGGCCCGGGAACACAACCTCAAGAACATCACCGTTGAGATCCCGCGTGACCGGCTGGTCGTGATCACCGGGGTATCTGGCTCCGGCAAATCCTCGCTCGCCTTCGACACGATCTACGCCGAGGGGCAACGGCGATACGTGGAGTCGCTCTCCGCCTACGCACGCCAGTTCCTCGGCCTGATGGAGAAGCCCGACGTCGATTACATCGAGGGCCTCTCGCCCGCGATCTCGATCGACCAGAAGGGAGTCTCGAAGAACCCGCGGTCGACTGTCGCCACCGTCACCGAGGTGTACGACTACCTGCGCCTGCTCTTCGCACGGGTCGGCGTGCCGCACTGCATCCACTGCGGCCAGGTGATCCGCCGCCAGACCGTGCAGCAGATCGTCGACGCCATCCTCGCGAGCGACGCGGGACGGCGCGCGATGATCCTCGCACCGGTGATCCGTCACAAGCGCGGCGAGCACACCCAGGTCTTCGAGATGGCGCGCAAGGCCGGCTACGTCCGCGTCCGCCTCGACACGAAGGTGATCAATCTCGACGACCCGATCAAGCTGAACAAGAACCAGTGGCACGACATCGACATCGTCGTCGACCGCATCGTCGTCCCCGCGCGGGGTGACGAGGACGAGGTCGCCACCCGCCAGCGGGTCTCCGACAGCGTCGAGCAGGCGCTCCGCCTCGGAGAGGGCACGGTCGTCCTCGCCTTGCTGGACGCCTCGGGCGAGGTCGCCGAGGAGCAGACGTACAGCGAGCGGTTCGCCTGCCCGAACACGGCGCACGAGCCGTATTCGGTGCCGGAGATCGAGCCGCGCAACTTCTCCTTCAACACCCCGCACGGCGCCTGCCCCGCCTGCACCGGCCTCGGCTTCCAGATGCGGCTCGACGAGGACCTCGTCGTCCCGAACAGGAAGCTGAGCATCGACGAGGGCGCGATCGTCCCGCTCAAGTCCTCGGCGGCGACGATGGGCTGGTACCACCGCCGGATGAAAACGCTTGCGGACGCGATGGGCTTCAGCCTGTCCGCGCCGATCAGCACGCTCACCCGGCCGCAGTGGGATGCGCTGATGCGAGGCACCGACAGCACCATCGACCAGGTCGAGTTCAAGTCGAGCGCGACCGGCCGCACCCGCACCTACGCCGTGACGTGGGAAGGGGTGATGACCAACCTCGAACGCCGCTACAAGGAGACCGAGTCGGAGTGGGTGCGTTCCGACATCGAGCGGTACATGGTCGCCACCCCTTGCGAAACCTGCCACGGCGCGCGCCTCAAGCGCGAGGTGATCGCGGTCACCGTGCAGGACCGATCGATCGTCGACGCCTCCCGCATGTCGGTCGGAGACGCCCTCGAATGGACCGAGGCGCTGCGCGTCGAGGGCGGGCCGCTCTCCCCGCGCGACTTCGCCATCGGGCGGCAGATCCTGCAGGAGATCGCCGGCCGGCTCACCTTCCTGCGCGACGTCGGCCTCGAATACCTCACGCTCGACCGGGCGGCGGGGACCCTCTCCGGCGGCGAGGGCCAGCGCATCCGCCTCGCGACGCAGATCGGCTCGGCGCTGATGGGCGTCCTCTACGTCTGCGACGAGCCGAGCATCGGCCTCCACCCGATCGACAACGAGCGACTGATCGGCACGCTCACCCGGCTGCGCGACCTCGGTAACACCGTCCTCGTCGTCGAGCACGACGAGGCGATGATGCGCGCCGCCGACCACCTGATCGACATCGGGCCGGGCGCGGGGGAACTCGGCGGGCAGGTGATCGCCACCGGCACGCCGGAGCAGGTGATGGCGGACAGGGCTTCGATCACCGGCCAATACCTCAGCGGCAAGCGGAAGATCGCGATCCCCGCCGTGCGGCGCGAGGGCACCGGGAACACGCTCGTGGTGCACGGCGCGCGCGCCAACAACCTGAAGGACGTGACCGTCGAGTTCCCGCTCGGGATGTTCATCGCCGTCACCGGCGTCTCCGGCTCCGGGAAGTCGTCGCTCGTCAACCAGATCCTCTCGCGCCAGCTCGCACACGACCTCAACGGCGCACGCGAGCGGGCCGTCGACCACGACGGCATCGACGGCATCGAACACCTCGACAAGGTCGTGATCATCGACCAGACCCCGATCGGCCGGACGCCGCGCTCGAACCCCGCCACCTACACCGGGCTGTTCACGCTGATCCGCGACCTCTTCGCCGCTGTGCCCGAGGCGCGCGCGCGCGGCTACCAGCCGGGCCGCTTCTCTTTCAACGTGAAGGGCGGCCGCTGCGAGGCGTGCAAGGGCGACGGATACATTCTGATCGAGATGCAGTTCCTCCCCGACGTGACCGTGCCGTGCGAGGTCTGCAAGGGCGACCGCTACAACCGCGAGGCCCTCGAAATCCTCTTCCGCGGCAAGAGCATCGCCGAGGTGTTGAAGATGTCCGTCGAAGAGGCCTGCGTCTTCTTCGAGGCGTTCCCCTCACCCCGCCGCAAACTGGAGACGCTGCGTGACGTCGGCGTCGGCTACATTCGCCTCGGCCAGCCCGCCACCACGCTCTCCGGCGGCGAGGCCCAGCGGATCAAACTCGCCACGGAGCTGTCGAGGCGGGCCACCGGCAAGACCGTCTACATCCTCGACGAGCCGACCACCGGCCTCTCCTTCTCCGACGTGGACGCCCTCCTGGTGGTCCTCCAGCGCCTGGTGGACACCGGCAACACCGTCATCGTGATCGAGCACAACCTCGACGTGGTGAAGGGCGCCGACTGGGTGATCGACCTCGGCCCCTACGGCGGCGCGAGAGGCGGACGCGTCCTGGCCGTCGGCACACCCGAAGATGTGGCGGCATCGCCCGAGTCGGTGACGGGCACGTTCCTGAAGGATGTGCTGAGGGAGCGGGCAGCTGGCCACCGATCTAGAGCGGGAAGAAAGACCGAGTGATATAAGCCATATATTCGAGCCAAAGATTCATGCCGAGGACCAATGCCAAAGCAAGCGGACTGGCGCGAACGTTCGGAAGACGGCTATAAGAGCTGGCTCGAACGATTTACCAAGACGCCACTGACATCCCAGAAACGGCTGTTTGACATTCGGGTCACTGAGATGCAGGAGGCGACAGAAACCTCTCCCTTTTGGGTAAGTCTTTTGGCATCACTTCGGGAGTGGGACACGCAATACCAACTGGATCGCGGTGCCCGTTTGTTAGCAGGGTATGTCCCCACCCTTGAAAAGAAGACTTTCGAGTCTGCCCTAAACAAAGCCTTCCGCCGCGACTGCCTTAACAACCCCCTCTGGCCAGACTCTGAGGATGGAGCGACTCGGGCAGTCCCGAGTACTTACCACTCTACCTTCAACGACTTGGTGAGAACCACAATCTACGTTAGGTACCTGGACGGTGCGCCGTTCTTAGCCGAGCGTATTTGCGAACTCTGCGTCTCGCACGGATCTTCCGCTTCTAACCAACCTCGAGCTGATGTCAACGGGTACTACGCGGTTCATGTCGAATTTCCTCAAACTGCAGAAGTTACGACAAGGGACTTTGCCCGCGAAACGATTCAGTTCAATGTCGAGATCCAAATCGCCACTATGACTCAGCGGATCGTTCGAGAGCTCAGCCACAATTTCTATGAAAGCCGACGCGTGAGTCCGCAACCAGAAGAGGGGTGGCAATGGAAACCCGGCACGGAAGCGTTTGAAACAGGGTATCTAGGTCACCTACTGCACTACGCCGATGGCATGTTGGTCGCAACTCGGGATCGGTACGTGAGGAGACGTGGGCAATGACCGGTATCTTCGTGGATATCAAGGAGAGGTATCCAGATATCTCGGCGGCCGAGATCGAGGCGGCGGAAGAACGGCTGCAAATGATCAAAGCCGCTACCGGGCTTGATGCGGTGCGGTACATCTTCAGCGAAGAGGGAACGTCAACCGGGGTTCAGCTGGGAAGCCTCCGGTTCCTGATGAGCAATCACTCGCCCGTTGAGTTCCATCGTTTCACCCTTGGCACGACCTTCGATTTCGTAACGTCGCTAACGAGCATGCGGTTCGAGCGGAAATGGAAGGATTATGACTTTCAAGCCGCGACGATGTCGGCCAAACTTATCGTCCGTGGTTTCGCGCCGAGCTGGTCAATGGAGTTGGCTGCGCACGGAAAGAACTGCAACCATCTGCGCGATTTCGTCAGAGATGTTTTAAGCCTCCCGTCTCACTCATGACTCCCCTCACCATCCGCTCTGAAGACGCGCGCGTCGCCTACCTCGCCACCGTGTACCACCTCGGACGGCCGGGGGCGGAGGTCGACCGCGAGACGCGGCGGGACGAGGGCACGGGCCTGCGGGCAGTGTCCGAGGCGCTGCACGCGGGGATGGCGCGCGCGGTGACTGAGGTCGACCTCACGCCGTACCAGGTCACGCGGCTCGCCGAGGCGCTCGCGGGCCTCGCCAACGAGATGAAGCAGTACGGCATCGCGGGCGGGCGCACCGCCGTCCCCGGCCTCGCCGTCGCCATGCGCGAGGTCTTCCCCGAGGTCGCCGCAGACCCCGGGAGCGCCCTCGACGTCGTCCAACACGTCGTGATGCTCCGCAACCGCCTCGCCCACACCGTCGATGCAGCGCGCGCGGAGATGGCCCGGGAGGCGGAGGCGCGGGAGGCGGCCCGCAAGGCGGCGAAGAGACCCTGGCAGATCTGGAAGCGGTAGGCCCTCGATTGGTCGGCGCTGCCCATAACGTGTCGCACGGGAGATTCAGGGTGGTCGAAACCAATGAATCAGGGTGCGCGTGTTGCCCGGAGCGCAGATTCGTCCCTATATTCGGCGGAGGGTCGAACCCCGCCCAGTGCGGCCCCGACCCGTCGATTCGAAGGGCTCCGACATGACCTACGTGATCACCGCTCCCTGCATCAACACGACCGACCAGTCGTGCGTCGATGTCTGCCCCGTGGACTGCATCCACTTTGAAGAGGGCACGGACAAGATGCTCTACATCAACCCGGACGAGTGCATCGACTGCGGCGCCTGCGAACCGGCATGCCCCGTGTCCGCCATCTTTGCGGAGGACGATGTCCCCGCCGACCAGAAGCAGTTCACTGAGATCAACGCGCTCTGGTACGAGGACAAGGCCGCCGCACGCGCGAAGGTGCCCGCCTAGCCTTCAGCGTTCGCTCTGATACGAAGAAGGGGCCGCGTACGCGGCCCCTTCTGTTTGCGCTGGTCGCTGTCGATATCGCCACGACTCTCGCCATCTCCAAACACGCAGCAGCCGGTCGACAACGTCCGACCGGCACTTGCCTTTGCGAAATCCGAACGGGAGACGGTAAGATTCCGAACATTATCGCGCACGTCAGCGTCATCTTTGCTCGTCTGCACGCGATCAGCGCCTCGGTCGAATTTTGAACGGACACCCTATGGCCGGCTCAGCCCCACCACTACCTGCCGGCGCCGACATCGAGACGGGGACGCCCACTCAATCCATCACCGGCATGCGCTCGGCGTTCCGCACCGTGAGCCAGTTGCGCACCTTCGAGTCGTTTAAGAGTTCCCCGTTCCGCTGGTACTTCGTCTCGATGCTGGGTGTCTTCGGCGCCATGAACAGCCAGATGGTCGCGAAGGGCGTGCTGACCTACGACCTCACTGGCTCGTTCGCGGCGCTGGGCACACTGGCGCTCGCCAATGCGATCCCCGGCCTCGCGCTTTCGCTTCACGGAGGGGTGATCGCCGACCGCCTCCCGAAGAAGCGGATCCAGCAGGTGGGTAACACGCTCAACGCCCTGAACACGTTGTCGATCGTGATCCTGCTGCTGGCCGGCGTCATGCGCTGGGAGTACATGATCGTCAACGCTGCCCTGCAGGGCATCATCCAGGCGCTGATGATGCCGGCACGCCAGTCGATGATCCCGGACATCGTCTACCCGCGCCAAGTGATGAACGCGGTGGCCCTGAACAACGCAGGGATGAACCTCTCCCGGCTGATGGTCCCAGCGGGCATCGGCGTCCTGATGGAGGTCACTGACTATTACTGGGCCTTCATCGCGATCACCGGCTTCTACATCTTCTCCACCGTCACGCTGTTCCGGGTCCCCTCGCGGCCAATCGATATCCCGCCAGAGGAGCGGACGGAGGCACAGATGCGCCTCCACGCGGCAGGGGGGCACGCCCCCCGCGCCAAGTCCGGCGCCGGGTTTGGCGACCTCATCGACGGTGGTCGGTACATCGTCCGCGACCAGACGATCCGCACGATCCTGGTGGTCAACTTCCTGATGGTCCTCTTCTCGATGCCGTACATGCAGATGTTGCCCGGCTTCGTGAAGGAAGTCTTGCACGGCGGCCCCGGACTTCAGGGCCTGCTGACCAGCGTGACCGGCGTCGGGTCGCTGGCCGCGGCACTCGTGATCGCCTCGTTGCCCAGCCGCCGCCGAGGGGTCATCTTCATCATCGGCTCGCTGGTCCTCGGGATCGCGTTGGTCGCGTTCTCGTGGTCCACGTCGGTCGCGATCACGATTCCAGTGATGCTGTTCATCGGCGTAGGGCAGAGCGTCCGGATGGCGCTCAGCAATGTGCTGGTCCAGGCCTATACGGAGGACCAGTACCGCGGCCGGGTCATGAGCATCTACATGATGGAGATGAGCCTGGTGCAGGTAGGCGTCTTCGCGGTCGGCATTGCCTCGGAGATCATCGGTGTCCAGTGGGCGCTCGGCCTCTGCTCGGCTGCGCTGGTCGTGTTGTCCATCGCGACTCTGGCGCTAGTGCCAAGGATGCGCGAGCTCGACTAGACCATGCCTTGAGGGCGGGTCGCCCCGCAGTACATCAGCAGCGTCGCCGAGAACGGCGGGCCCTCCCACGTGAACTCGCGCACGCGCCGCGGGCCATCCTCGCGCCAGCCCATCGCCTCGTAGAAGCCGCGGGCGCGGACGTTCTCCTCGTACACGCCGAGCGTCGCCTCCGCAAAACCGAGGTCCGCAAGCGCACTCAGGGCGTGACAGAAGAACGGCCGCCCGAGGCCGCTCCCGACCCGAAGCGGCAGCAGGTGGATGGCATCGAGATGGCCCATCTCCTCTGGTGAGGGGTACGCGAACGTCTCCGAGCCCGGCCGCGCCCACGCGAACCCCGCTGGTTCTCCGCCGGCCTCGATGATCCACCCGCGCCCGCCGGGCACGCTCGGCGTCACCAGCTCGTGTGTCCAGTGACGCGCCTGTCCGGCCTCCCGCTCTGGCGAGTCGAGGTAGGCGGGAGGCATGAAGTGGCGGTAGGCGCTGGCCCAGGAGGCGGCGTGCAGCCGGCCGAGCAGGGGCCCATCCCCCGGAGCAGCGTCACGGATCACGACTCCCAGGGGCAGGGGCGCAGGCACCGGTCCTGCTACTCCATCGCGGGGAGGAACGGGAGCTCGTCGTGCGGTATGCGATCGCCCTCACCGACGGGGACCGCTTCGAGCCGCACGGAGCCGTCCTCGCGCAGGTCGACGACGAGGACGTGTCCACCGTGGCCGTCGCGGTTTCCGCTCAGGGCGTCAGGGGCGCCGGAGTAGGCCGCGACGACGCCCTCGCCCGCCTCGACGCGGGTGAGGTGCTCCCAGTGGCCGAGCGCGATGTAGTCGAGGCCGGTCGCCTCGAGGTGCTCGGCGCGGATGTGGAAGGAGCCGTGTAGCAGCGCGTTCGGGCCGAGGAAATGGCCGTGGCCGATGCCGATCTGCCACGGCGCCTCGCCACGCCCCGGTGCCCCCTCGAACGGCCGGTAGTGCGCGTCCCGCTCGGTGTGGGAGGTTCCCCACACCTCGAGGTCCATGTCAGGGAACGCGATCCGCTCCCCCTTGGGCGTGCGGAGGATGCGGAGGTTCGGCGCGCGCTCGGTGAGGTCGACGCGGTCATAGACGGAGCCGGGGCCGACGTGGTCGTGGTTGCCGGGGCCAATGACAGCCGCCCGCCCGAACCGGGCGATCTCGTCCGCCGCGAAGTGCAGGGTCTCTTGGAACACGCGCGCGTTGTCGAAGAAGTCGCCGGCGATCAGCAGCGCGTCAACCTGCTCGGCGATCGCGACATCGATCACGCGGCTGAAGTTGTCGTGCAGCTCCTGACGGCGGACGCCATCCCCGTGCCGCGAGTCGTAGGCGCCCAGGTGGACATCGGATGTGTGGAGGAGACGGATTCGACGGCGCGCCATGATCAGCCTTCCGTTAGATCGAGATCTCGTCATGCGTTGGGATGCGCGGCGTCAGGGAATCGAGCCGTTCGTGAATCGCGGTGACGAGGTCAGTCAGCGGTACCCGTACCTGTTGCATCGAGTCACGCTCACGGATCGTAACCGCTCCGTCGTTTTCCGTCTCAAAGTCAACGGTGACGCACAGCGGTGTGCCAATTTCGTCTTGGCGGCGGTACCGCCGCCCGATCGACTGCGAGTCGTCGTACTGCGCCCGGAAGTGCGGGCGGAGGGAATCGAAGACCTCGCGTGCCTTTGGCTCGATCTTCTTGGACAGCGGCAGGACCGCGACGGTCACCGGGGCGATCGCGGGGGCGAGGCGCAGCACCACACGCTTCTCCCCCTCCACCTCCTCTTCGGCGTAGGCGTCGAAGAGGAGCGTCAGGAGGACGCGGTCGACGCCCACCGCCGGTTCGATGACGTGCGGGACGATGTGCTGGTTGGTGTCGGGGTCGAAGTAGGTCAACTTCTTTCCGGAGTGGGTCGAGTGCTGCGTCAGGTCGTAGTCACCGCGGTGCGCGATGCCCTCGAGTTCGCCCCAGCCCCACGGGTAGTGCACTTCGACGTCGCTCGTGCCTCGCGAGTAGTGCGACAACTCCTCGGGCGCGTGGTCGCGCAGCCGGAGGTGCTGCGGGCGGATGCCGAGGCTGTAGTGCCAGCGCAGCCGCTCCTTCTTCCAGTAGGTGTGGAGCTCCATCGACTGCTCGGGGTGGCAGAAGTATTCCATCTCCATCTGCTCGAACTCGCGCGTGCGGAAGATGAACTGCTTGACCGTGATCTCGTTGCGGAACGACTTACCGATCTGTGCGATGCCGAACGGCAGCCGCTTCCGCATCGCGGTCTGGACGTTGTCGAAGTTCACGAACATGCCCTGCGCCGTCTCCGGCCGCAGGAATGCCCGCCCCGACTCGTCCGCCACCGGGCCGACGATGGTGCTGAGCATCATGTTGAACTTGCGTGGGGCAGTGAACTTTCCCACCGCCCCGCACGACGGGCAGGTGTTGTCCTCGACGTGGTCAGCGCGCAGACGAGCCTGGCAGTTGGTGCATTCGACGAGGGGGTCAGTGAAGTTCTCGACGTGGCCGGAGGCGACCCAGATGCGCGGGTTCGAAATGATCGCGGCCTCGATGCCGACGACATCGTCGCGACCCTGCACCATCCACCGCCACCATGACTCTCGGATGTTCCGGCGCATCTCCACGCCCAACGGACCGTAGTCGTAGGAGGCGGCGAATCCGCCGTAAATCTCCGCGGACGGGAAGACAAACCCTCGCCGCTTCGCCAGCGACACGATGGTGTCGAGGTCGGCCGTCATCTCCGAGGCGGGACCGCTGTCAGACAGCCCTGTGTCAGTCAAGGTGTATCTCCGGCGCGTACGCGGATAGTCTAGACTTGGGCGAGCGTACCTTGGTGTCCCCGCACCCTCAACACAGGCGGAATGTCATCGCTCCGGGGTAGCAGTGCCTCATGCCCGGTGCTACGGTGCCCACGGATCAGGGGCCACATGCGGAAATACCTGGCGACGATCTTCGGAGTAGCAGTCGGCATCACGGCCGCGATCGTCGTCGCCGCACGGGCAGACGAGGGCGGGGCGCCCCGCGCTGCTGCCACTGGTGGGCAGGAAGGCGGCGCGTGATGGCTGATCAACCGAATGGTGCGGCGCCGGCCCCCGACCGCCTGGTCATGATGATCGTCTCGGACACGGACGCGGATGCACTGCAGACGCGGCTCGTCGCGGGCCACTATTCCGTGACGAAGGTGGGTTCCACCGGCGGCTTCCTGCGCCGCGGAAGCGTCACCATCTTCTCCGGCGTCCCGCAGGCCCAGGTGGACAATGTGATCTCGATCGTCAACGAGGTTTGTCACGCCCGCCGCGAATTGGTCCCGGTGCAGACGCTGCCGTTCATTGGCGACGGCGCCTTCACTGCGGAACCAGTCGAGGTGCGTGTCGGGGGCGCGATCGTGTTCGTGCTGCCGGTCGAGCGATACCAGCGCTTCTAGCCGCCAACCGCAGCCCACGCCGACGGCTCCGCCTCCATCGCGCTGGCGTGCGCGGTCGGGAGTGCCTCCACCACCAGCGAGTCGAATTGTGCGCCGCCCCCCGCCTCCATCAGCCGCATCGACTCATCCCGTGAGAAGGCCGGACGGTGTGGGCGGTCAGCCCGCAGGGCACAGTAGGCGTCCGCCACGCTGAGGATCCGCGGTGCCAGTGGAAGGCCTTCCCCGGTCAGCATTTCGGGATAGCCTCGGCCGTCCGGACGCTCATGGTGCGACTCGACACAGGAGGCGATTTCCGCCATACCGGGCACGCGCTCCAGGATGCGCGCCCCCAGCCCCGGATGACGGCGCATCTGCTCCATCTCGTCAACGGTGAGGATCGAAGGCTTGTCCGCGATGTAGCGCGGTACGCCCAGCTGCCCGATGTCGAGCAGGAGACCCGCGACCCCCAGGGCTTCGACGTAACCCGCCGACAGCCCCAATTCCACCCCGAGCGCCCGGGCAAGGCTCGCGACGCGCGCGGCCCGGCCCTCCTCCCGCACCGCGGAGTCGACCACAATCCCCATCGCCTCCGCCGCCCCAATGACCTTGCGGCGGGAGGGTTTCCCCTCCGAGACTCCGGCCAACGCGAGACGCGCTGCGAGCGAATCGTCCCAGACGGCCAGCCACGTCTCGTCATCCCTGACGACCTCGTGGACGGCCACAGCCACCACATGCCCCAGTGCGGGGACCAGCAGCTCTGCCGGCGTGCGGACGATCTCGGCACGAGCACGCAGCGGGTTCCCCGATCGCTCCGCCGTTTCACTCACCCAGTGCGCGGCCTGGACGCAGAGCGCTGCCCAAGGGATGTCTGGGCCGTTCAGCCCCAGCGGTCGGCCGCCCCCATCCCACCGTTCGTGGGAGGTGCGGATCGCCTCTTGCACTGCTTCGTCGAGCCCGAACAGGTCAGCCATCCAGGCGCCACCGACGGTGTGCCCACCTTCCACGCGGACACTGACGCCAGCGTCGTGCAGGAGTCCGGCGTGCAGCACCACGCGCTGCGCCTCCGCGTCGAGACCGAGCGCCACCGCGATGTCGTAGGCAAGCGAGGCCACGCGCGCGGCGTGACCTGGTACCTGCTGCTCAGCCAGATCGAATCCGCCCGACAGGCAGGCGATCATGTCAATCCGACGAGCCGGCCGGACGTGGATCTCTCGCACGGGAAAGAGAGCGGGCGCAGTCGCGCCCGACACGTAGGGGGCACGAGTATCGGTCGCGTCCTGCATGGCCGTATTCGCGCCGTCCGTGGCGCGCTCCCTACAGGCCATCTTCGGCACATCGGCCCAACTCATGAGGGCACCCTCTGGGCGCCCCGGGTCCGGCCGGTCAGGTAGTTATGTCCGATGTCTGGGGCGAACGCTGGCCGGCTAGAGATCCCCTGCCGGGCCGGGAAGTTCCCCGTCGCGTGCCGCGTCGATCATGCGGCGGGTCTCTTCTGGCACTTCCATGCCGTAGGACTCGAAGCGGCGCTCCACCCAGGTGCCGATCTGACGCGGGTCGGAGTACGGCTCGCCGGGCCGCGGTATGCCGTACTCCTGGGTGACATCGCCATGCGTCCTCAGCCGAACCACCCTCGACATCACCTTCTTGAGGCGCGTACCGCCACAGTGCTGGCAGACCGGCGCCGCAGCCGACTTCGGCGAGCGCACGAGGATGCTGCTCAACTTGGCACATTCTTCGCAGCGGTACTCGTAAATCGGCATCAGGGTGCCTCGCCCGCCTGGGGCTAGTCGTCCGCGAGGTCGGAGGCCTGAGACTCCTTGGCGCGACGAATGCGGTTCTCCAGCGTGAACTTCACGTCCGCCCGCTCGACAGGGTTCAGCCCAGCGTCCGCCTTCTGGGCCAGTTCGCGGAAGTCTGACCCCAGTTCGCCGTCAAACTTGTCGCCCATCTGACGCGCCCATTTCGCGAACCCACGCTCGTCCTTCGACTCCAACCGCCCGAGTTCTTCGGCGACATTGATGTCGTCCACGCGCTGCCCGTGACGGCGCACCCGGGCGACCTTTGAGATCCGCCGCTGAAGACGCGCGCTGCCGCATTCCGGGCAGCGTGGGTCAGCGGCCTTCGCCGCGGAACGGAAGAAGATCTCCACCGTCCGTTCGCAGTCGCCGCAGCCATACTGGTAAATGGGCATGGGTACCCTCTGGAGCGTCGCTACCCCCCGATGGCGTTCTCGATGTGGTTCAACTGTCCCACATCGCCACCAACAGTCAGCTCAATGGCGACGAGGTCGATCCGGCAGTTCGCCGGATACTCGGGGTGGTCGGCCGCGTAGGCCTGCGCCAGATTGCGCAACTTGGCGCCCTTCACGGCGGAGATCTGCTGAACAGCGGCACCCATCTTCCGGGAAGTCCGCAACTTCACCTCGACAAACACCAGCGTGTCGCCCTTGAGTGCCACGAGGTCAATCTCACCTTCGAGACGCCGGACATTCCGGTCCACCATCTCGTAGCCGTGCTGCTCCAGGTAGCGGGATGCGATCCGCTCGCCGGCTGCGCCCAGCAACTGCGATCGCTCAGTCACTCTGTGATCCTTCCAACACGCCCGGACGCCCGGAAGAACGCCTCCCGGACGGGTGCAAACGAGAGGCGGTGGACCGTCGTCGGTCCCAGCCGGGTGATCGCCATTCGGTGTACGTCTGTTGCGTACCCCTTGTGTCCGGCGAACCCGTAACCCGGGAAGACCAGGTCCAGCTCCTCCATCATCGCGTCTCGAGCCACTTTGGCGATGATGCTTGCCGCGGCGACAGAGACGCACCGAGCGTCGGCGTGAACCACCGACCGCTCCGGGAGGCCGCTGCCCGCGACCTCGTTCCCATCAATGATCAACGCGTCGGGCCGCGCAGGCAACCCCGCCACCGCTCGACGCATCGCCAGCCGTGTCGCCTGGAGGATATTCACCTGGTCGATGACCTGCGGGGAGACGGCTGCCAAATTCCACTCGCATTCGGACCGGATGACCGCAGCCAACCGCCCTCGCTGCCGGGCGGTCAGCACCTTGGAGTCATCCAGCGCCCGGATCCAGCCCGCCCGGCACGGTGCCCCGGACGCCGTCCGAGGCAGGATGACCGCCGCCGCCACCACAGGCCCGGCGAGCGGCCCGCGCCCAACCTCGTCCACACCAGCAACCCTCAGCGCCCCACCGCTCCAGAGGGAACGTTCAAGCGCCCAGCCGGGACGCGGCCCGGCGCGACGAGATGCCTGGAAAGGAGCCGGACAGTCAGCGGTCGCGACCATGCTCTCAGCCTACGGCGCTCATATCGCTATGACAATTCATCAATATTGGCGCGCTTCCTGTGCCGGCCGCCCGTATCATCGCGAAGCCTCGGATGTCTGAAGGAGACCACAGTGCCGATCATCCGCATCGAGATGTTCCCGGGACGCACGCTGGCGCAGAAGCGCGAGTTGGTGCGCCTCATCACGGACGCCGTCTGCAACGTGGCCCATACGGATCCAAAGAACACCCATGTGATCTTCGAGGAGCACTCCGTCGAGGACTGGGCATGGGACGGCAAGCTCTACGTCGATCAGGAAGACGACGAGGCGTAACCGATCGGAGTGGCCCGCGGGCAAGATCACGGGGTTCCCCGGACTCCGGAGACCCCGGAGCACGGTGTTACACTGATTTCACCACCCACGCGGCGGGCGCAAGGCAGCACCCGCGCGGAAGCGAGTCGCTATGTCTCGATCTGCTCGTAATGTCGGGGTCTACCTGCTGATTCTGGTTGCCCTCGTCCTGGTGGTGGTCATGGTCTTCCGGCCTGCGACCACTTCCGGAGAGAAACCGCTCTCGTACGTCATCCAGCAAGCCCAGGCGGGCAAGGTGGAGGCGATCGAGGTTGCGGCCGACCAGTTGAAGGTCAAGGTGCGCGACCAGAACGAGCCGATCCGCTCCCGCAAAGAGACGGCCGCCTCCATCGAGGAGATCCTGCGGCAGAACGGTGTCCCGGTCGCCCAGAGCGGCATCGAGATCACCGTCCGTGGCCCCAGCCAGTTTGGCAACGTCTTCGGGCTGTTCCTCAACTTCCTGCCGCTCATCATCTTCGGGGCGATCCTCGTCTTCATGATGCGCCAGGCTGGCGGTGCGAATAACCAGGCGATGTCGTTCGGCAAGAGCCGGGCGCGCATGTTCACGGGCCAGAAGACCACGGTCACGTTCATGGACGTCGCCGGCCAGGAAGAGGCCACCCAGGAGCTGGGTGAGGTCGTCGAATTCCTGAAGTACCCCGAGAAGTTCGCCGCGCTCGGCGCCCGGATCCCGCACGGCGTCCTGCTGCTGGGCCCTCCGGGTACCGGCAAGACGATGATCGCGCGGGCCGTCGCCGGCGAGGCCGGCGTGCCGTTCTTCCACCTCTCCGGATCCGAGTTCGTGGAGATGTTTGTGGGTGTCGGCGCATCCCGTGTCCGCGACCTGTTCGAGCAGGCGAAGCGCAATGCCCCATCCATCATCTTCATCGACGAAATCGATGCGGTCGGGCGTCAGCGCGGTTCGGGCCTCGGCGGATCGCACGACGAGCGTGAGCAGACCCTGAACCAGATCCTGGTCGAGATGGACGGCTTCGACTCCAACTCCAGCGTCATCGTCCTCGCGTCCACCAACCGGCCGGACGTGCTGGACCCGGCTCTGCTGCGGCCGGGACGTTTCGACCGCCAGATCACGCTCGACCTCCCCGATGTCAAGGGTCGCCGGGCGGTGCTCGACGTCCACGCGAAGGGGAAGCCATTCGACCCGGGCGTGTCCCTCGAGGTCATTGCGAAGCAGACCCCGGGGTTCGCTGGCGCCGACCTCGCCAACCTCGTCAACGAAGCGGCGATCCTCGCTGCCCGACGCAACAAGAAGCGCATCTCCATGGACGAGATGAACGAGGCCGTGGACCGCGTCATCGCGGGCCCAGAGCGGAAGTCCCGCGTCATCACGGAGACCGAGAAGAAGATCATCGCCTTCCACGAGGCGGGACACACGGTCGCGGGCTACTTCTCGAAGCGGGCGGACATCCCGTTCAAGGTCACGATCGTCGCCCGCGGCATGGCTGGTGGCTTCACGCGCTCGTTGCCCTCGGACGACCGCCGCCTTCAGGATCGCTCGTACTACGAGGCGATGATGACCATGGCCCTGGGCGGGCACGCCGCGGAGGAACTCGTCTTCGGCGAGATGACGACTGGCGCGCACGACGACATCGGCAAGGTCACCTCGATCTCGCGGAATATGGTCACCCAGTGGGGCATGTCAGAGCGTCTTGGGCCGCGCACGTTCGGCCGACGCAACAGCATGGTCTTCCTCGGCCGCGACATCTCCGAGGAGCGCGACTACTCCGAGCGCACGGCCGAGGAGATCGACGACGAGGTCCGTCGCCTGATCGACGAGGCTCACGTCCGTTGCCGCGCCCTGCTGAACGAACACCGGGACAAGCTGGACGCTCTGGCCGCCCGCCTCGTCGACGTCGAGACCGTCGAGGGTGACGATCTACTGACGATCCTCGGGCCCTGGGAAGGCCGCCCGCTGCCGGGCGAACTGGACATGGGCCACGGCACCGGTACCCCGCCCGCGGGGGGCCTGCCGGCGTCAGGCGAGACGGAGCCCGAAGAGGCCCCGCAGGGCCGCCCGGGTATCGCGTGGGGGAACACCAGCGCAACCCAGCCAACCGACTAGCGTCTCCTTCGGACGAACAAGAGGGCGGGCCGGCGAATCGCCGGCCCGCCCTCTTGTTCTGTTGTCGCTTCCAGACTCAGCCGGACGCGGATGTCTCCGTCGCGGCGATCTCCTCCAGCTCGCGGATCTCGCGCATCCGGCGGGCGAACACGTAACGCATCACGAAAAACCACCCGAGGCCAACGACGATCAGGCCGATCCGGACGACCGGGCTCTGGTCCAGCGTGCCGTCCTCATTCAGCACGGCACGGCCAAGGAGGAACCCTGACCCTACCCAGACGAAGTTCGCGATGAGCGCACCGAGATAGTCCAACGGCAGCCAAACGGTGAGCGGGATGTGAAGCGCCCCGGCGCCGAACGGTCCGACCGCACGGGTCATCGAGTGCAGGTGGTAGAAGGGGATCAGCCACCGGGCGCGACCGCGCATGACCTCCGCGCCCATGCGCAAGGATGGCCCCATCCGGGTGCTCAGCATCCATGTCCCGCCCCAGCGGCCGAAGCCGTACGAGATCGTGTCCCCGAGCGCCGTCCCGACCACCGCCATCAGATACACAAGGACGAAACTGGACGGAGAGTCGCCAGCGTTCGCGCCACCCAGGAACATCAGCACCACACCGGGGAAGAAGACACCGAGACCCACTGTGGTCTCCGCCAGCGCGGCGAAGAACACGATCGGCGTCCCGAACCGGTCGAATAGACCATTCAAGGCGAGAAACAGGACGTCGGCGAGCCAGTTGTACCCGTCGTACGGCGCTTTGAGAATGTCGAGTGGATTCAGGCGAGGCACCCCCTAGCGGGGCTAGTTTATCCATGCCGGTAGGCTGCCACTACGGCAGGCGAACCGAATTCGGTTAGACTCGGCCTATCGAACCCCACCTGGTCCGTCACGTTGACCGAGTCGGTCACGCCTGCCTACACTTGACCGTCTGACCTCGTTGGTCACCCCTGATTCGGGAGTCACGTTATGTACGCCATCATCCGCACCGGCGGGAAGCAATACCGCGTCCGTGAGGGCGACCGCATCGCCATCGAGCGCATCGAGGCGACCGAAGGTGCCCAGGTCACACTGAGCGACGTCCTCCTCGTCGGTGACGAGACCGGGACGAAGGTCGGCGCCCCTCTCGTCGCGGGCGCCGCGGTCACGGCGACCGTCGAGGTGCAGGACCGCGGGCCGAAAGTCACGCACTACCACTTCAAGAACAAGACCCGTCGCGAGCGTATGGTCGGCCACCGCCAGCCACGCACTCGCCTGGTCATCACCGGCATCACGGCCGGCTAGCACGGACAAGGAGGGACGCCATGGCACACAAGAAGTCTGGCGGTTCCAGCCGCAACGGCCGAGACTCGAAGTCGAAGCGCCTCGGCGTGAAGGCATCGGACGGCGAGCTGGTGACGGCGGGTTCGATCATCATCCGCCAGCGCGGGACGCGCGTGCATGCAGGGCTGAACGTCGGCACCGGCCGTGACCACACCCTGTGGGCGCGGACCGATGGCCTCGTCGCCTTCTCACCGTACGCCAAGGGGCGTCGCAAGCAGGTCTCGATCCGTCCGGTCGAGGCGTAAGGGACTACTGATGAAGGCCACCATCCACCCGAAGTACGAAGAGGTCACGGTGACCTGTTCCTGCGGTAACTCCTGGACGACCCGCTCCACCAAGGGCGCGATCAACCTGGACGTCTGCTCGAACTGCCACCCCTACTTCACGGGCGAGCAGCGCATCGTCGACACCGCGGGCCGCGTGGAGCGCTTCCGCCGCCGCTACACCCGCTAGGACGCAAGCACCTCATCTGATGGCTTCGAGGGCGGCTCTCGCCGCCCTCTTCGTCGCCCCGCCGCCGGATGACTTCGCACTTCCCGCGGCGCTCCCGTAGGCTGGCGACATGCCTTCATCTCTACACGGCGGCCAGGCGGTCATTGAGGGCGTCATGATGCGCGGCGCTCAGGCGATGTCCGTCTCCGTGCGCGCGCCGTCCGGGGCGATCGTCAGCCGGGACGAACGGCTCGGCGGCATCTACACAAACGCTGCGCGGCGCATCCCGCTCCTGCGCGGGATCACGATCCTGGCGGAGACGGTCGCCCTCGGCACCAGCGCCCTCACCTGGTCCGCCGCCGTCGCTGCCGGTGAGACCGAGGAGGACGGGCAACCGAAGCGGATGGGCCTCATCGAGTGGTTCGTGGTGCTGGGTGCGATGGCGTTCGCGATCGGCGTGTTCTTCGTGGGGCCGGTTGTGGTGACGAGCCCCCTCGACGGACGGTGGCCAACCTGGGCCGTCGTCGGAGTGGAGGGTGGCCTCCGGATCGGCCTCCTGCTCGGGTACGTCTGGGGCGTCGGCCGGACGGAGGGCGTCCGACGGGTATTCCAGTACCACGGCGCCGAGCACATGACGATCGCGGCGTATGAGGACGGTCGTGAACTCACCGTCCCCGCGATTCGCCGGTATCCGAAAGAGCATCCACGCTGTGGGACCTCGTTCCTCCTGACCGTCGCACTCGTCTCCGTGGTCGTCTTTGCCTTCGCCGGGCGGGAACCGCTCTGGTGGCGCTTCGCCTCCCGCCTCGTCCTGGTGCCACTGGTCGCCGCCGCGTCCTACGAGGTCATCCGGTTTGCGGGGGCGCATCAGCGCTGGCCGGTAATTCGCTGGCTCTTCGCCGGGAACATCGCCCTCCAGCACCTGACGACCCGCCCGCCGGACGACGAGCAGATACAGGTGGCGATCGCCGCGCTCGACCGCGTGAAGCAGGCAGAGGCCCGTCATGGCTGAGCTGTCACGCATCACCGTGCTGGCCGGCGGCATCGGCGCCGCGCGCTTCCTTGCCGGACTGCAACTTGTGGTGCCGCCCGGATCGATCACCGCCATCTGCAACGTGGGCGACGACCTGGAATGGCTCGGACTGAAGGTCTGTCCGGACATCGACTCGGTGCTCTACACGCTCGCCGGGATGGAAGGTGCGGAGGGATGGGGCGTGCGCGACGACAGCCGCCACGTCCTCGATGCCCTGCGTGCGCTCGGAGCCGAGTCATGGTTCGGCATCGGCGATATCGACCTCGCCACGCACCTCTTCCGCACGGAACGACTGCGACAGGGCGCCTCACTGTCAGAGGCGACGGCTGCGCTCGTGGGGGCGCGCGGCATCGGGATCACCGTGATCCCCGTGACGGACGACCCGCACCCGACCGTCGTCCAGACCGCCGAGGGCGACCTCGCGTTCCAGGACTACTTCGTGCGGCGCCGTGCCGCCGTGCCGATCACGGGCGTCTCGTTTCCCGGCGCGGCGACCGCAACCCCCGCCCCCGGCGTCGTCGAGGCGATCCGGGATTGCGACCTGCTCTGCATCGCGCCCAGCAATCCGTTCGTCTCGATCTCCCCCCTGCTCGCGCTCCCGCCGGTGGCCGCCGCCGTGCGGGAATCACGAGGACAGCGCGTGGCCATCTCCCCGATCGTGGGCGGCACCGCGATCAAGGGCCCGGCTGCCGCCATGCTGGCGGCGCTCGGCCACGAGGTCTCGGCGCTGGGCGTGGCTCGCATGTACGCCGGGCTCGCCGACCTGTTTGTGCTCGACACACTGGACGCAGCCCTCGTCCCGGCCGTCCAGGCACTCGGGATGGAGGCCATCGCGGTGGACACGATGATGACGGGCGACGAAGGGCGCGAGCGAGTGGCACGGAATGTCCTCCGCGTGGCCGGGTTCGACGTCTAATGGAAGCCCTCGACATCGCCGTGGTCGTCGCAGTGCAGGATGCCGGACGGGCCAAGAGCCGCCTGGGCGGCCACCTCGACCCCGGCCAGCGGCACAGCCTTGTGCAGGCGATGCTCGATGACCTGCTCACCGCCATCCGCGAGGTGCATGCGGGCCAGATCGTTGTTGTCTCACCCGTCCACGGGTACGACGCTGTCGCCCACGGGCACGGCGCGGAGGTACTGCGCGACCCCGGTACCGGATACCTGCCGGCGGTGATGCTCGGCCTCGCCCATGTCTCAGGGCGTGAGGGTGTCCTCGTCCTCCCGGGCGACCTCCCCCAGGCACGTGGAAAAGATGTGCGTGCCCTGCTGGACGCCCTCCGGCTCGCCCCCGTCGTCCTCGTGCCGTCGATCGACGGCGGCACCTGCGCGCTCGGCCTGCGCCCACCGGACGCGATGACGCCCGCTTTCGGGCCTGACTCCGCAGCTCGCCACCGCGAGGCAGCACGGACCGCCGGGCTCGCGGTGCATGAGGTCCAGCTCCCCTTGCTCAACCGCGATGTCGACACCATCGAGGACCTCGAAGCGGTGTGGGCGCAGGTGGGTGAGGCAACGACCGCCATCCTCGAACAGATCCCCATCGTGCTGCCGGGGCCGCAACGATGACCGACCACCCGCACCCCATCGAAGATGCCATCCGGGCCCGGCGTTCCGTGCGTGGCCTCGATGGCCCGCCGCTTGCCGCCGAGGAGGTGGAAGCGCTGGTGGCGCTCGCCCTCACTGCTCCGGCGCCCCACCACACGCGCCCGTGGCGGTTCGTCGAGATCGGAGCTGCGCGTCGTGAGGTGCTGGCGGATGCGATGGGCAGCGCCTGGCGGCGTGACCTCGAGGCCGATGCGCTGCCCTCGAAGACGGTGGATCGGGCGCTGGCACGGTCGCGCGCGCGGATTACCGGCGCGCCGACACTCCTCCTCGGCTGCCTCGTGGCGGATGGCCTGAACCGGTACACGGACGAGCGCCGCTGGCGCGCCGAGTGGGGGCTGGCGCAGCACTCGTTCGGCGCGGCGCTCCAGAACCTGCTGCTCGCGGCGAGCGCCAGAGGGTTCGCCGCGTACTGGATCTCCGCGCCGCTCTATGCGCCAGACGAGGTGCGCGGCGCGCTCGACCTCGATGCGACCTGGGAGCCGCAGGCGTTCGTCGCGCTCGGCCGTCCGAAGGGCGATTACCGTCCGTTCGACCGGCCGGCGCCCGACCTTGGCACTGAGTTCACGCGCCGGTAGGCACGACCTCGATCAGGGCCAGAAGGTCACGGAGCGATTCGATCCGTGGCGCGTCGACATCGAGAGCACGAGCGCCGCGATCCAGCAGCACGCCATACATCCCGAGCGCAACCGCAGGCGCCACGTCGTTGTCCATGCGGTCGCCCACCATCAGCGTGGTCTCAGCACGCGCGCCGCTGCGCTCCATCGCGCCGAAGAAAAAGGCGGGATCGGGCTTGGCCACCCGCGCCTCCTCGGCCGTCCAGATGTGATGCATCCGTCGGAGGATCGGCGCCTGCACCATCGCGGCATTCCCGTTCGTCGCCGCGACGAGGATGAGGCCGCGGCCGAGCAGTGCCTGCACCGCCTCTTCGACGTCATCGAACGTCAGCAGCGCCGCGTCGCGCGCCGCGAAGAAGGCCATCGTTGTGCGGGCAACCGTGGCCTCGTCCGGCGTACCACCGGCGGCGAGGATCTGGCGGAACGACTCCTCGCGCGCCCTCGTGAGGGCGCCCGGCATCACCCGCATCTCCCGTGCGATGCGGTCGCGCGCCGCCATCAACTCAACAGGCGTCACGACACGGCCGGCGGCCGGCGGCCGGCGAAAGCACTTCACAGGCCGCCTGTAGCCTGACGCGGAGGGCCGCGTCGAAGTCCGCGAGCGTCCCGTCCACATCGAAGAAGACGTGGCTGACGCGGAACGGGGGTACGCGCCCGGGCATCCGAAGCCTACGCCGGCATGACGGGCCGGATCGGCACGCCGCGCTCCGTCAGGTACGCCTTGATGGACTGAATCGTGTGCGTGCCGAAGTGGAAGATTGAAGCCGCGAGCACCGCATCCGCCCCGCCCTCGGTCAGCGCGTCGTAGAGGTGCGAGGGCTCACCCGCCCCTCCCGAGGCGATGACCGGCACATCGACGGCGTCCGAGATGGCGCGCAGCAGCTTCAGGTCGTACCCCTGCTGGTGCCCGTCGCTGTCCATCGAAGTCACCAGGAGTTCCCCCGCGCCTCGCTCGACGGCCTCGCGCGCCCACTCCACGGCGTCACGCTCCGTCTCACGGCGACCGCCGTGCGTATAGACGCGCCAGCGCCCCTCACCCGCGCGCTTCGCGTCGATCGCGACAACGACGCACTGGGAGCCAAACCCCTTCGCGCCCTCCTCGATCAACGCGGGACGCTCGATGGCAGCGGTGTTCACGGACACCTTCTCGGCGCCGGCCTCGAGCATCAGCCGGATGTCCTGCACGCTCCGCACACCGCCGCCCACTGTGAATGGAATGAACACCTGGTCACAGGTGCGACGGATCATGTCGTAGACGCTGGTCCGCGCGTCGGAGGACGCCGTGATGTCTAGGAAGACCAGCTCGTCCGCGCCAGCGAGGTCATACTTCCGTGCAAGTTCGACGGGGTCACCGGCGTCGCGCAGCTCGACGAAGGAGACGCCCTTCACCACACGGCCGTCCGCGACGTCGAAACACGGGATGATCCGCTTCGTCAGCACCCTACGCACCCGCTTTCGTGGCACGGGCCACGGCCTCGATCGCCTCCGGCAGCCGCACGTCGCCGGTGTAGATCGCGCGCCCGACGATGGCGCCCTCCGCGCCGCACTCCGCGAGCCGCACGAGGTCGGCAACGCTGCCCACTCCGCCGGCCGCAATCACACGCATCCCCGAAGAACGGACCAGCCGCTCCACTGCCTCGAAATTCGGCCCGTCATGCACGCCGTCACGCAGGATGTCGGTATAGACGAAGCGGACGACGCCCTGGTCACGCAGCCGTGCGATGAACTCTGTCGCATCGACCCCGCTGTCCTCGGTCCAGCCTTCGAGGCTGACGCGGCCTTCGCGCGCATCCACGGAGACGAACACCCGGTCACCCGCAAGCGCCACGGCGGCTGGCACCAGCGCCGGGTCCTTCACCGCCCCCGTGCCGAGCGCGACGCGGTCGAAGCCCGCCTCCAGCGCTGCCCGCAGCACCTCGAGCGTCCGGACACCGCCGCCCGTCTGCACCGGCACCTCCACCGCCTTCACGATGGCGCGCGTGACCGCGAGGTTCGCCTGCGCGCCATCCCGCGCGCCGTCCAGGTCCACGACGTGGATCCGGGTGGCGCCCTCAGTGGCCCAGCGACGTGCCATCTCGATGGGGTCGTCGCCGAACACGGTCTCGCGGGCATAGTCGCCCTGAGCCAGGCGGACGCATTTGCCGCCGCGAATGTCGATCGCGGGGATTACTTCCATCGGGGTGCCCTCGTCAGGATGCGGTGGTCGCCGCCGGTGCGATGGAGCCGTGCTCCAGCGCCAGACGGAGGAAGTTGGCGTACAGCCGCAACCCGCTCCGTCCGGACTTCTCCGGATGGAACTGCGTCGCGATGAAATTGTCGCGCCCGACGACCGCCGGGAAGGTCACTCCCCAGTACTCCGTGCTTCCGATGACCACCGAGTGGTCCTCCGGGACACCGTGGTAGGAGTGCACGAAGTAGAAGTAGTCGTCCTGCGCGATCCCCTCGAACACCGGGTGCGGACGCTCCAGGTGGACGGTGTTCCAGCCCATGTGCGGCACCGTCATCCCGAACGGGAATCGCACGATCCGGCCTCCGAGGACGCCCAGGCACTCGTGCCGGCCGCCCTCCTCGGACAACTCGAACAGCGCCTGCATCCCCATGCAGACGCCAAGGAAGGGGCGCCCTGAGGCGATGTAGTCAACGATGGGGCCGTCCAGGCCGCCCTGCCGCAGGTGGGCCATCGTGTCCTCCGCGGCACCGACGCCGGGGACGATCAGGGCGCGCGCTGCGGGGATGGCTGAGGCCTCGGCGGTCACGAGAGGCTCGAAGCCCGCGTGGGCAACCGCGCGCGCCACGCTGCGGAGATTCCCCGCGCCGTAGTCGACGATCACCACATCAGCCATCGCGCTACTCCAGGCGGTCGCCTGCTGAATAGGTAGTGTACCGCCAGGCCCGGTTCGGTCACGCTGCGCCCACCCTTCCAACACAACTCAGCCAGGGCTGACGCACCATCCATGTCGGAGCACACGGAGGCCCCGGAGGCCGCCCATATACTCGATTCGTGACCACCCCCTCCGCCCCCCAAAACCGTCGCGGATCACGGACCCAGCCCCGTGCTGACGCGGTCACCGCCGAGGCTGCGCGTGAGCGCGCAGAAGCGCTGCGTCGCGAAATCCTCGAACACGACCGGCGCTATTACGAGCTCGCGCAGCCAACGATCGGCGACAGCCAGTACGACGCGCTCGTCCTCGAACTGCGGGAGATCGAGGCCGCCCACCCTGAACTCGCCACGCCCGAGTCGCCCACTCAGCACGTCTCCGGCCGGCCGGCCGAGGGGTTCGCCGTCGTCGAGCATCGCGAGCCGATGCTGTCGCTGGGCAACGTCTTCGGACGAGACGAGCTGATGGCGTGGCACCAGCGTCTCGTCCGGCTGACCGAACGCGACGACATCGCCTTCGTCTGCGAGCCGAAAATCGATGGCCTCGCGATCGCGCTCGTCTACCGCGACGGCCGTTTCGTCCAGGGCGCGACCCGTGGCGACGGCCAGCGGGGCGAGAACATCACACCGAACCTTGAAACCATCCGGACGCTGCCGAAGCAAGTCCGACGAGTAGAGGGTCAGCCGCTCGCGCCCGCATTCGAGGTGCGGGGCGAGGTCTACCTGTCGAAAGCAGAATTTGACCGCCTGAATGCGCAGCGCGCCGAGACGGGTGAACAGATGTATATGAACCCGCGGAACACTGCCGCCGGATCCTTGCGGCAATTGGACGCCAGCGTCACCGCCTCTCGCCGCCTCGACCTGTTCGCCTACCAGCTGGGCTGGGCCGACGGGGAGCGCCCCGCCACCACGCACGCCGAGGCCATCGCGTGGCTGGGAGCACTCGGCTTCCCAACGAACCCGCTGGCCCAACGTTTCGAGTCGATCGCCGATGTCGCAAGCTTCTGTGAAAGTTGGGCGGAGAAGCGTGACGCCCTCGACTACGAGATCGACGGTGTCGTCGTGAAGGTGGACGATTTCGGCCTGCAGCGCGCCCTCGGCGTGGTCGGTCGGGAGCCCCGCTGGGCCGTGGCATGGAAGTTCCCCGCAGAGCAGGCAGTCACGCGGCTCCGAGAGATCCAGGTCTCCGTGGGACGGACGGGCGTCCTTACCCCATTCGCCGCCCTGGAGCCGGTATTCGTCGGCGGCGCCAACGTGAGCACGGCCATCCTGCACAACTTCGACCACGTCCGCACGCTCGATGTCCGCGAGGGCGACGACGTGATCGTGCAACGCGCCGGCGACGTCATCCCGCAGGTCGTGGGGCCGGTCCTCGCCTCGCGGGTGGGACGCGAGTCTGAACTGCGCGAGTTCGTGATGCCTGAGACCTGTCCGGTCTGCCACGCGCCCGTCGAAAACGACGAGGGCGAAGCCGCCTACTACTGCTCCAACCCGGACTGCCCCGTCCGGATCTCCCGGTCCCTGGAGCATTACACCTCGCGAGGCGCTCTCGATATCGAGGGCTTCGGCGAGGAGCGCTGCGCCAGGCTGGTGTGGCTCGGCTTCGTGCGGTCGCTGGCCGACCTGTACACGCTCCCCGAGCAACGCGATGCGCTGCTCGCGATCGATGGGCTCGGGGAGAAGACGCTCGACACACTGTTCGACCACCTCGAGGCGAGCAAGCGCCAACCGCTGCATCGCCTGCTGATCGGTGTCGGCATTCGCCACGTCGGCGGCGAGACCGCACGCTCGCTTGCCAGGCACTTCGGCACGCTGGAGGCGCTCCGTTCCGCCGCCCTCGATGACCTGCAGGCAGTGGACGGCATCGGACCCGTGGTCGCCCAGGCGGTGTTCGCCTGGTTCCAGGACGAACGCCACCGGGCACTCCTCGACCGACTGGTCACGGCTGGTGTCCGCACGGACGAGGATGTGTCCGCGCGGGGAGGCGTCCTGGACGGCCTCACGGTCGTCGTGACGGGGTCGCTGGAGCGCTGGTCACGCAACGAGGTGGAAGAACTCATTAAGTCGCTGGGCGGCAAGGTCGGTGCCGGCCCGTCGAAGAAGACGTCGTTTGTGGTCGCGGGCGAGGGCGGCCGCGGCAAACGCGAGAAGGCCGAGGCGCTGGGCGTCGAAGTCATCGACGAGGCGGCGTTCGTCGCACGCCTGCGCGAGCGTGGGTGGGAGGACAGGTAGATGACGACAGCCGCTGAAATCGAGAAGTATCGATCGTTCCTGGCAGAGGAGGTCGACGGGCTGTTCATCTACGAGCGGCTTGCGGATGTCGAGAGCGACGAGTCGCTCAAGGACATCTACCGCCGCCTGGCGGAGTCTGAAGTGCGCCACCTGGACCTGTGGCGCGAGCAACTGCGTCTGGCCGGGGTCGACGATACCCCCCCACAGCCATCCAGCCGCGCCCGCCTCCTGATGTGGATCGCGAAACGGTTCGGGACCGACATCGTCCTCCCCATCATCAAGTCGTTCGAGCGAGGCGCTACCGACATGTACACGGGCAACACCATAGCCGAGGGCGCTGGCCTGCCCGTAGACGAGGCATCCCACGCCAGAGTCTTCGAAGCGCTCACTCGCAGCCGGGGTCGTGGTGTCCAGGGCTCCGTCATCGGACGGATCGAGTCGCGACACCGGGCGCTGGGCAGCGGCAATGCCCTGCGCGCGGCGGTGCTGGGCGCGAACGACGGGCTCGTCTCGAACCTCGCCCTGGTGGCGGGCTTCGCCGGCGCCGCGCCCGGGCAGAACACGATCATCCTTGCCGGGCTCGCGGGACTCGTCGCCGGCGCCTCATCGATGGCGCTCGGCGAGTGGATCTCCGTGACCTCGTCACGTGAAGCGGCAGAGGCGCAGATCAAGGCGGAACGGGAGGAGCTCCGGCTGGACCCGGAGGCGGAACGTGACGAACTGGCGTTGATCTACCAGGCGAAGGGCTTGCCGCAGAACGAGGCGCTGGCGCTGGCCAACGTGCTGCTCAAGGATCCGGAGCACGCCCTCGCCACTCTGGCGCGAGAGGAGTTGGGCATCGTCCCGGAAGATCTGGGCTCGCCGTGGTCGGCCGCGATCGCCTCCTTCGGCCTCTTCGCACTCGGTGCGATCATCCCCGTGGTGCCGTTCTTCTTCGGTCAGGGCACGATCTACATCGCGGCCAGCGCCGTGGCTTCCGGACTGGGGCTCTTCACGCTGGGTGCAGCAATCACGCTGCTCACCGGACGCCCGGTCTGGCGAAGCGGGATCAGGCAGGTAGCGCTCGGCCTGGCCGCTGCCGCGATCACGTACGTCATCGGCGGTCTTATCGGTGGCGTGACGGGCATATAGCTTGCCGATCGTGACAGCCCGAGGAACCGGACGCTTGGTGAGTTCCTGCAGGCGGAGTGGAAGAAACACCTCGGCCTCGACGTCAAACTCGAAATCGCTGACTCCCGGACGGTCGCGGCTCGGTTCAATTCAGGCCAGTTCCAGATCGTCATTAGCGGGTGGCAAGAAGACTTCCCGGATCCGGAGAACTGGATGATCGGCCTATGGGAGACGAAGGGCTCAATCAACAAGACCAACACAAGCGTCCCAGCCCTCGACGACCTCATCGCAAAAGCGAAGTTCAATCAGAACGATGAAGCCCGGCGGCAGCAGTACCGTGAGGCTGAGAAGATCCTGCTGGACGGCGTCAACGGGATCGCTCCCCTCTGGCACACTGGCCACCACCGCCTGGTGAAGCCGTATATCTCGGGGATGATTGAATCCAGGCGCCCGCGCGACGTATTCGTTCCCGGGGACTGGAACCCGGAGAACTGGAAGACGACCAAGAAGTAGTCGCCTCAAAGGAGCGACTGCTTGAACGAGGGGGGCACCATCCGGAATGGTGCCTCTTGCGCGATCGCTCGATCCGGATGGACGACGGCTACGACACATGACCTCCTACATCCTCCGCCGCGTGATGCTGATGGCCCCCCTCGTCGTCACCATGGTGACGACCACGTTCCTGCTGATGCACGCCATCGAGGGGGGACCGTTCGACACAGATAGGCCTTTGCCGCAGGCCACGCAGCAGCGGCTGCAGGAGCGGTACGGACTCGACAGGCCGCTGATCCAGCAATACGGCCTCTACCTCCTCCGCCTCGCCCAATTCGACCTCGGTATCTCGTTCACCAGTGATCGCCCCGTCCGCGACATCATCGGCGAGCACATGCTTCCGACGGTCCAGCTCGGCCTGACCGCGTTCGGGTTTGCCGTCGTGTGTGGTGTCGGGCTGGGCACGCTCTCCGCCCTGAATCAGAATGGCGCATGGGACTACGCGGGCGTCTTCATCGCTACGGTCGGTTCAGCACTGCCGTCGTTCATCCTGGCGCCGCTGCTCGTGATCGTGTTCGTCCTTCGCCTGCAATGGTTCGACATCCTCGGTTGGGAGTTCGGGAACTACCACAAGATGGTCCTCCCGACGATCGCGGCCGGCGTCCTCCCGGTGGCGTTTCTCTCCCGGATCACGCGTGCGGCGCTCCTGGACGTCCTCGGCCAGGACTACGTCCGGACAGCGCGGGCGAAGGGGCTCTCCGAATTCCGAGTCGTCGTCCGTCACGCGGCCCAGAACGCGATGATCCCGATCCTGACGGTGGCAGGAGTCGTATTCGCGCACACCCTCACTGGCTCGTTCATCGTCGAGCAGGCGTTCGCCATCCCGGGGATCGGGAAAGAGTTCATCAACTCAGTACTCATCCGGGACTACGGGGTCATGATGGGCCTGACCGTCACCTACACGTTGATCTACGCCCTCATGACACTGACCGTGGACGTGATGTACGCCCTGGCCGACCCGCGGATCCGGTACTAACTTGGCGGAGAGAGGCGCCCGGCCGGCTGCCCCCAATGCGCCCCGCATAGTGGCGACACGCGGGCCGTGGGCCGCCGCGGGGGCGCGCCTGCTCTCGAACCGCCTCGCCTTCGCGTCGGCGGTCGCACTCGCAGTGATCACGGTGACCAGCATTCTGGGAAGCGCGATCAACTTTGTGCAGCGACACGACCCTGCCGCGCAGGTCTACACGGACGCGGCCGGCCTCGATAACACGAACCGCGGGCCCAACCGCGTGAACTGGCTCGGGACTGACGGCCTCGGGCGCGACCTCTGGGCCCGCACGCTCCAGGCGACGCTCTTCTCGCTGAGGATCGGAATCGGTGCGGAAGCGGTGACCGTCGCCGTCGGCATCTCGCTCGGACTGGCGGCCGGCCTGGGTGGCCAGCGCAGGATCGCATCATCGTATGGATCACCGACTTCGCCTCCGCGTTTCCTGACATCCTCGTGATCATCCTCGTGCGTCAGGTCCTGCTCGGACGTGACTGGCCGATCATCGGTGCCGGGTCGCCACAGATCCCCGGCATACCGTCCGCCCTGTTGGTCACCGTCGTGGCGATCTCAATCGTCAGCTGGGTGACCATCTGCCGGCTCGTGCGGGGACAGATCCTGTCGCTCCGTGAGCAGGAGTACGTACTCGCCGCACGGGCAGCAGGCGCGAGCCCGTGGCGGGCCCTGCGAGTCCATATGCTCCCGAACACGCTCAGCACCGTGATCGTGGCCATCACGTTTGGCATTCCCCGCAACATATTCGCGGAGGCCTCCCTCGCGTTCATCGGGCTGGGTGTGCCCCCTCCGTTCGCCAGCCTCGGGTCCCTGATGAGCGACGGACGGGCCCACCTGCAGGCCAACAGTCTGCTCGTGGTCTGGCCAGCCCTAGCCGTGGCAACCCTGATGCTGTGTTTCACCTTCCTGGGTGACGGGCTCCGTGACGCGCTCGACCCGCGCTCCCGCCGCCAGAGGGGATAGCGTCCGACTGGCACCCGGGCATCGATGACGTCAGCCAGTACCCCTCCGGCCTGAACACGGCTACCCACGGTTGTTCGCACATTGTGGATAGGCACGGGGAGCATCACCCTCCCGGTCCGTAACCCGTCTCTACACTCCTAGCAGTCCCATCCCCCTTCGGCTCGAGGGCTACGACACCGTGATCAACCCGCTCTCGTCCTTTCTCGGCATGTTCTCCCACGACATCGCCATCGACCTCGGCACCGCCAACACGCTCGTCTCCGTCCGCGGACGCGGCATCGTCATCGATGAACCCTCGGTGGTGGCCATCGACCGCATGACGAAGCGCGTGCTGGCGATCGGCGCCGAGGCAAAGCGTATGGTCGGCCGGACACCGTCCTCGATCATCGCGGTGCGCCCCCTCCGCGATGGAGTCATTTCCGACTTCGCGACGACCGAGAAGATGCTCCAGTACTTCATCCGCTCCGTGCATGAGCGGTTTGGCATGGGCGTCGGCAAGCCTCGAGTGGTGATCGGCATCCCGTCAGGCGCGACCGAAGTCGAGAAACGCGCCGTCCACGATGCCGCCGTCGCTGCCGGCGCCCGCGCTGCCTACCTCATCGAGGAGCCGATGGCCGCGGCGATCGGCGCCGGGCTGCCCGTGATGGACGCGGCTGGCTCGATGTGCGTCGACATCGGCGGCGGGACGACCGAGGTTGCCGTGATCGCACTCGGGGGGATCGTCCGTTCGCAGTCGGCGCGCGCCGCCGGGGACGCGATGGACATGGCGATCATGGACTACGCCCGTCAGGTGCATAACCTCCTCATTGGCGAACGCACCGCCGAGCAGTTGAAAATCAACGCGGGCTCCGCCTTCCCGATGGACGACGAAACGACCGCCGACCTCCGAGGCCGCGACCTGGCCACCGGCCTGCCGAAGTCGGTGGAGGTTTCGACCGTCGAGATCCGAGACGCGCTCTCCGCGGTCGTCAACGAAATCGTGCGCACCGTGCGCGCGACCATCGAGACCACGCCCCCCGAGCTGGTAGCGGACATCATGATGCATGGCATCGCCATGACCGGCGGTGGGTCGTTGCTGCGTGGCCTAGACCGGAAGATCGCTACCGAAACGCGCTTCCCCGTCTACGTGGGGGAGGACCCGCTGCGCTCCGTCGTGCGCGGCTGTGCCGACGCCCTGGAGGAAGCCGAGACGCTCCAGAAGGTGCAATCGGCCGTCGCATATCGCCGTCCGCCTCGCTAGGCGGGGCGTGGGGCGCTGGCCCCGGCTCGTGGTGACACCGCCGCCCCCACCCGCCGGTGTCGCCTCGGTGTCGCCTCGCGGAACTCCCGCGGGGGCGTACGGTGAGGAGCGATCGCGTGACCAGCGTCCGCAACCTCGCCTGGCTCTCCGCCGCGTTCGCCGCCGCCCTGATCCTGCTGGTCCTCGCGCCGATCCCGTTCGCGGGCGATGTCGAGTCGCATGCCGCGTCATTGACTGCCCCGATCGCCAGCACGCTCCGCTCCACTACGCGCCCGGTCTCCGACGTCCTGCTGAACGCGGGACGTCTGGGTGAGCTGTCGCGCGAGAACGCCTCGCTGCGCCAGGACCTTGTCCAGGCGCAGGCTGAACTGACCGCGCTCCGGGAGCAACGACACGCACAGGAGCAGTCCGATGCCCTTGACCTCTCCGCAGGCCAACTCGGCACGCATGTCACCGCGCCCGTCCTGCTCCGCGACCCCGCCCCGGGGCGCCAGATGCTCCTCGTTGGACGGGGCTCGGAGGACGGGCTGCGGACGGGCCAGCCGGTCCTCGGGTCGGGCGCCACACTCGTCGGCATGGTCACCGCCGTCGACAAACATCGCGCGCGTGTCCGGCTCCTGCATGACGCTGACAGCGCGGTCGCAATCGCCCTTCAATCCTCGCGCACCCAGGGCTCGCTCGCCGGCACCGGAGACACTCTGCGGATCGAGATGGTGTCGTCAGTCACGCCCGTCGCCGCGGGTGATCTGGTACTGACCAGTGCACTGGGTGGCCTCCTCCCCCCCGGCCTTCTCATTGGGCGGGTCGCTGATGCCGAGGCCCGGGCGGAGGAGCTGTTTACGCTGATCCGGGTCGAACCGCTCGTCGACTACGACCGTCTGGAGCAGGTACTCATCCTGACTGACTTTCGGCCCAGCCTGACGCTGACCGGCGAACCTGAAACACGATGATCGCACTCGCCGCGCTCCTCGGACTGGGCGCCGCCCTCGTGCAGGGTGGCCCGCTCGGCGGCCTCGGCGATGGCGGTGCCGCCATCGCGTTGCCGAGCGCCCTCGCGACCGGCTGGGCATCCGTGCGGGGCCCGCGCGAGGCCATCGTGCTGGTCTTCGTCGCGGCCGCGATCCTCGGCGTCCTCTCAGACGCACGCGTCGGCCTGTTTGCGCTCGCTCTGATGCCGGCCGCCGTGACCGGCACCCTGGCGACCATCGGTGTCCCCGGCCGGCGGACCCGCGTGGCGCGCGCGGCCCTGGCCGGATGGCTGGGTGCCGCTGCCTACCTCCTGCTGCTGGCAGTCACGGCTGGCGGCCTGCCCGGCGGGACCGCGGTCGCATGGGGACTGGCCGCGAGCGCCTTCATCGCCGCAACGACATGCCTCGCGCTGTTCCCCTGGCGACCCAATGACCGGCGGCTGTTCGCGTGACGCGCCTCTCCGTCGCCGTACGTCTGCGCGTGGTGCTCGGCGTCTTCAGCGTGGTGTTCGCGGTGTTCGCGGTGGACCTCATCCGCGCGCAGTGGCTCGACCCGGTCGTCGCGCCAGAGTGGGGCAACGGAGTTTCGCCACGCATCGTCGCCGTCGAGGCGGCGCGCGGCGTGATCACCGACCGGAACGGCGTGATCCTTGCCCGCAACGTCCCGGACTACCGGCTCGTCCTCGTCCCTGGCCTACTCCCGTCTGAGGCCGAATCGCGCCGTTCCGTGCTGATCGAGCTGCAGGCCCGCACCGGGGTCGGCATCGACCGCCTGGTGGAGGCCGCCGATACCCACCTCGCACGCGTCGACCCATTTCGTGCGGTCGTAGTGGAAAAGCACCTCGGCACGGAACGTGCCATCGTGCTGCGTGCCGCACTGGCCGGCCTGCACGCCGCCCGAATCGAAGTCACCTCCGACCGCCGCTACGAGGCATCCGGGGCACTCGCCCACGTCCTTGGCTACGTCGCCCCGATCCCGGTCGACCGCGCCGTGGAGCTTCAGAAGGTTGGCTACAGCCCGGAGGGGCGTATCGGACTCACCGGTGTCGAGGCCGTGTACGAGTCACGACTGCGGGGGGAGAACGGCAGGCGTCTGATCCTCGCAGACCCGCTGGGACGCGAGGTCGGCACGCTGGGGGACACCCCCCCACGCACCGGTTCCACCGTCGAACTTTCGATCGACCTGGCCCTTCAGCGTGCCGCCGAGGCGGCCCTTCGCGGCGGGATCGATGCCGGCCTCTCCATCGTCCGGAGCGTCCCGGCGCGTCCACAGCCCGTCCCCGGCGGCGCCGCGGTGGTCATGGAGGTGAACACGGGCGAGATCCTCGCGTTGGTTTCCTTGCCCTCCTATGACGCGAACCTGTTCAACGGGAGCACGGACGCACAGGCATTTGAGCGCGTCCTGCAGGACCCGGGACACCCGCTGGTCGACCGCACGTATATGGAAACACGCTCGCCCGGCTCGATCTTCAAACCGCTCGTGGCGCTTGCCGCGCTCGAGGAAGGGATCGCGACGGCCGACACCCGGATCACCAGCAATGGGTACATCTCCGTTGCGAACGAGTACGACCCCTCGATCCGGTATGTCTTCAAGGACTGGGCCGCCCATGGTTCCACGGACATGGCGCGCGCCCTCGCACGCTCGTCGGACGTGTACTTCTACCTGCTCGCCGGGGGATACCGGGAAGACGGGCGCGAGGTGTTCCGTGGGATGGGTGCGGACACGCTCGCGAAATGGGCGCGCCTCGGCGGGTTCGGGCGGCCGGCAGGGATCGACTTGCCCGGTGAAACCGGAGGTCTGGTCCCGGACAGCAGGTGGAAGGAGAAGACCATTGGCGACCAGTGGCTGCTCGGCGACACATACACCTACGGCATCGGCCAGGGGTACTTCACGGCCACCCCCCTGCAGATGACGGTGCTCGCGGCAGCGTTCGCGAACGGCGGCGACCTCCTGGCACCCCGCGTGGTCCGCGGCACCCGTGAGGACGGCCGCTTCTTCCCCACCGGGCGGCAGGTAACCGCCCGCCTCCCCGGCACACCCGCGCACTTCGAGACCGTCCGCCGGGGGATGCTCGCGGCTGCAGCCCTCGACGGCACCGCCTTCACCGGCGTCCCCACCGGATGGCAGATCGCGGCGAAGACGGGCACCGCAGAGTTCGGTCAGCCCTATCCGGACGGCGAGTTCCACACACACGGCTGGTTCATGGCCTACGGGCCGTTTGAGCGTCCGGAGATCGCCGTCGTCGTCTACCTGGAGTATGGCGTCGGTTCCACGCACGCCGGTCCCGTCGCGAAGGAGATTTTCGAGGCCTATCAAGCCACCCGCGGTGGCCCATCACGTGTCCGACAGCCAGGGGGGACACCGTGACATTCGCCCGCCAGGCCGTCCGTGCGCTCGCACCCGACCCGGCGCTCGCCGGCGCTGGCCTCACCCTGGTCACGCTGGGCCTGTTGATGATCCAGGGCGCGACGCTCCATTCCGCAACTGGCATCACCGGGGCCACGCTGCGTCAGGCGGTCTACCTCGCTGCTGGGCTCCTCGCATTCCTGAGCCTCCGTCGGATGGATTACCGACTCCTTCAGCGCTGGGCGCTGTGGCTATACCTCGGCGCAGCGGGTGCACTCGCCTTCGTACTGGCCCTCGGCACGGCGGCACACGGAGCGCGACGCTGGATCGATATCGGTCCGGTGACCATCCAGCCATCGGAGTTCGCCAAAGTCGCGACGGTCACAGCCATCGCCGCGTTCGCCGCCCGGCGGGAACCTTCGAGACGCACCGTGGCCGCTGCGCTTGCCCTTCTGGGGCCACCCGCTGCGCTCGTACTGGCAGAACCCGACCTGGGCAGCACCCTCACCCTGGCGGTCATCTGGATCGTCCTGATGGCGGTCTGGGGCGTCTCCTGGCGGATCCTCGGCGGAATGGCACTCCTCGCGCTTGCGATCCTCCCGATCCTCTTTGTCGCCGTACCCGAGTACCAGCGCGAGCGTATCGCTGTGTTCGTCGACCCCGCGCGTGACCCGCTGGGGTCAGGTTTCACCAGCCGTCAGGTGGAGGTCGCGCTTGGTGGTGGAGGCCTCACCGGGCGCGGCTTCGGGGGCCCCAGCGCGCTGGATGGGCTCGCACCGCGCACCGCCGACTTCGCCTTCGCACAGCTGGCGGAGCAGGTCGGGCTGGTCGGCTCCCTTGCCGTCCTCGGACTCTTCGGGATCATCGCCTGGCGAGGCATCAGCGTCGCAGGTGCAGCCTCGGACGTCTTCGGGCGGCTACTCGCCACCGGCCTCACGGCGGTCATCGTCGGGCAGGCGGCGCTGCACATCGCCGTCAACCTCCGCCTCTTCCCCGCAACCGGCATTCCGCTCCCCTTCGTCTCTCAGGGTGGCTCCGCACTCGTCACCGTGTTCGCAGCGCTCGGGATGATCGAATCGGTGGCCGCACACCGCCCGGTGATCGACCGGACACCCTGGCGCGGCGACTGACAGCGGCTCATCCCTTAAGCACGACGAAGGCCGCCCTCTCGGGCGGCCTTCGCAACAGTTCGGAACGAACCGCTACGGCGTCGTCAGCGCCGGCTCTTCCGCCGTCACCTCACCGACCAGGCGAGTGAACACGACTTCGCCGTCGGCCATGTCGACCTTCACCGTGTCGCCGGGCTCGTACGTGCCGCCCAGCACCGCGTCGGAAAGCTTGTCCTCGATGAGGTTCTGGATCACGCGACGCAGCGGGCGGGCGCCGAACACCGGGTCGAATCCAGCCTCGCCCAGGTGGTCCAGCAGCGCGTCCGTGACCTCGAGCTTCATCTCCTTGGTCTTCAGGTTGTCCCGCAGGTCGTCCAACTCCAGGTTGACGATCTTGCGGATGTCAGCCGCGCCCAGCGCCCGGAAGACGACGGACTGGTCGATGCGGTTGAGGAACTCGGGCCGGAAGACCCGCTTCACCTCCTCCTCCACGCGCAACTTCATCCGCTTGTACTGCTCTTCCGCGTCTTTGTTCTCGTCGCGCGAGGTGTTGAACCCAACACGGCTGTCCTTCCGGATCAGGTCCGACCCCACGTTGGAGGTCATGATAATGATCGTGTTACGGAAGTCGACCTTGCGCCCCTTCGCGTCGGACAGATGCCCGTCGTCGAAGATCTGGAGGAGCATGTTGAAGACGTCCGGGTGGGCCTTCTCGATCTCGTCCAGCAGGATCAGGCAGTACGACTTGCGTCGCACCAGGTCGGTCAGCTGGCCACCGTCGTCATACCCCACGTAGCCCGGAGGCGAGCCGACGAGTCGGGAGATCGTGTGCTTCTCCATGAATTCGGACATGTCGATCCGCACGATGTTGTCGCGCGATCCGAACATGAACTCGCCGAGCATCTCCGCCAGGTAGGTCTTCCCCACGCCCGTCGGGCCCAGGAACATGAAGACGCCGATCGGACGCTTCGGATCCTTCAGGCCGGCACTCGCGCGTCGCACCGCCTTCGAGACCGCGACGATCGGCTCTTCCTGGCCGACGACGCGCTCCTTCAGGAACGACTCCATCTCCAGCAGGCGCTGGCTCTCCTCTGCCGCGATGCGCGACAGCGGGACCCCTGTCCACTGCGAGATGACGTCGCGGATGTCGTCTTCCGTGACCACGGTCTGGTCGGTGCCGCGCTGCGCCTGGATCTCCGCCTCAAGTTCCTCGAGGCGGCTCTGCAACCGCACCTCGCGCTCGCGCAACTCGGCCGCGAACTCGTACTGCTGGTTGGCGATCGCCTGATCTTTCTCGCGCCGCAACGCCTCCAGCCCGCTCTGCACTTCCTTCACGGACGGCGGCATCGCGTGGCGACGGATACGGACACGAGCCGATGCCTCGTCCATGAGGTCGATCGCCTTGTCCGGCAGGAATCGGTCGGACACATACCGCGCCGAGAGCTCGGCGGCCGCCTTCAGCGCCTCGTCCGAGATCTTCAGCTTGTGGTGCTCTTCGTACGCGGAACGCACACCCTTCAGGATCTGGATCGTGTCGGGCACGGTCGGTTCGTCGACACGCACTGGCTGGAAACGACGTTCCAGCGCCGCGTCTCGCTCGATGTGCTTGCGGTACTCGTCCAGAGTCGTCGCGCCAACCGCCTGGATCTCGCCGCGTGCCAACGCCGGCTTCAAGATGTTGGCCGCGTCCACGGCGCCTTCGGCCGCACCCGCACCGACGAGCATGTGAAGCTCGTCGATGAAGAGCATGCAGTTCCCCGAGGTTTTGATCTCCTCGATGACCTTCTTCAGCCGTTCCTCGAACTCGCCGCGGTACTTCGTCCCCGCGACCAGCAGGCCGATGTCCAGCGTGAGCATCCGCTTGCCCAGCAGGGTGTCCGGCACATCACCGGAAACGATGCGGTGCGCGAGGCCTTCTGCGATCGCGGTCTTGCCCACGCCCGGCTCGCCGATCAGCACCGGGTTGTTCTTGGTGCGGCGCGACAGGATCTGCACGACGCGCTCGATCTCGTGGTCACGCCCGACGATCGGGTCAAGCTGTCCACTGCGCGCCATCGCGGTCAGGTCCACGCCCAGCTGGTCGAGCGTCGGGGTCCGCACGGAGCGCCCGCCGGCCGCCGCCGCCTGCCCGGCCTGCTGTCCGCCACCGGCGGCCGGCTGGCCCTGCTGAGGCTGCTGCTGCAGGATGCGCGTGGTCTCCCCGCGCACCCGCTCCAGGTTCACGCCCAGGCTTTCGAGGACACCCGCTGCGATACCCTCGCCCTCGCGGACGAGACCGAGCAGCAGGTGCTCCGTCCCGATATACGAGTGCGACAGACGTCGCGCCTCGTCGACCGCGAGCTCGATCACCTTCTTCGCGCGCGGCGTCAGCCCGATCTCGGCGGACGACGTGCGGTCGCCCCGGCCGATGATGAACTCGACGGCCGAGCGCACCTTGTTCAGCTCGACGCCCAGGTTTCCAAGCACCTTGGCTGCGACGCCGTCGCCCTCACGGACGAGGCCGAGCAGCAGGTGCTCCGTCCCGATGTAGTTGTGGTTGAAGCGCTGGGCCTCTTCTTGAGCCAGCGTCAGGACACGGCGTGCCCGCTCTGTGAACTTGTCGAATCGGTCAGCCATGGCCAGGCCTCCGTCCGTTTCCCCCGCGGATCAACAGTACCACGGGGGCTTCTGGTACCCATTGAACGTAGACCCACACCGTCTCGTGATCCATTGTGCCCAGCACGCGCCACGTTGTCTCTGCGCGTTCCACCTGATGCCGGGCCCCGGTGCCCGGACCCGGGAATCCACCGGGAAAGACAGAGCGGCGCGCCAGGACGTTCCCTGACGCGCCGCGGACTGATCCCTGACCCGTTATGGACTACCCGGCAGGCGTCTCCGACGGTGCCTCGGTCTCGGGGTCCGTCTGCTGCTGGGCAAGGTCGGCCTGCGCCTGCTGCATCGCCGCCTGCATCGCGGTCAGGACGGGCTGGTCGTCGCGCATCGCGGCCCGCGCCTGCTGGTCTTCCGCACGAGACTCCGCGAGGGCGGTAGCCGCCGTGGCGGCCTTCCGCGATTCTTCCACAGCTCGCTCCAGACGGGCCGCGAACCGGGGTGCGAGGGCGATCGCCTCGTCCGGGAACAGCTTCGCAGCGTCTTCCGGCATCTCCGTCACGCGGCCGTCCTGGTCGAACTGCCAGCCGCGGATCATCGCCTCGGTTCGTGCCTCGCGAAGAGAGAGGCCCAGGCGGTGCCGGTCGTGCTCGATGCGCACGATCTTCAGCGGCACCACGTCGCCTTCCTCCACAACCTCTTCCGGGTGGCCGATGCGGCGGTCCACCAACTCGGAGACGTGCACCAGACCCTCTACCGGGCCAGGCAACCGTGCGAACGCACCGAAGGCGACCAGTTTCGTGATCTCGCCCGGGACGACATCGCCCACCTGGTAGCGAGTGATCAACTGCTCCCACTGCTCGGGCGCCGCGCGCCGGATGGAGAGAGCGATCTTCTTCGTGTCCTGATCGATGCGCATGACGAAGACGTTGACCTCGTCGCCCACCTTGAAGAGGTCTTCGGGCTGCGCGTTCCGGTCCCAGGACAACTCGGACAGGTGGACGAGGCCGTCCGCGCCACCGAGGTCGACGAACACGCCGAAGTTCCGGATCGAAGTGATGCGGCCGAGGCGGACCTCACCCTCGTGCAGTTCGTCGAGGAGGCGGTCCTTCTGCTCCGCGCGCCACTCCTGCAGCGCTGCACGCTCAGACAGGATGACCCGGTTGCGCCGGCGGTTGATCTCGATGACCTTCAGGCGCAACTCGCGGCCCACCTGCGCGGAGAGCGGGTTCGTGGCGTCCGTGCCGGGCTTGGCACCGACCACCTGCGACATCGGGATGAAGGCGTTGACCCCCTCCACGTTCGCGAGCAGGCCGCCCTTGTTGTAGCCGGTGATCTCCGCCTCGAAGATATCGCCGTTCTCGAATCGCTCCTGCAGCGTGCGCCAGCCCTGCTCGCCGCGCGCGCGGTCGATCGATAGGCCGACCTGGCCCTCCGACGTTTCCGGGTTCGAGACGTACACCAGGACCTTGTCGCCCGGCTTCACCTTCGTCAGCGGGTCGGCGCCCAGCGAGTGCATCTCGCCGGCCGGGATCACGCCCTCGGACTTGAAGCCGATGTCGACGAGGATCCCGTCACGCTCTACACCCATGACGGTGCCTTCGACCACCTCGCCTCGGCGCAACTGGCGCGGCTCTTGAGCCTCCACGCTGGCGAGCAGCGCCTCCATGGACTCAAACTCTTCGGCGGGTGCGGTGGTGGTCTGATTGGTCAAGGTTGGTACTAGCCTCCGGATTGAAGATGGATCCGCGCCCCGCCAAAGCAGATGCGCAAGGAGGGATGATACATCCCTCTACCCCGTACGATCCCGGTCTATATGAAGATTCTGAGCTTCAGGGCTCCCTGGACGGTTCCTCCGTGTTGGGCAAGAGATAACAAGAGATAAGTCGAGCGAGATAAGTCGGGGGAGATAAGCAGCGAGCCATCCCGTGTTGCGGGATGGCTCGCATCGTCCTGGCGGTGGCCTATTTTCCACGCCCGTTCGCACGGGGAGTATCGTCAGCGCTGTGGCGTTTCACTTCCGTGTTCGGAATGGGAAC
>Ga0194132_10000933_pt1 | contig 59885 bp, 52 predicted proteins | sample TA2KigOf80mmetaG_FD_148612 | JGI IMG/M metagenome (GOLD analysis project Ga0194132, IMG submission 148612) | Freshwater microbial communities from Lake Tanganyika, Tanzania - TA2015054 Kigoma Offshore 80m | ecosystem: Environmental > Aquatic > Freshwater > Lake | place: Tanzania: Lake... | reverse complement strand
ATAAGTGACCTCGCTCACCCCGATCTGGCGGATGACATCAGCGATATCCTGGCCCTGTGAGATCAAGACATCGGCTTGTCGGAGTTTCGAAACGATCTCTTCAGGCTTGTGCCTCTTCTTCGGCATTGCAGTCCTCCTTCTTGTCAAAAGACATAGTTCAGGGTGGACCACTTTTCAGGGGGAGGACCAGTCTCCATAGGCCGGCCGGGCGGACTCCGGCAGAGCGACCAGATCCCATTCGATCGGGCCGCTGCACGCCGCCTCCAGGTCGCACCATCTCGGCCCGTCGGCGGTGATGAGCAGGTTCTTAAGATGCGCGTCGCCATGGATCGGCACCGTCTTGTACGAGCGGGCATCGAGGAGAGCGCGGGTCCGGGCATGATCCTCGCGAATGAAGCCTGTGTCGTCCCGGCCGAGCCCGGGAAAGGCATCCGGCTTCGAGAGGCGTCGCGTGCAGTCTACGAACTCCTGCGTGAAGGAGGGGAGCGTGCCGGGAAAATCCGCCAGCGCCTCGTGGAGCTGGCGCAGCGTGCGGGCGCCTTCGGCGGCATCCGCGTCATCCGCCGGCCGATGAGCGATCAGAGGCCAGAGCGTCAGGCCGACGTCTCCACGATGGTAAGGTCCCGGCGGCGGCGCGGTGAGGGGCGCGATCGCCGGTGCACCCTTCGCCCTGAGATGGCGGCCGGCGGCGACTCGCGCTCGAGCTTGGTTTTGAGCCAGTCGGCGAGAGGCCGGGGGCTGACCCGTGCCACCAGCGGCAGCGGATCGAAATGCACGAGCGTGTTGATGCGGTCCTTCAGCACGACGGCGCGGCCGTACTCCAAGCGCAGCTCCGCCACGACCGATGATGTGGCTTCCAAAGCGCCACGATGCTTCTCGGCGCGTAGCATGTGAAGTCTATTCGCCGTCGCGAGAAATGATCCGTCCGGCACGAGCTTTCTGTCGGGCGAGGATCCCATCGCGCAATTGCTGGAAAAGGCCGCGCGGCAACATGCCGTAGGCGTATCGGCCTGGTTCGCCCGGAATGGGTCGCAGGTCGTATCCCGGCCAGGCGAAGCGGTTCAATTCGTCGAGACGGAGCCAGTGCCGGCCGCTGTCCAAGCCGAGATCTCGGCATGTCGCCGCTGGCATTTCGATGGACGCCTCCGGATCGTCAGGAGGCTGATGCGTGATCGGTGCGACGATGGTGTCGATCTCGCCGTTCGCATCGCGACGCGTTGCGACGACGATCGCGCAGGGGCGATCCTTGGACCCTTCCGTTGCGCCTTTCGCCTCTTCGTTGCTCCATAGAAAACCGTAGCGGATCACCAGGCCCGGCCGCGGGACGGGAAGGCTCATCTCGGCTCAGCGCCGTACTCCGCCGATCCGATGGCTGCGACCACGTCTTCGGGGAGCTCGCCGACCACAAGGGACTGCGTCTCCTTACGCTTGAGCTTTTCGTAATGCGCTGCTTCGCTCGCCGACAGATACGCCCCGATCACGCGCCCATGGCTGGTCACGCGGATGATCTTCTCCGCGATGGCTTCCTCCCGGTAGCGCGCGAAATTTCGCGAGAACTCCGTGGCGGGGACATCGCGTGGCTCGGCCATATGACCCTCCTGTATTACGTAAAATACGTATTTTACGTAAACTAGCAATGGCAGGATAAAAATCTACTAGACGCGGAAAATAGTCCTTGACGCCGACCCCGGTTTTTGACAGGATCCGCGTTACTGGGTCGAGGTGGGTGAGGCGGCGGTCCCCGGGCCTTCACGACAAGGCGCGGCGGGCCTGGGTCACGTACCAGTCGGTGAACTGAATAAGAGTGCGCTCGTTCTCGGGCGAGTAGGGGCCGGACTGGTAGCCCTCGGAGTTGACGCCGCGCTGGTTGTTCTCGACGAGCCAGAGATCCTGGTCATTCGTTGTTTGCCAGAGCTGGGTCAGGCGGGCGAGGTCGTAGTCGGCGCCTTCGACCGCGTCCTTGTTCACGACCCACTTCATATGAACCAGCGTCTCTTCCGGTCCCTTCGGCCAGCACCAGAAGAGGAAGGCGTAGTCGCCGACCGCATGCGCGAAACTGTTGGGATCGAGGGCGAAGCGCAGCGAGCCGATGTTGCCGTCGCCGACATTGCCCAGCAGCTTCTTCACCGCCGGCTGGCCGTCGAGCGTGAAGGAGCGCGCGCCGCCCCTTAGGGCGAAGCGGTTCGCTTCGAAGCCTTCATGAATGAAGGGGCCGGTCGGCAGGCCCTTGGCCTCGCACGCCTCGATGAAGGCCGTCGTCGCCGGCTCGTCGGTGCGATGCTTCTTCTTCGGAATGTCGGGAAAGCACTTCATCAGCTCGGGATGGCGCGCATGGCAGTGGTAGCACTCGCGGGCATTCTCCATCACGAGCTTCCAGTTGCCCTTCTCCACGATCGTCGCCTCATGGGCGATCTTCGCCTCGGCGAGCTGATGCGGCGCGAGCAGAGGCTCGAATCCCTCCTTGATCGGCGCGAAATCGGGCGGGCTGTCGGCGAGGCAGATGAAGATCGTTCCGGCGACCACCTCCAGATGGATCGGCTTCAGCCCATGGCTCGACTTGTCGAAATCCGCCGGCATGCCGCCGGCCGCGAGCAGCTGGCCGTCGAGCCCGTAGGTCCATTGATGATAGGGACAGACGAGCCGGCCGACGCGTCCTTGCGTCTCCTGGCAGATCTCGGCCCCGCGATGCCGGCAGGTGTTGAAGAATCCGCGGATCTGGCCGTCGGCGGCGCGCACCAGCACCACCGAGCTGCGGCCGATCTTGAGCGTCACATAGCCGGTGGGTTTCGGCAGGTCGATCTCGAGCCCGGCGAACAGCCAGCGCCGGCCGAAGATCGCATCCAAGTCGAATTCGTGGAATTCGGGGTCGCGGTAGAAGGCCTGCGGCAGCGTGTGCCCGGGCTTTCTCTGCTCCAGAAGCGCTCTGATCCTGCTTACGTCGTACCGCATCTTCCACCCAAGTCGCCGGCGCCTTGCGCTCTTCCGACCCGGTTCCTAGGCTAGGCCCAAGCATGCCGTTGCGACCGCTCAAATCCGACATTCCATGAACCGCCAGCCCTTGCACGAAATCGGCGAGGCCGACATCGCCGCCTATGAGCGCGACGGTGTCGTCTGTCTCCGCCGCATGTTCGACCGCGGCTGGATCGACTTCATGGCCGATGCCGTCGCCGAGGCGATGGCCAAGCCCGGCCCGCATGGCGAGAAATACACCAAGCCCGGCAATCCGGGCGGCTTCTTCGGCGATCTCGACATGTGGCAGCGGCTGCCGGGCTTCCGCCGCTTCGTCTTCGAGTCGCCGGCGGCCGCCATCGCCGGGCGCGTCATGGGCTCGGCCAAGGTGAACTTCTTCTACGACCAGCTCCTGGTGAAGGAGCCGGGCACGGGCGAGCGCACGCCCTGGCACCAGGACCAGCCCTACTGGGCGGTCTCCGGCCGCCAGGTCTGCTCGATCTGGCTTTCTTTCGATCCGGTACCGCAGCCGACGGCCGTCGAGTATGTCCGCGGCTCGCATGACTGGAACCGCACCTTTCTGCCCTACCATTTCAACGACGGCAGCCCCTATCGCGAGCGCGCGCTGGAGGCGATGCCGGACATCGATGCGGACCGCTCGGCCTACGACATCGTCGCCTATGAGATGGAGCCCGGCGACTGCCTCGTCTTCCAGGCGATGATCGTGCATGGCGCGCCCGGCAATGCCTCGATGACGCATCGGCGCCGGGCGCTGGCGACGCGCTGGACCGGCGACGATGCGCGCTACTGCGTCCATTCCGGCGAGGTTGCGATCCCGACTTCCGATCCCGGCCTCAAGCATGGCGATCCGATGGATTGCGCTCTGTTCCCGCGCGTATGGCCTTCACCCTCGATCTGAAACGAGACCTCCATGAACGATGCGACGCAGCGCCGGCTGACCTCCCTCGACGTCTTCGCCTTCAAGAGTGCGGCCGATGCGCAGATCTCGCCGGACGGTCGACAGATCATGTACGTGCACACGGTCCGCGACATCTCGATCGACGAGAAGGTCAACACGCTGATGGTCTCGGCCGACCGCACGATCTGGTCGGAGATGCCGGAGTCGAAAGGCTGCCTCGTCGCGCGCTGGGCCCCCGACAGCCGCCGCGTCGCCATGCTGCGCAAGTCCGGCGGCAAGACCGCCGTGGTCATCCGGGATGCGGTCGGCGGCGCGACCAAGATCGTGCATGAGAGCACCGCGCCGATGCGCGAGCTCGTCTGGTCCCCGGACGGCACGCGCGTCGCCTTCCAGATGCGCATCGACGAGCCGCTGCCGTCCTGGCTCGGCCTCGCCGCCGCGCCCGCAGGCGCCACCTGGTCGCCGCCGGTGAAGGTCACCGAGCGAACCTTCTGGCGCCACGACTCCTATGGCGAATGGCCGGAGGGCTACTATCAGATCCTGGTCGTCGCGGCCGACGGCTCGGCGCCGGCGAAGCAGGTGACCACCGGCATCTGGTGGAACGGCATGCCGCATCTGAATCCGCCCGGCCTTGTCTGGTCGGCGGATTCGAGCGAGGTGCTGTTCACCGGCTCCAACCGCGCCGACTGGGACAGGAAGCCCTCCGACACCGACATCCATGCCGCCCGCGCCGACGGCAGCGGCACGCGGCAGGTGACAAGGCAGTCGGGCCGCATCAGCCATCCCGCGGTGTCGCCGGACGGCAAGTCGCTCGCCTACACCGTCGCCGACGACAGCAGCTTCTCCTTCAAGCGCCGCCGTCTCTGGGTGATGCCGATGGCGGGCGGCGCGGCGAAGGAGATCCTGTCCGGCTTCGACCGCTCGATCGAGGACGTCGCCTGGAGCGCCGACGGCAAGGACCTGCTCGTCACCTATGAAGCCGAGGGTCGGCGCGAGATCGCGCGCGTCACGCTCGACGGCAAGGTCACGCCGATCGCGGAAGATTTGGGCGCCTCGATCGAGATGCCTTATGCCAGCGGCGGCTTCTCCGCCTCGGGCGACGGCACCGTCGCCTATGTGCGCTCCGCCGTCGACGTACCGGCCGAGATCGCGGTGATCCCGCCTTCGGGTCCGGCGCGTACGATCAGCCAGATCAACGCCGACCTCGCGCGCGACATCAACGGCTTCCACGGCGCCGAGATGTTCTGGGTCGAGGGCGGCGAGGGCCGCAAGGTGCAGTGCTGGCTGATGAAGCCGAAAGGCAAAGGCCCGCACCCGATGATCCTCGAGATCCATGGCGGCCCCTACGCGCAGTATGGCAACCGCTTCTCGATCAAGTACCAGCTGCTTGCTGCGGCGGGATACGCGGTGCTGTTCACCAACCCCTGCGGCTCGACCGGCTATGGCGAGGCCTTCGCCAACGCGCTGCACGACCGTTTCCCCGGTCCCGACTACGACGACATGATGGCGGCGGTCGATGTCGCCTCGGCCAGGCCGGACATCGACGAGAAGAACCTCTTCGTCACCGGCGTCAGCGGCGGCGGCGTGCTCACCCTGTGGTGCGTCACGCACACGCATCGCTTCCGCGCCGCCTGCTCGATCAAGCCGGTGGTGGCGTGGGAGAGCTGGCTGCTGACCGCCGATATGGGCATCACCAACGGCCTGGTCTGGATGGGCAACGAGATGCCCTGGGAGAATCCCGGCAAGTATCGCGCGCGCTCGCCGCTCGCCTTCGCGCATATGGCGAAGACGCCGACCATGCTGATGGCGGGCGAGGCTGATTCGCGCACGCCGCCGACCGAGGCCTATCAGATGTACTCGGCCTTCAAGCTCGCCGGGGTCGAGACCTCGCTCGTCCGCTTCCCCAATACGAGCCATTCGTCGTGGGTCATGCGGCCTTCTCTGTTCGCGGCGGAAGTTTCCATCATGCTCGGCTGGTTCGAGCGCTTCAGGGTGAAGAACTGATAATGCTCAGCGTCGATAATCGTTTCTCGCGTACCTATGCCGAGGCCCGGCATCGCTTCCATCTTGCGGCCGAGATCAACGGCTCCAAGGTCAAGGTCTACAAGCATCCGCTGACCGGGCCCAAGGGCGAGGAGATGGCGAGCGACGTCGTCTGGCTCGGCAAGCTCGACGCCAAGGCCGTCATGGTCGTCACATCGGGCGTGCACGGGCCGGAGCTGTTCTGCGGCTCGGGCGCGCAGATCGATGCGCTCCTCGACCTCGACATCACGCGCTACGGCGATGTCGCGATGCTGCTGGTGCATGCGGTCAACCCCTACGGTACCGCCTGGCTCAGGCGGACCAACGAGGACAACATCGACATCAACCGCAACTTCGCCGACTTCACCAAGCCGCGTCCGGTCAATCCCGGCTATGAGGAGCTCGCCGACGATTTCGTGCCCCGCGATGCCAGCGAGGCGACATGGAAGGCGGCCGATGCGCGCATCAAGGCCTATGGCGAGAAGCATGGCCTGCCGGCGCTGGCGATCGCGCAGTCGGGCGGCCAGTACACCCGGCCCGACGGCTGGTTCTACGGCGGCACCGGCCCGACCTGGTCGCGCAAGACCATGGAGTCGATCGTCTCCGACTACAATCTGAAGAACCGCAAGCTCGTCGCCGCAGTCGACTTCCACACCGGCGCCGGCCCCTTCGGCTATTGCGAGCCGATCTATTCCGGCGACCCCGCGCATCCCGGCCGCGACCGGCTGCAGCGCTGGATTGGCCCGGCGATGACGATCCAGCGCGACGGCAAGTCGGCGACCCCGCCGCAGCAGGGCTTGAGCTCCGAGCTGTGGGAGAAGAGGTGCGGACTGAACTCAGGCTATGTCAGCTTCGAATACGGCACCGTGCCGCATCATGAGGTGATCAACTCGCTGCGCGCCGAGCATGTCCTGCACAAGCAGGGCAAGAACGACTGGCACGACGCCTCGGTGCAGGCGGTCAAGCAGCGCCTGCTCAACGCCTTCGCTCCCGACCATGCCTCCTGGCGCGAGATGGTGGTGAGCCAAGCCCGCTACCTCTTCGACCGCATCGCCCGCGGCCTCGCCGCCGAAGCCTGATTCAGAGAGCCACGTCTATGCCTACGCCTCTGCGCACCGATCAGATCGACAACATCTTCACGCACTGGAATGCAGCGGGTCAGCCGGGCGGCGCGCTGGCCCTGGTCCGCGGCGGCGAGATCGTGCATTCGCGCTGCTTCGGCCTTGCCAGCCTCGAGCTCGGCGTGCCGGTCAGCCTTAAGTCGCGCTTCCACATCGCCTCGATCACCAAGACCTTCGTCGGCGCCTCCTCGGCGCTGCTGGCCGAGCGCGGCAAGCTTGATCTCGACGGCGATGTGCGGAAGATCCTGCCGGAGCTCAAGGTCGACCAGCCGGTACCGGTCCGCCGCTTGCTCGGCATGACCAGCGGTCTTCGCGATTCCTGGGAGCTGATGCAGCTCTCCGGCGTCTTCACCGACCAGGCGCGTTCGCTCGACGACTATCTCGACATCGCGTTCAACCAGCGCCAGTTCAGCTGGCCGGTCGGCACGCGCAACGTCTACACCAACATCAACTTCATCTTCATGGCGCTGGTGATCGAGCGCGTGAGCGGGAGGCCGTTCATGCAGTTCCTGACCGAGGATCTGCTGACGCCGCTCGGCATCTCTGCCATCCGCATGCGCGACGAGCCCTATGACGTTGCCGAGGATCTGGCGAATTCCTACCTGCCGCAGGCCGATGGAAGCTGGAAGCGGGGCGTGTTCTCGATCGGCCTCGGCGGCGCCGGCGGGCTGATCAGCAACGCGCCGGATCTCGTCCGCTGGATGGGCATGTTCCGCGCCGGCGGCATTGGCAAGGAGAAGTTCATCCATCACATGGCGGCACCCGGAGCGCTCTCGAACGGCAAGCCGACCAACTACGGCCTCGGCCTCAGCGTCCGGAAGTATCGCGGCCTCGATCTCTGGACCCATGGCGGCGGACTCCCAGGCTTCCGCTCGGTCTTCGCCTACATGCGCGGCGTCGATTTCGGCATGGTGCTGCTCTGCAACCGCGACGACGCCGACACCTATCGCCGTTTCACCGAGGTCGCCGACATCGCGCTCGCCGACGAGTTCAAGGAAGCCTCGCCATCGGCGCTCGGCAAGGAGCGCATGAAGGCCGTTTCCATCCCGGGCGTGCCGCTCTCACGGCTCGAAGGGCGCTACATCGATCGCGAGTCCGGCGAGATCCTGACGCTCAAGGTGCGCGAGGGCGGGATCGAGGCCGACAAGCACGGCCATGCGCTGATGCTGCGGCCGGTCGGCGCAAACCGCTTCCTGGAGAACTGGTCCAACATCGACACCGTCATGGAGGTCGAGGCCGGCACCGCCGGCGCGCCGGTGATTCGCATGGATTTCGGCGGCCAGACCTGCGCCTTCGATCCGGCACCGGTCTACGAACCTTCGGCCGCGGCGCTGGATGCCGTCGTCGGCCGTTACGCCAGCCAGGAGCTCGGCACCACGTTCGAAGTGAAGCGCGGCAAGGACGGCCTGGTGCTCAAGCTCGGCCCCGGCTTCCAGCGGAGAGGCCTGGTGCCGCTGGAGCCGCTCGGCCCCGACCGCTTCGTCGGCGTCACCGAGCTCTGGCAGAGCTGGCGCGTCGTTCATGCGGTGCGCGTGATCCGCGACGGCACGCGCGTCGCCGGCCTCCTGATCAGCTCCGATCGCATGAAGGACGTCAGGCTCGACCGAACGGAATAGGAACGGACGTCGCTTTCCCGCCCGATGTCGCCATTGGAAGGGAAGCGGTCGGGGCCAAGCGGCCGGGCGCCCGCCGCCATGCAATTGATGGGATGTGGGCGATGGTCGGGGACGCATGGCCGAAGCGGTGAGCCGCGACAGCGGGCGGGGGTTATCGGCGTCGATCGAGCTCTCGCCCAAAGGCGTGATCAAGGATCCGTCGGCGCTGAGGGCCGTCCCGGAAGGGACGCGGATCTATCTGGTCGACAGCGGCGAGACGCTGGTCGCGGAATGGGCCAGCGCCTGCCGGAACCTCGTCGACGCCGGTCTCCGTGCCGTGCCTCATATCGCCTGCCGGCGCCTGAAAGGCCTGGAGGAGATCGAGAATCGTCTCCACGCGATGGCGGAGGTGGGGGTCGACGACGCGCTGGTCATCGGCGGCGACATTCCGCGGCCGCTCGGCCCGTTCGGCTCGTCGATGGACGTGCTCGCGACCGGGCTGTTCGAGCAGCACGGCATCCGCCATATCGGTGTCGCCGGGCATCCGGAGGGTTCGCCCGACATCCCGCCGGCCGTCGTCGTCGACGCCTTGCATTGGAAGATCGCCTTCGCTGCTCGCACCGGCATCCAGGTCCGGCTGGTCACCCAGTTCGGTTTCGATCCGAACCTGTCGATCCTCTGGGCCAATCGCCTGCGCGACGAGGGCGTGCGCCTGCCGATCCATCTCGGCGTCGCCGGCCCGACCTCGATGACGAAGCTGCTCAAATTCGCTGCGCTCTGCGGCGTGCGCACCTCTATGTCCTTCGCCCTCAAGCGGGGCGCGGCGCTGGCCTCGCTCCTCGGCAATTACGAGCCGGAGGCACATGTGCGGGTGATCGAGCAGCGCGTCCTTGCCGGCGAAGCCCCTTTGATCCGGCAGCTTCATGTCTATGCTTTCGGCGGGCTCGCGGCCGCGACGACCTGGCTGACCGAACGAGGCTCGTGGACGAGCCGCAGGAGTGTTTAAGTGACCGATACCGTTCTGCACTCGGCGACCAAGACCGCCATCATCGGCTTCAGCCAGCCTTTCTGCGTGATCGGCGAGCGCATCAATCCCACGGGGCGCAAGAAGCTCGCGGCCGAGATGCTGGCCGGCGATTTCTCGACCGTGACCGCCGATGCCCTGGCGCAGGTCGCCGCCGGTGCGCTGGTGCTCGACGTGAATGCCGGCGTGACCGCCGTCGATCCCAACCTCACCGAGCCGCCGCTGCTGGCAAAAACGGTCGAGCTGGTCCAGTCGCTGGTCGATGTGCCGCTGTCGATCGACAGCTCGGTGCCGGCGGCGCTGGCGGCGGGTCTCGCCGTCGCCAGGGGCCGGCCGCTGGTGAATTCGGTCACCGGCGAGGAGGACCGGCTCGAGACCATCCTGCCGCTGGTGAAGAAGTACAACGTGCCGGTGGTTGCGATCTCCAATGACGAGACCGGCATCAGCTACGACCCCGATGTCCGCTTCGCCGTCGCCAAGAAGATCGTCGAGCGCGCCGCCGATCACGGCATCAAGGCGGCCGACATCGTCGTCGACCCGCTGGTGATGCCGATCGGCGCGCTCAACAGTGCCGGCTCGCAGGTCTTCCGTCTGGTTCGGCGGCTGCGCGAGGAGCTCAAGGTCAACACCACCTGCGGCGCCTCCAACATCTCCTTTGGCATCCCCAACCGGCGGGTGATGAACGCGCATTTCCTGTCCATGGCCGCTGCCATCGGCATGACCAGCGCGATCATGAACCCGCTGCACAAGGAGGACATGGACGCGATCCGCGCCGCCAACACGCTGAACGGCTTCGATCCCGACTGCATGAGCTGGCTCCGGGCCAACCGTGACCCGGCCGCGGCCGCAGCCGGAGAGGGGGGCGGGCGCCGTCGCGGAAGGCGGGGCGGCGGCGATGCCGGGGCGGTTGCGCGGCCGGAGTGAATTGCCGTATTGCCGGTGGGCTAATCGACGTGCAGGGGATCTGAGTGAAGACCGAATATCGTGTGATCGTGATCGGCGGCGGCGTCGTCGGCGCCAGCGTGCTCTACCACCTGACCAAGCTCGGCTGGACCGACATCGCGCTGCTCGAGAAGCACGAGCTGACCTCGGGCTCGACCTGGCATGCGGCGGCCAGCGTCCATACCTACAACTCGGACGCCAACGTTTCGCGCCTGCAAAAGTACACGATCGATCTCTATCGCGAGATCGAGCAGATCTCCGGCCAGAGCTGCGGTATCCACGCGACCGGCAACATGGTCGTCGCGGCGACCGAGGAGATCTTCGACAACCTCAAGCTCATGCACTCGCGTGCCAAGTATCTCGGCATGGAGACGCACCTGATCTCGCCTGATGAGGCGACGAAGCTGAACCCGCTGCTCGCTCCGAGCCAGTTCGTCGGCGCGCTGCATCGCCTCGACGGCGGCCATGTCGATCCGAACGGCGTCACCCACGCCTATGCCATCGCCGCGCGCAAGGCCGGCGCCGAGGTGCACCGCTTCACCCAGGTGAAGGAACTGAAGCAGCGCCGCGACGGCTCCTGGGACGTGATCACCGACAAGGGCACTGTGCATGCCGAGCATGTCGTCAACGCCGCCGGCCTCTGGGCGCGCGAGGTCGGCCGCATGGCCGGCATCGAGCTGCCGGTGCTGGCGATGGAGCACATGTATGTGGTGACGGAGGAGATCCCCGAGGTCGTGGCGCATGGCCGCGAGGTCCTGCCGACGACCGACTATTTCGGCGAGATCTACATGCGCCAGGAAGGCAGGGGCGTGCTGCTCGGCACCTATGAGAGGGACTGCCGGGTGTGGTCGCCGCACACCACGCCCTGGGATTTCTCGATGGCGCTGCTGCCGGACGATCTCGACCGGCTCACGCCGCATCTCGAGATCGGCTTCAAGCATTTCCCCGCGGTCGGCCGTGCCGGCATCAAGAAGGTCGTCAACGGGCCCTTCACCTTCGCCCCTGACGGCAATCCGCTGGTCGGGCCGGTCAGGGGTTTGAGGAACTACTGGTCGGCCTGCGGTGTCATGGCGGGCTTCGCCCAAGGCGGCGGCGTCGGCCTCGCGCTCTCGCGCTGGATGGTGGAGGGCGATCCGGGTTCCGACATCTTCGCCATGGATGTCTCGCGCTTCGGCAGGTACGCGACGCACCAGTACACGCTGATCAAGGTGCCGGAGAACTACAGCCGGCGGTTCCGCATCGCCTATCCGAACGAGGAGATGCCGGCGGCGCGTCCGCTGCGCCGCTCGCCGGTCTACGATCGCCTCAAGGATGCCGGCGCGGTGTTCGGCGCCAATTTCGGCCTCGAGGTCGCGCTCTGGTATGCGCCGAAGGGCATGGAGCCGGTCGAGAATCCGACTTATCGCCGCTCCAACGCCTTCCCGATCGTGAAGGAGGAGTGCCACGCGGTTCGCAACGCGGTCGGCCTGATGGAGGTCACCGGCTTCGGCAAATACGAGGTCGCCGGTCCCGATGCCGAAGCGTGGTTGAACAAGGTCCTCTCGAACAAGATGCCGAAGCCAGGCCGCATGGTGCTGGCACCGATGCTGAACCCACGCGGCACGATCATCGGCGACTTCTCGGTGGCACGCCTTGCCGAGGATCGCTTCCTGATGATCGGCTCCGGCGTCGCCGAGATCTATCACATGCGCTGGTTCGAGAAGCATCCGCCGCCCGCCGGCACTTATATCCGACCGCTGCCGCATGCGCTGACCGGCTTCATGGTCGCCGGCCCGAAATCGCGCGAGCTTCTGCAGAAGCTGGTCTTCGAGGACGTCTCGGCCCAGGCCTTCAAGTTCTTCGCCGCGCGCGAGATGGTGGTGGGCCTGGCGCCCTGCACCGTGCTCCGCGCCAGCTACACCGGCGATCTTGGTTACGAGATCTGGACCACGCCCGACTATCAGGTGACGCTCTACGACGCGCTGGTCGAGGCCGGCAAGGATCTCGGCCTTCGCCATTTCGGCAACCGCGCGCTGATGTCGCTGCGTCTGGAGAAGGCCTATGGCGCCTTCTTCCGCGAGTTCCGGCCGGACTACACGCCGATGGAAAGCGGCCTCGACCGCTTCGTCGCCTATGACAAGCCGGACTTCATCGGCCGCGAGGCGGCGCTTAAGGATCGCGTGACGCCGCCGGCGAAGAAACTGGTGCCGCTGATCGTGGATACCGATGTCGAGGTGGTCGGCTACGAGAGCGTGCTCAAGGGCGACGATGCTGTCGGCCAGGTGACCTCCGGCGGCTATGCGCATTGGGCCGGGAAGAGCATGGCCATGGCCTATGTGAAGCCCGAGCTCGCCAAGGATGGCGAGAAGCTTTCCGTGCTGATCTTCGGCAAGGCCTGCCCGGCGGTGGTGCAGACCCAGCCGCTCTTCGATGCCAATGGCGGGCGCCAGCGCGGATGAGCGAGCTCATCGCCAATGCCCGCATGTACTCGGTCGCGCCTGAGGCGGCGGCTGCGTGGAAGCGGCTGTTCACGTGGTTGCAGGAAAAATCCGGCATCGGCATGACGGTGATCGACCACGCTTTCCCGGCCTCGCTCGACGAGCTGTGGTCCAGGAAGGATCTGGCCTGCACCTTCATGTGCGGCTGGCCGTTCATGCGCTACGGCGCGATCCATCAGGTGGTCGCAGCACCAATCCCGAGCGCCGCCTATGCCAAGGGCCGGCCGGTCTATTGCTCGCACTTCGTCGTTCGCGATGACGCACCGTTCAAGACGCTCGAAGACACCTTCGGCCATCGCTTCGCCTACACGATCCCGGATTCGCACTCCGGCTACAACGCACCGCGCCATCATCTGCTGTCCTATCGCAAGGGCGGCACCAAAACGCTGTACCGCGAGATCGTCGGTCCCCTGCGCACACCGCGGCTGATGGTCGAGGCGATCGTCGAGGGCAAGACCGATGTCGGCCCGCTCGACTCGTTCGCCTATGCGTTGCTGCGCCGGCACTGGCCGGAGGTGGCGGGACGTACCCGGATCATCGCCTCGACCGATGTCGTACCGATCCCGGCGTTCATGGCCTCGCAAGGCGCGTCGCCCGATATCGTCAGACGGCTTGGCGAGACGCTCGCGACGTTCGGAGACGATCCGGCGCAGGCCGGCTTGCGCGAGGATCTCTGCATCCTGGGTTTCGCCCGCATTCCCGAGGCGGGCTACCAGATCACTGAGGATTGGGCGCAGACGGCCGAGACGCGAGGCCTGGCGCAGATCACCTGATGCTGACGCTGCTGCGCGCGATCGAGGCTGTCTATCGCGAAGCCAAGGATGGTCCGCTGGCGGCGGCAAGCGCGCGGATCGCCGGCCTCAAGGCGCGTGACCTCAGGCCGGGTTGGAGCAGCCGGAAGCCGGTCGCGAGCTTCGTCAGGGAAGCGGTCGACCTCGGCCGTCGCGGACCGTTGGCCGAGATTGCGGAGGCCTTTGCAGCAGTCGAGCCGCTGGCGACCTGGCTGCAGAACCCGAACTACTCGGTCGAGAACATGGGGCCGGGCTATGTCGACCGCTACGGCTATGTCGAGCTGATCGGACCCGGCCGTCCGGTCGAGAGCGCCGACCTGCTCGTCGGCCTGCTGATGCTGGGACCGGAGATGCACTACCCCGATCACGCGCATCCGGCCGAGGAGATCTATCACGTCGTCGCCGGCCATGCGGAATGGTGGCGGGAGGGCGAGGGATGGCACCGCAAGCCGCCCGGCTCGGTCATTCACCACACACCGATGACCCGCCACGCGATGCGGACACGCGACGAGCCGCTGCTGGCGCTCTACTGCTGGACCGGCGATGTCGAGGTCTACGCGACGATGACGGAGACGAGCGCATGAGCGAGATCAAGGGGCAATGCCTCTGCGGCGCCATCCGTTTCCGCCTGACCGGCGAGCGCCGGAATGTCGTCGTTTGCCATTGCGGCCAGTGCCGCCGTTGGCACGGCCATGTCGGCGCTTATACCCGGGTGGCGCAGAGCGATCTCAAGGTCGAGGGTGAGGTCGCGTGGTTCCGCTCCTCCGAGCGTGCTCGGCGCGGCTTCTGTCGCGACTGCGGGTCGAGCCTGTTCTGGGAGAGGACGGACTCAGACCAGGTTTCGATTACCGCCGGGACCCTCGAAGAGCCGACGGGTCTCAGGATCGTCCTGCAGATCTTTGCCGAGGACGCCGGCGACTATTACGAGGTCGACGACCGCATCTCGGTCAGGCCGCCTGGCGCGACCGGGACCTGACCGCCGAGGTCCAGGTGGCAGGCGATGCGATGGTCGCCGAACTGGCGGACCGGCGGCGGCGTCGTATCGCAGAGCCCGGCGATGCGGCTCGGGCAGCGGCTGGCGAAGGCGCAGCCGACGATGATCTCGGTCGGGCTCGGCATCATGCCTTCGAGCGCCGCTGACGGCGGAGCGGCATCTGGATCGGGCGTCGGCGCGGCGCGCAGCAAGGCTTCGGTGTAGGGGTGGAAGGGCGGGCTGAAGACCTGTTCCACCGGACCGTACTCGACGACGCGGCCGAGATACATGACGGCAACCCAGTCCGCCATGTGCCGGACCAGCGCCAGGTCGTGGGAGATCAGCACGAGGCCGAGCTGCGACTGCTCGAGCAGCTCGCCGAGGAGATTGAGGATCGCCGCCTGGACCGAGACGTCGAGCGCCGAGACGGGCTCGTCGGCGACGACGAGCTCGGGGTTGCCGGCAAGCGCACGGGCGATGGCGACACGCTGGCGCTGGCCCCCCGAAAGCTGATGCGGCATGCGTTCGGCCATCTCGGCCGGCAGCCGCACTTGCGCCAGGAGGCTGGAGACCTCGGCCTTGGCATCGCCGCTGGCGAGGTTGCGCAGCATGCGAAGCGGACGCGAAAGCGCGTAGGCGATGGAGTGGCTGGGGTTGAGCGTGGAGTCCGGATTCTGGAACACCATCTGGATCTGGCGGCGGATCTCGGGCGGGCGGTCGTCGACCTTCAGCTTGGTCAGATCCGTCTCGCCGAGCTTGACCTCGCCCGAGGTGCCGGCGAGCAGGCCGGAGACGATACGTGCCAGGGTCGACTTGCCGCAGCCGGACTCGCCGACGATCGCCAGCGTCTCGCCGGCGCGGGCGTCGAGATCGACATCGGTCACGGCACGGACGACGCCCTTCTTCTCGCCGCCGAAGAAGCTGCTCAGCTTGTACTCCTTGCTGAGCTTGCGGACGCGCAAGACGATCGGCGCGTTGCTGCCGGCCGCCGTGGCGACGGTGTCGTGCTCGTCCTTGACGCTGGCGCGGATGGCGTCGAGCCTGGCGCAACGAGCGAGATGGTCGCCGCCGAGATCGACCATCGCAATCGGCCGTTCTTCGCATTCATGGCGGACGGCGAAGCTGCAGCGGGGGACAAAGGCGCAGCCGATGCGCGAGCGGTCGCCGGCCCCGATGGTCCCCTCAATCGGCCGCAGCTTGCCGCGGCGCCCGCCGCCGCTCAGGCGGGGGAGCGCGCCGAGCAGGCCGCGCGTATAGGGATGCGCCGGGCCGCGGAACACCGTGCCGATCTGGCCGGTCTCCACCATGCGGCCGGCATAGAGCACGCCGATGCGATCGCAGATGCGCGCGACCGTGCCGAGATTGTGGCTGATGAACAGGATGGCGGTGCCGAACTTGGCGCGAAGGTCGCGGACGAGCTCGAGGATCGCCGCCTCGATGGTGACGTCGAGGCCGGTGGTCGGCTCGTCCATGATCAGGAGCGCGGGCTCGGCCATCAGCGCCATGGCGATGACGACGCGCTGCTGCTGGCCGCCGGAGAGCTGGTGCGGGTAGCGCTCCATCATCGCCTCGGCGGCGGGGAGCCGGACCTCTTCCAGCATCTGCACGGCACGGCTGAAAGCGGCCTTCTCGTCGGTCTCGCCGTGGAGCAGCGGGACTTCCATGAGCTGCTTGCCGATCGGCATCACCGGGTTCAGGCTCGACATCGGGTCCTGGTAGACCATGGCGATGCGGTTGCCGCGGATGCGCGAGAGCTCTTGGTCGGAGAGCCCGGCGGTGTCGCGGCCTTCGACGCGGATATGGCCCTCGATCACGCTCATGCCGCGCGGCAGGTAGCGCATGGTGGCGAGCGCCACCGTCGACTTGCCGCAGCCGGATTCGCCGACCAGGCCCAGCGCTTCGCCCGCGCCGATCGAGAAGCTGACGTCGTTCAGGATGATCTGCCGGCCGGCCCGCCCGTCATAGGCGATCGAGACATGCTCGAACGCGAGGATCTCAGCCATCGAGCGAGGCTTCGCGGAGCCCTGTCGCGAGGAAGTTGGCGCCGATGACAAGCGAGGAGATGGCGAGCGACGGGATGATCGTCATGTGCGGCCACACGAAGATCATGCCGTAGGCTTCCTTGACCATGCCGCCCCAGTCCGGGGTCGGCGGCGGCAGGCCGACGCCGAGGAAGCCCAGCACGCCGATCGCGATCGTCGTGTAGCCGAGCCGGAGGAAGAAATCGACGATCAGGGGCCCCCGCGCATTCGGCAGGATCTCGACGAACATGATGAAGAGCGCGCTCTCGCCGCGCATGCGGGCGGCGGCGACATAGTCGCGGTTCTTGATGTCGAGGGTCACGCCGCGGACGATGCGCGCGATGATGGGCGCCGAGGAGAGCGTGATCACCGCAATGATGTTGAAGGCCGAGGCGCCGAACTTCGCGATGATGATCAGGTAGAGGATGATCTTGGGGAATGCCAGCAGGGTGTCGCCGACCCGCATGATGATCGCGTCGACGATGCCGCCGCGATACCCGGCGAGAAGGCCGAGGAAGGTGCCGAGGATCACCGCGCCGAGCACGGCGGTCGGCGCGACCGTCAGCACCGTGCGCGCCCCCCAGATCAGTCGCGAGAGGATGTCGCGGCCGAGATGATCGACGCCGAGCCAGTGCTGGGCGGAAGGGTAGGGATCGGCGATCAGCTCCGGGTCTATCTTGGTCGGCGAGTAGGGGGCGACCCAGGGCGCGAAGATCGCCAGCAGAGTCCAGGTGAGCAGGATGGCGCCGCCGATCGTACCGATCGGCGAGCGCGTCAGGATGTCGTAGATCCTCCGGAAGAGGCCGGCGGGAGTCGATTGCGCCGAATCGCGGATGACGCCGACGCGTCCGGCCGGGACGTCGTGGATGATTTCCGTCATACGCGGATCCTCGGATCCAGCGCCATGTAGCCGAGATCGCCGAAGAGCTGGGTCAGCATGGTGACGCTGACCGCGATGAGCGTGCCGGCCTCCAGCACGGCGATGTCCTTGGCCAGCGCCGCCTCGAGCATCAGCCGGCCGAAGCCGGGATAGGCGAACAGGGTCTCGACCACGACGAGGCCGGAGACCAGATAGTTGAGCTGCAGCAGGATCACGGTGAAGGGCGTGATCAGCGCGTTGCGCAGCGCGTGCTTGGCGACGACGTTGCGGAAGGAATTGCCTTTGAGCAGGGCGGTGCGGATATAGGGCTGGCGCATGACCTCGACCATCGAGGAACGCACCATCGCGATCAGGTATCCGGCGTCATAGAACGTGACGACCAGGACCGGCAGGACGAACTGCATCCAGATCGCCCATCCGGAGTCGGCGCGGAGCGGCGAGGTGCCGGGCAAGACGCCGAGCCAGACGACGAAAATGCCGAGTAGAAACACGCCCATGGCGAATTCCGGGATCGAGGCGCACATCGAGGAGAAGACAGAAACGGCGCGGTCGAACCAGCCGCGCTCGCGCATGCCGGCGAGCACGCCGAGCAGGACCGAGAGCGGCACGATCACGGCGAAGGAGATGGCGGCCAGCAGCAGCGTATTCCCGAGGCGGTCCCAGATGAGCGTCGAGACGGGCTGCCGGTAGTAGATGGAGTCGCCGAAGTCCCCGGTCAGCGCCCTGCCCATGTATTCGAAGTAGCGAACGATGGCGGGGCGATCCAAGCCCATCTCGCGGGTCAGGTGGTCGACCTGGCTCTGCGAGGCGTAGGGTCCGAGGATCTTTCGCGTGACGTCGCCGGGCGACAGCTCGTTCAGGGCGAAGACGAGGAACGACACCGCGAACAGCGTCAGCGCCATGTTCAAGAGCTGCTTCGCCGAATATCGCAGCATCACCGCTCCGGGCGGTTGGCGTTAACGGGCTGAACAAGGCCGGCGGCCCCTGCGGACGAGTTGTACGTCCGCAGGGCGAAGCCGCCGGGATCACGCCTTAGGCGTCGATCCAGAGGTCCTTGATGTCGATGTAGATGCTCGGATGGATCTTGTAGCCTTTGATCTTCTTGTCCGAGTAGTTGAACACCGCGCGCCACAGCGGGACTACGACCGGACCCTCATCGAGCATGATGCGCTGGATCTTGGCCATGACCTCGCGGCGCTTGGTGACGTCAAGATAGCCCTCGGCCTCGGTGATCAGCTTGTCGAACTCGGCGTTCGACCAGGCGGCCTCGTTCCAGGCAGCGCCCGTGCGGTAGGCGAGGCCGAGGACCATGGTGCCGAGCGGGCGGTGCGCCCAGGTGGTGAAGCCGAACGGGACCTTGGTCCAGTTCTCCCAGTACTGGGCCGAGGGCATCACGTTGATCTTGGCGCGAATGCCGGCTGCCTTCCACTGCTCGACCATGGTCTGGACCGCCAGGAGTTCCCAGTCCGGCTGGGGGCGGCAATCGATCTGGCAGTCGATGCCGTTCGGATGACCGGCCTCGGCCAGCAGGGCCTTCGCTTTGGCGATGTCCTGCTTCATGAAGCCGATATTCGCGTACTCCGGATGCACCGGGGCGACGTGATGGTGCTCGCCAGGCTTGCCGAGACCACGATAGGCGGCCTTGAGCACCGCCTCTGTATCAGTTGCATGACGCAGCGCCTGGCGCACCCGCTTGTCGTCGAAGGGCTTGATCGGATGCGTACGCGCGACGGCCGTATAACCGCTGTCGACCGTGTTGACCTGGACATGCGGCAGCCGCTCGACCGTCGGCAGGGTCGAGATCGCGCCCTGATAGATCATGTCGACCTGCTTGGAGGCGAGCGCCGAAACCTGCGCCGCCGCATCGTCGCCGAGATCGATGATCTCGAAGCGGTCGACGTTCGGGCCCATGCCGCTCCAGTGCGGAGTCTTCGTGGCGACGTAGAGCGAGCGCTTGCCGACCTCGTGCTCGACGAGCTCGTAGGCGCCGGTGCCGTCGCTGCCGATGCCGAATTTGCCGCCGTCCTCGGGCGAGCAGATCAGGAGCGGATAGTGATAGAGCGCCTCCGGGATCGCCAGGTTGGCGGTCTGGCCGTTCAGCTTCACGGTGAAGTCGTCGACCTTCTGGATCGCATTCGCATCCCAGAGCTTGACCGACTTGCGCGGGTTGCCCTTGGCGTCCTTCTGGCCGTCGTCGAACTCGGACAGGATGAAACCCTTGAGCAGGCCGACGACCGAGGAGCCGGTCTTGTCGTCGAGCACGCGCTTCAGGTTCCAGATCGCGTCGTCGGCGGTGAACTGCCGGCCCTTCCGCCACTTGACGTCGCGGCGGAGCTGCAGCGTCCATGTCTTGAGGTCGGGGGTAGCTTCCCACTTCTGGACGAGCGAGGGCCGGGTCACGTTGTCGATGCCGGTGACTGCCAGGTAGTCGAGCGTCTGGCGGGCCGAGTTCGCCGACTCGATCCAGGAATAGGTGTGCGGGCTCGAGATGTCCTGCACGCGCATGCCGAGGCGGATGGTCCCGCCCTTCTTCGGCGCGCCCTGTGCCATCGCCGGGGCGGAAAGGCCGACCATGCTGTAGGCCGCCGGCGCGGCGACGCCAAGCAGGACGGCGATGCGCAGGAACTCGCGGCGGTCGAGCTTGCCGTCGGCGTACTCGCGGCCAGCCCTCTCGACGATCGGATGAAGCTTGTCGGACATGGTCATCTCCCCGTTGGGCTGCGCATTCCGCCCTATGAGTGGCGGTTCCGGCGCAGCGGCGATCGAAAACGAACAGTTTGTCCGTCGAGGCTAGTCCAGCGCCCCCGAGGGGCGCAAGCCCGCGGCGTTTCCGGAATGGTCGCGCAGCGACCATCGCTGTCGCGATTGCGCCCCCGTTGCCCGTTGACTTTGGTAGCTTCGGCCCGTCGACTGTTCGATGCATCCTGCTCACGAGACCCGATGATCCCGACCATCGACGTTACGCCCCTTTTCGGCCCGCCGTCGCATTACCGTGAGGAGGTCGATCGCCGGATCCTGGCGGCCGCCGGCGAGGTCGGGTTCCTGGCGGTCTCGGGCCTGCCCCGGGAGATCCCGCATGGGGCGGAGGTCCGCGCTGGTCTTCTAAAAATCTTCACATTGCCCGACACCGAGAAGCGCGGGCTCTGGCGGCGGAAATTCGATCCGGCGCGGCCGAACGTTTATCACGGCTGGTTCCCGCTCCAGACCGGCGCGATGACCTACAAGGAAGGCATCGACATGGGGCCGGACGTCGCCGACCCGGCCTTCGTCCCCGATCCGAGCGATCCGCTGACCGAGCCGACGCCCCTGCCGGAGGAGGCGCGGCTCCCGGGCTGGCGCGCCGACGTCACCCGCTACTACCGCGGCATGGAGCGCCTCGGCGGCGTGTTGATGCAGTCGGTCGCGCGCGGCCTCGGCCTGCCTGAGTCGCATTTCGACGCCTCCTTCGCCGGCGGCAACTCGACGCTCCGCCTGATCCGCTACCCGGTGCGTCCGCCCGAGTCCTTCGTCGGCGGCGACATGAGCACGATCCAGGTCGACCACCAGGGTCGGCAGCGTCACCTGATCGGCGGCGCCCATGTCGATTCCGGCTTCGTCACGCTGCTGGCCCAGGACGGCATCGAGGGCCTGCAGGCGCGGGCGGCGAATGGCGAGTGGATCGACGTGCCGCCGGCCGAAGGCACGCTCGCGATCAATTTCGGCGGCGTGCTCGAACGCTGGACCGGCGGGCGGATCAAGGCGACCGAGCATCGGGTCATCGGTCCGGGGCGGGAGCGTTTCTCCATCCCTTTCTTCTACGAGCCGCGCGTCGACGCGGTGATCGCCCCGCTACCGCTTTCCGGCATCGCGCCCTTCGAACCGTTCCTCTACGGCGATCATCTGTGGGCGGCGATGATGCGCTTCGTCGAGTTCCGCGGGCTCGAGGCGATGCGGGCGCCACGGGGTATCAAGGCGGCCGAGTGATCTGGGGGAAGTCATGAAGTCTCATGTGCGCGTCGCCGTGATCGGCGGCGGCGTCGTCGGCTGCAGCGTGCTTTTCCATCTGGCCAAGGCCGGGTGGATAGACATCTGCTTGATCGAGCGCCTGGAACTGACCTCGGGGTCGAGCTGGCACGCCGCCGGCGGTTTCCACACGCTCAACGGCGATCCCAATGTCGCCAAGCTGCAGAGCTACACGGTGCAGCTCTACGAGGAGATCGAGCGGATCTCCGGCCAGTCCTGCGGGCTGCACATCACCGGCGGCATGATGCTGGCCGGCACGCCCGAGCGCATGGACTTCCTGAAGCTCGCTCATGCCAAGGGCCGCTATCTCGGCATGGACACCGAGATCATCGACGCCGCCGAAGCCAAGCGCCGGCTGCCGCTGATCGACGAGAAGTACTTCATCGGCGCCATGTACGACCCGCTGGAAGGGCATCTCGACCCGTCGGGCACCACGCACGCCTATGCCAAGGCGGCGCGGACCTTCGGTGCCGAGATCTATCGCCAGACGCGCGTGATCGAGCTGAACCCGCGCGCCGAGGGCGGCTGGGACGTCGTCACCGACAAGGGCGCCATCGTCGCCGAGCATGTCGTCAATGCCGGCGGCCTCTGGGCGCGCGAGGTCGGCCGCATGGTCGGCATCGAGCTTCCGGTGCTGGCGATGGAACATCACTACATCGTCACCGAGGATTCGCCCGAGGTCGCCGAGGTCGAGGCCAAGACCGGCAAGGAGCTGGTCCACGTCATCGACTTCGAGGGCGAGCTCTATCTCCGCCAGGAAGGGAAGGGGATACTGCTCGGCAGCTACGAGCGCGAGGGCGTGCCGTGGATGCCGGACACGACCTCCTGGGATTTCGGGCCGGAGCTCCTCCAGGAGAACCTGGACCGGATCTCCGCCAGCCTGGACACCGCCTTCAAGCATTTCCCGGCGATCAGCCGCGCCGGCGTCAAGCGCGTGGTCAACGGGCCTTTCACCTTCACGCCCGACGGCAATCCGCTGGTCGGGCCGGTCCGCGGCCTCAAGAACTACTGGGTCGCCTGCGGCGTCATGGCGGGGTTCAGCCAGGGTGGCGGTGTCGGGCTCGCTCTGTCCAACTGGATGATCCATGGCGATCCCGGCTTCGACGTCTGGGGCATGGACGTCTCGCGCTACGGCGACTGGGCGACCATGGCCTATACCAACGCCAAGGTGCGGGAGAACTACTCGCGGCGCTTCCGCATCCGCTTCCCCAACGAGGAACTGCCGGCGGCGCGGCCGCTGCGGACCGTGCCGATCCATGGCGAACTGGTCGCCGAGAACGCCGTATTCGGCGCCTCCTACGGCCTCGAATATCCGCTGTGGTTCGCGCCGAAAGGCACGCCAGCCGAGGAGACCGTCACCTACCGCCGCTCCAACGCCTTTCCGGTCGTCGCGGCCGAATGCAGGGCGGTCCGGAGCAGTGTCGGCCTGATCGAGACATCGAGCTACGGCCGCTACGAGGTGAAAGGGCCGGATGCAGCCGCCTTCCTCGAAGGCATCCTCGCCAACCGCATGCCCGCCAAGGGCAAGATTGCCTTGGCGCCGATGCTGAAAGAGCAGGGAAAACTGATCGGCGACTTCACCGTCGGCCGACTGGGGAAGCAACGTTTCTTCATCATCGGCTCCGGCCCGGCCGAGGCCTATCACCTCCGCTGGTTCGAGCGGCAGCGCGGCAACAGCAATGTTTCGATCCGGCCGATGACCGCGGCGCTGTCCGGCCTCGCCATCGCCGGCCCCAAGGCACGAGATCTGCTGGGCCGGCTGGTGCGCGAAGAGCTGTCGTCGAACGCCTTTCCGTTCCTGTCGATCCGCGAGATGTCGGTCGGCATGGTGCCGTGCATCGTCTCGCGCATCAGCTTCACCGGCGAGCTCGGCTACGAGATCTGGTGCGCGCCGGACCATCAGCGCCTGCTCTACCGGACGCTTCTCGATGCCGGTCGCGACCTTGGGGTCGTGCAGTTCGGCACGCATGCGCTGCTCTCGCTGCGGCTGGAGAAGAGCTACGGCACCTGGGCACGGGAGTACCGGCCGATCTACGGGCCGGAAGAGGCGGGCATGCGGCGCTTCGTGCGTCTGGAGAAGAAGGACTTCATCGGCCGCGCCGCTGCCGAGGCGGAGCGGAAGTCCGGAGGCGAGCGCAGGCTCGTGCTCTTCGATGTCGACGCCGGAGACGGCGATGCCTTCGGCGACGAGCCGATCTGGCATGGCGGCAAGGTCGTCGGCTGGATCACCTCGGGCGGGTACGGCCACACGGTGAAGAAGTCGTTGGCCCTTGGTTACGTGCCGAAGGAGCTCGCTGCTGCGACGTCCGGCTTCGAGATCGAGATCATCGGCGAGCGCCGCCCGGCGCGGATCCTGAAGGACCCGCCCTACGATCCGGCCGGCGCGAAAATGCGTGCCTAAACGATCCCGCGCTGGGTGATCTCGGTCTTGCGCCTGGCGACGAAGGCGTCGATCGCTTCCTTCTTGCCCTGATCGAGCGGCGGCTCGACATAGCTTTCGAGCAGCTTCTTCCACACGACGTTGGCGCGCTGGGTCGCATTGAGCGCGCCGGCCTCCTGCCAGGACTGGAAGTTCCGCCAGTCGGCGATCAGGTGCGTGTGGAAGGCGTGCTCGTAGCGCGCCATGGTGTGGGTGGCGCCGAAGAAATGCCCGCCGGGCGGCACCTCCTTGAGCGCCTCGAAGGCGAGGGCATCGTCGGAGAGATCCATCGGCTTCAGCCACGCCGCCATCGCGTGGAGCGCTTCGGCGTCGACGATGACCTTCTCATAGGAGGCGACGAGGCCGCCTTCGAGCCAGCCGGTGCCGTGATGCATGAAATGGACATGCGACATGATGCAGGCCCAGATCGACATCAGCGATTCATGCGTCGACTGCGCGTCGACGCAGTTCGACGCGTTCACGTTGCTCGACCGGTAGGGCAGGCCCCAGCGCCGCGCGATCTGGCCGCCGATGATGGTCGAGCGGACATATTCCGGCGTGCCGAAGGCCGGTGCCCCCGACTTCATGTCGACGTTGGAGGTGAAGCCGCCGAAGATCACCGGCGTTCCCGGCCTCAAGAGCTGGATCAGCGCGATCACCGCCAGCGCCTCGGCGGTCTGCTGAGCCAGCGCCCCGGCGATGGTGACCGGGCTCATCGCGCCGGCCAGCGTGAAGGGCGTGACGATGCAGGGCTGGCCGTGCTCGGTCATCGCCATCAATCCGGCGATCATCTCCTTGTCGACGCGGCGCGGCGAGTTGACGTTGATGACCGTCATCAGCGTCGGCTCGGCCTTCAGCTGCTCGTGCGTGATGCCGCGGGCGAGACAGATCATCTCGATCGCGTCCGTGATGCGCTCGCGCCCGATGCCGCGGCCGATGAAGCAGCGGTCGGTGAGGAAAGTATGCGCGCGGTAGAGGTCGAGATGGCGGGAGTCGGCGGGGAGGTCGAGCGCCTCGGTCAGCGTGCCGCCGGCGTGGTGCACGCAGGTCAGCATCTGGTTCAGCTTGATCAGGTTGACGACGTCCTGATAGGTGCCCGGGCGGCGGCCGTTGTCGAGGTCGGAGACGTTCGGCGGGCTGCCGACCGGGCCGACATTGATCGTGTTGTCGCCGATGACGAGGTTGCGCTCAGGATTGCGGGCGAAGAGCCGGAACTGCCGCGGCGCCTTGGCGATGGTCTCCTTGAGCATGGCGCGGTCGAAACGCACCAGCTTGGTCGAGCGGTCGACCTTGCAGCCGGCCTTCTCGAAAGCGTCGAGGGCTTCGTCGTTCAGGAACTCGATGCCGAGTTCTTCCAGCACGCGGAGCGCGGTGTCGTCGATGCGGCGCACGCCGTCCTCGTCGAGCAGCTCGAGCGGCGGCATCGGGTTGCGGATCGGCGCCCAGGGCGGCTGCGGCACGCCCGCGCTCGCCTCGGCCTTGCGGCGGGCCCGGCGCTCGCCGGCTCCGCGTTCGACGGTGCGTTCTGCGGTCATCGTTCGCCCATCCTCTTCTCTTTCGGTCGCAGCGGCTCCTCGGCGAAATCGACGATCGCCGGGGTAAGCTCGCCGAGACCGACAAATCGGTACTCGTAGTCCAGGCCGAGCCGTTTCGCCGCGGCCTCCGCCTCTTGCTTCAAGCGCGGATCGTCTGTCTGTGCCAGGTAGACGACCTTCTCGTAATGGCCGAAATAGGCGTCGCGCAGCTCGGGATGACGATCCAGGCCGAGGCCTTCGATCACCAGCGTCTCGAATTGGCGCGCCAGGAAGTCGGTCAAGAAGAAGGCCCGCATGTCCTCTTCGGCGCGCCGGTCGAAGGCGGAAACGCCAGAGAAGAACGCGTAACAATGCGCGCCGGGCAGGCGCTGCAGGCCCTCTTCGTCGAGGACCTTGTCGAGCTCGCCGCCGGTGCCGCAATCGGCATAGCCGATCAGGATGTCGTCGTACTCGTCGCGATGCTCGCGGACCGCGGCGCGGACGGCTTCGGGGATCCTTTCCGGTCGGTTGTGCAGGCTCGCCGGTAGGCAGTGCAGCGTGACGTGATGCAGATGGTTGGCGGCGATCACCGCGTTCACCTCGCGCGCGAGGGCGCCGCAGGCAAGGACGAGCTGACGCCGCGTCGTTCCCGTGGCGGCGTCCTCAGGCATCAGCTGGCGGCGCGCTGGTTGTGCTTGCGCATCATGTACTGCTTGGCGGTCTCGACGGCGACGGCGGCGTCACGGCAATAGCTGTCGGCGCCGATCGCCTTGGCAAAGTCCTCGTTCAGCGGCGCGCCGCCGACGAGCACGACGATGTCGTCGCGGATGCCCTTCTCCTTGAGCGCGTCGATGACGACCTTCATGTAGGGCATGGTCGTGGTCAGCAGCGCCGACATGCCGAGGATGTCCGGCTTGTGCTCGGCGATGGCGTCCAGGTACTTCTCGACCGCATTGTTGATGCCGAGGTCGATGACCTCGAAGCCGGCGCCCTCCATCATCATGGTGACGAGGTTCTTGCCGATGTCGTGGATGTCGCCCTTGACCGTGCCGATCACCATCTTGCCGATCGGTGGCGCGCCGGTCTCGGCCAGCAGCGGCTTCAGGATAGCCATGCCGGCCTTCATCGCATTAGCCGACATCAGCACTTCCGGCACGAACAGGATGCCGTCGCGGAAATCGATGCCGACGATCCGCATGCCTTCGACCAGCGCCTCGGTCAGGACCCGGTAGGGTTCCCATTTGCGCTTCAGCAGGATATGGACGCCCTCCTCGATCTCCTCCTTGAGACCGTCATAGAGGTCGTCGTGCATCTGCTTGACGAGCTCCTCGTCGCTCAGCTCGTCCAGGATGATGTCGTCGCCGTCGGCCATGGCCTTCAAGTCCTTAAGATCGCGTAAACCTTTGATCTCTAAACCTCTTCCCAGGGGAAGCTGTCAAGCCGCCGGGCGCTGCCGGCGCCGATCACGACCTGGGTCTCGAGCTTGATGCATTCGCGCCCGCCTTCCTCGCCGATCAGGCTCTCGACGCAGACCACCATGTTCTCTTCGAAGGTCCCGTCATAGGCGCGGGCGAAATCGGGATGCAGCGGGATCGACGGCCATTCATCGGCCAGGCCGACGCCATGCATCACCACGGAGTAGCGGCGGGAGAGGTACTTCTCCGGGATCTTCCAGGACTTTTCGTTGAACTCCCGGAAGCTCATCCCTGCCTTGAGGATCGAGAGGTTGTGGTCGATCTGCTCGCGCGCTGCGCCGTAAAGCGTGCGCTGCTCGTTGCTCATCCGCGTATGGCCGATGGTCCAGGAGCGCGAAAGGTCGGCGCAGTAGCCGTAGGGGCCGATCAGATCGGTGTCGAAGGCGAGGATGTCGCCTTCCTGGCAGACATGGTCCGAGCATTCCTGGAACCAGGGATTGGTGCGCGGCCCGGAGGCGAGAAGCCGCGTCTCGACCCACTCGCCGCCGGAGCGGATGTTCTCGAAATGCATCTCGGCCCAGATCTCATTCTCCGTGCGTCCCGGCTCGGAGCGCTCGTACATGCGCGCCATCGACGCTTCGCAGACCCGCACGGTCCAGCTCATCAGCTCGAGCTCGGCCGGGTTCTTGATGCAGCGCGCGATCTCGGTCAGCTCCTGGCCTTCGACCAGGGTGATGCCGCGCTTGCGGAGCGCATCGACGCCTAAGGGTTCCAGCTTGTCGACGGCGAGGCGCTTGTTGCCGCCGCCATGCTGGCGGACCACGTCGGCGATCTCATCAGCCCACTTCTCGCAGCGCTCGACGACGTTGCTGCCCGCGGAGAAGTAGAACCAGGAGATCGCGGGACGGATCTCGTCGATGGTCTCGATGCCCTTGGCGACGTGCTCGGAGCCCTTGTATTCGAAATCGATCGTCGGCCCGTCGGTGCAGACCATCGCGTAATGCGAGGGGTTGTGCGTCATCCACAGCTGCATGTTGGAGACGTCGAGGGCGTAGCGGATGTTGACCGGGTCGTAGAGCAGGATCGCGGCGCAGTCGTGGCGTCGGAGCTGCTCGCGGAGGCGGCCGAGGCGGTAGGCGCGGGCGTCCTTGAGCGTCGCCAGCGGAATCGGGCTCTTCAGCGGCTTGTCGGCCCCGTCGGGATTGAGATAGGCGCGTTTCCGCGGGTCCTTGAAGACTTCAGCCATCGCTCGCTTTCGGCCCCGGGAGCGGGGTCGGCTTTGGGCCAAGCCTAGTCGCGTTCCGATGCCGATTCACCGCATTTGCGACCATCATGAGGCCGGGGGCGACATCGCCCCCACGCCCTCAGGCGCTCCGCCGCCGTCCGGCCCGGCGTTTCGGCTCGGCGGTCGTATCGGCCGGCGGCGCGGTCAGGGGACCGATGCACTGGATCACCTTCGCCAGGTCGGGGCGTTCGCCCGGCTGGTGCGTATCGAGGGCCTGACGCATGGCGGCGAGATGATCGGCCGAGGTTCCGCAGCAGCCGCCGACAATGCGGGCGCCGGTGTCCAGCGCAAGTCTGGCGTACTCGGCCATGACGGCCGGCGTGCCGGTGTATTCGACCTGGGTCCCGACGAATTTCGGGATGCCGCAATTGCCCTTGGCGATGACCAACGCATCGGGCGCCGCCTCGGTGATCTGCATGACGGAATAGATCAGGTCGGACGCGCCGACGCCGCAATTGGCGCCGATCGCGATCGGCTTCGGCTCAAGGCCTTTGAGGAAGGCGGCAACCGCTTCGGGCGTCGCACCCATCATTGTGCGCCCGGCGGTGTCGAAGGTCGCGGTCACGGTATAGGGCATGCCGACCTTGATCGCGGCGGCGGCGGCGGCACGCATCTCCTCGATCGCCGACATGGTCTCGATCCAGGCGACGTCGGCCCCGCCGGCCTTCAGGCCTTCGATCTGCTCGACGAAGACCTCGACGGCGTCGTCCTCGCTCAAGGGGCCGAGCGGAATCAGCAGGTCGCCCGTCGGGCCGACCGAGCCGGCAACGATCACCGGCCGTCCTGCCTTGTCGGCGACGGAGCGGGCGATCTCGGCGCCCAGCCGGTTCAACTCGCGGGTGCGACCTTCCGCCTTGTGCAGCATCAGGCGGCGCCTGTTGCACCCGAAGGTGTTCGTGAGGATGATGTCGGCCCCGGCGTCGACGAAGCTCTGGTGCAGCGTGCGGATCTTCTCCGGCTGTGTCTCGTTCCAGAGCTCGGGCGCATCCCCCGACAAGAGGCCCATCTCGAACAGGTTGGTTCCGGTCGCGCCATCGGCAAGCAGACGGCCCTTGGTCTTCAGAAGCTCTTCGAAACGGCTCGACATCCATTCCTCGCAGATCGTACGGAACAGGACATAGTCTGAATGGCGCAGCGTATCACCATCTTTTGGCGCGACATCCCCGCGCAGGTCATTGTGCGGCAAGGGCGTACGGCCGAAAAGCGCGAACTGTCCGAGCGCTTTGCCAAGGCGATCGACGTCGCCGCAATGAAGTCGGGCGCCCGCTCGGCCGATGCCTATACCGAGGAATACCGCCGCGTGTCGGAGGAGTGCGGAAGCGATCTCAAAGCCGAGCTCGAGACGGCGATCGCCGCGCTCGAGGCGGAGTATGACGACGAAAAGCTGAAGGCTCTTGTCGCCAACGGCGGTCGCGCGGAATAGACCGGTGCCGGATACTCCAGCCAAGACCGACGACGCGCTCGTCATCTTCATGCCGAGCGGCAGGCGTGGGCGCTTCGCCGCCGGCACGCCTGTGCTCGATGCGGCGCGCTCGCTCGGCGTCTACATCGAGTCGGTCTGCGGCGGCCGCGGCCTCTGCGGGCGCTGCCAGGTCGAGGTGGCCGAAGGCGTCTTCGCCAAGCACGGCATCACCTCGCGCGCCGACAGCCTGACCGGGCGTTCCGAGACCGAGCAGCGCTACGCCGATATCCGATCGCTGCCGGCCGGTCGGCGCCTGAGCTGCGCGGCGAAGATCCTGGGCGACATCGTCATCGATGTGCCGGCCGATGTCGCGGTGAACACCCAGGTCGTCCGCAAGCGCGCGGAGACACGGGTCATCGTTCGCGACCTTGCCACGCATCTTCACTACATCGAGATCGATCCGCCGGACATGGCAGTCCCGAATGGCGATCTCGATCGCGTCATCGCGCATCTCGGCGAGAAATGGGGCATCGCCGACGTGCTGATCGATGTGGCGATCCTGCCCGACGTGCAGCCGGCCCTGATCAAGGGCGGGTACAAGGCGACCGTCGCCGTGCATCAGGATGGCGGACGGCCGCGCGTCGTCGGCGTCTGGCCTGGCTATCGCGAGCGGCTGTTCGGCGTCGCCGTCGATATCGGCTCGACCACGATCGCCTGCCATCTCGTCGACCTGATGTCTGGTAGGACCGTCGCGTCGGCCGGCACCGCGAACCCGCAGATCCGCTTCGGCGAAGACCTGATGTCGCGCGTGTCCTATGTGATGATGAACCCGGACGGCCGGGGCGCGCTTACCGATGCCGTGCGCGATGCCGTCAACACGCTGATCGGCCGCGTTGCCGGGCAGGGCGCCGTCGCACAGGAAGAAATCGTCGAGGCGGTGCTGGTCGGCAACCCGATCATGCATCACCTCTATCTCGGCATCGATCCGACGCCGCTGGGCCAGGCGCCGTTCCCGCTCGCCGTCTCGCAGGCGCTCGACCTGCGTGCGCAGGGTCTCGGCCTGCCGATCCTGAAGTCCGGCCGCGCCTACATCCTGCCGTGCATCGCCGGCCATGTCGGCGCCGACGCGGCGGCGGTGACCCTGGCCGAAGCGCCGCATAAGGTGCAGGAGATCACGCTGGTCATCGATGTCGGCACGAATGCCGAGATCGTGCTCGGCAGCGCCGACCGTTTGCTTGCCGCAAGCTCGCCGACGGGACCGGCCTTCGAGGGGGCGCAGATCTCCTCCGGTCAGCGCGCCGCGCCGGGTGCGATCGAACGCGTGCGCGTCGATCTGGAGACCCTGGAGCCGCGGATCAAGGTCATCGACGTTAACCAATGGTCGGACGAGGAAGGCTTCGATATCGGGGTCGACCGTGTCGGCGTCACCGGCATCTGCGGCTCGGGCATCATCGAGGCGGTGGCGGAGCTGTTCCTGGCCGGCGTCATCACTCATGACGGCATGATCGACGGGTCGCTCGCCGCACGGACGCCGCGCATCGTCCCGGACGGGCGTACCTTCTCCTATGTGCTGCGCACCGAGCCGGTCGAGATCAAGGTGACGCAGAACGACGTGCGAGCGATCCAGCTCGCCAAGGCGGCGCTCTATGCAGGGTGCAAGCTCTTGATGGACAAGCTCGGCATCGACAAGGTCGACCGCATCAAGCTCGCCGGCGCCTTCGGCAGCCATATCGACCCGAAGCACGCGATGATCATCGGCCTCGTGCCGGACTGCGCGCTCGACAAGGTCTCGGCGGTCGGCAACGCCGCCGGTACTGGTGCCCGCATGGCGCTGCTCAACCGCGGCCATCGCCGCGAGATCGAGGGGCTCGTCCGCCGGATCGAGAAGATCGAGACCGCGGTCGAGCCGCGCTTCCAGGAGCATTTCGTCAACGCGATCGGCTTCCCCAATCGCGTCGACGTATTCCCGAACCTGGCGGCGGCGGTGAAGCTCCCCGAGCGGAAGGAGACGGTGGCGGCGGGCGGCGAGGGAAGGCGGAGACGACGCAGGGAGTAGTCAGTAAGGCGTCCCATCCTTGTGCACGAAGCGGCCGTCGCTGTTGGCGCTCTTCATGTCGACGTCTGAGCAGGTGGTCATGTCGTCGGGCGCGCGCGAGCCGACCTCCAGATAGACCGCCATCGCGTCGGACCGGTTGATCAGGTGATGGCCATTGCCGCTGTTCTTCGGAAACGCCGCGCAGTCGCCGGCGCGCAGCAGCGTCTCGCCGCCATCCTCGACGAGGACGAGGTCGCCTTCGAGCACATAGACGAACTCGTCCTCATGCGAGTGCCAGTGACGCTGGCTCGACCAGTTTCCGGGCGGCAGGCGCATCAGGTTGACGCCGAAATCGGTGAGCCCTCCGGTATTGCCGAGGCGCTGCCGGATGCGCTCGGCGCAAGGCGCGTCGAAGGGAGCGGGATAGCCGGCGCCTTTGCGTTCCGGTACGGCGGCGAGGTCGATCTTGGGCACAGGTGGTCCAACCGTCAGTTGTTCGACTTCACGACGCCCTCGACCAGCGTACGCCTGGTCGCCGCCTCGTCGAGCTCGAAGCCGAGGCCGGGCGCTTCGCCGAGAACGAGATTCCCCTCGCGGTCGACATCGGCCGGCTGGGTCAGCATGAAGTCGCGCCGCTCGACCGTCCATTCCGGCGGATCCCAGGGGAATTCGAGATAGCTGGGATCGGTCGTGCTGGCGACGAGATGGGCGTTGGCGAGAAGCCCGATGCCGTTGCCCCATGTATGCGGGGTGAAGGTGATGTTGTTGGCGTTCGCCATCGCCGCGATCTTGGCTAAGCCTGTGATGCCGCCGATCGAGACGACGTCCGGCTGCAGCACGTCGAGGCAGCCCTCCTGGATCACGTCTCGCAGCTCGCTCATCTCGCGATTGAGCTCGCCGCCGGCGATGCGGATGTCGAGCGCGTCGCGGAGCTTCCGCATGCCCTGGCGGTCGGCGCGGTGCAGCGGCTCTTCCATCCAGTAGACTCCGAGCCGTTCCAGCTCGCGCCCGACGGTCAGCGCGTCCTTCAATGTCCAGGCGGCCATCGTGTCCCACGGGAAGCGCCAGCCCTGATTGCAGTCGACCATCAGCTCGATCCGGTTGCCGACGCGGGCGCGCACGGCTTCGAGCGCGGCGATGTCGGATCGCCAGGAGCCGCGGCGGAAGCGGATCTTCATGGCCTTGAAGCCACGCGCGATCGCGCGCTCGGAAAGCTCGGCGAGTGCCTTGGGATCGCGCAGCGTGCCGGAGGAGGCATAGCAGGGAAGGCGGTTGGAAAGCCCGCCGAGGAGCCGCCAGCATGGCTGCCCCGCCACCTTGCCGGCGAGATCCCAGAGCGCGAGGTCGAGCGGCCAGGCGCGGCCGTAGTGGAAGGTGATGTGGTCGATCACGCGGAAATGGCGTTCGAGCTGGAGCGGGTCCTGGCCGATGAACAGGTGCTCGTGCCCGGCGAAGCCCAGCATGTAGTCGCCAGAGCCGATGCCGGTCAGGCCTTCGTCGGTGTGGACGCGGACGATGGTCGCATCGAATTTCAGCCGCGGCCGCGACGACCAGCTCGGATTGAAGGGCGGGTCCAGGGGCAGCTGGTGCTGGGTGATCTCGATCGCGGTGATCTTCATCTTATGTCAGCTCGCGGTGAGGACGGCGCGGGCGAGATCGCGGAGGTCGCGGTCGGTCGACGGACGTGCCGAGGATTTCCGCATCGCGTCGTTCTCCGGCAGCGCCATCTCCTCGGCCAGGCGTTCCGGCGTGATGCCGGGGAGCTCGTCGGCGAGCGTCACCTTCATGCCGACGACGCGGATCAAGTCGTCGACGAGGTCGGGCAGGGCTTTCGCGTCGCGTGATCCGCCCATTGCAGCGGCGACATCGGCGAAGGCGCTCTCGCTCGCCGGCAGGCTCCACGGCAGCGAAGCGCGTAGGCCGAGGCCGGCGGCCCTGCCGTGATGGACCTTGCCGAGGCTGCCCAGCGCATGCGCGATGTTGTGCGCGATCGCGGTGCCGGTGTTGTTGATGGCGATGCCGGCATAGCAGGAGGCGACCAGCATGCCTTCACGCGCTTCCAGGTTCTGCGGGGCGCGGACGGCCGTCGGGAGATGACGCGCCACCAGACGGATCGCGGCATGGGCGATCACGTCGTTGGCCTCGAAGCGGTTGGCATTGGTGCAGGACTCGACCGCATGAACCAGGGCGTCGATGCCGGTGGCGGCGGTCAGAGGTGCGGGCAGGGAAATGGTCAGACTCGCATCGAGGATCGCCTTGCGCGTCGCGAGCTCCGGTCCCCAGGCCCAGGCTTTCTTGCCGGCGGCGTTGGCGAAGATCGCGGTGAGCGTGGTCTCGGAGCCGGTGCCGGCAGTGGTTGGCACGCAGAGGACCGGCAGCGGCTTCGCCGGCAGCGGGTTGGCGCAGAAAGCGTAGTGCTCGACGCCGGCTGGCGCGCTTGCGATCGCCGCGACCAGCTTGGCGACGTCGAGGGCGGAGCCGCCGCCGATGCCGATGACAGCCTCGACGTCATGCGTTCGGGCAAGCTTCGCCGCGTCGTCGATCTGAGCCGCGGTCGGCTCGCCGGCGAAGCCGTCCCACAGGGCCAACTCATGATTGGTGGTAGCCAGCGCCTTGCGGACGCGCTTGGCGACCCCGCCCTGGGAGAGCACGCGGTCGATCACCAGGAGCACGCGCTTGGGCGCTTCCTTGAGGCCGGCCAGGTCGGCGCCGATCTTGTCGATCCGGCCGACACCGACGGCGATTTCCGGAACGGGGTACAGGGTTTTCATGGTCGGGTCTGGAGCAAGGTGGCTAGAGGCGCGACGTTGCACTACCTTGCGGCCGCGCGGGCGAGAATGACGAGGGGCACACTATGACCGAGCCGTCGGAACGGCAAGGCGGCGAGGGCCGGGAACGGCGCGGCGGGCGTGCACGCCATGCCGGGAGAGCCGCGGAAGTCGCCGCGGGCGGCGATGCGTTTCCCTTTCGCCAGCCGCGTCGGCGCTTCCCGCCGGTCGAGATCCTGAGTGCCGACGAGCTCGAGGCGATCCACAACGCGTCCCTGACGATCCTCGAAGAGATCGGCATGGATTTCCTCGACCCGGACGCCATCGCCTTGCTTGCCAAAGCCGGCGCCAGGACCACGCCAGGACAGCAGCGCGTACGCTTCGACCGCGCTTTCATCGAGGAGAAGATCGCGACGGCGCCGAGCACCTTCACGCTGCATGCGCGCAACCCGGCGCACAATCTCGATTTCGGCGGCGACAAGGTGATCTTCGCGCAGGTCGCAAGTGCCCCCAATTGCTCGGATGCCGACAAGGGCCGCCGGCCCGGCAATCACGAGGATTTCCGCAACCTGGTGAAGCTGGCGCAGAGCTTCAACATCATCCACATGACCGGCGGCTACCCGGTCGAGCCCGTCGACCTGCATGCCTCGATCCGGCATCTCGACTGCCTCTCGGATCTCGCCAAGCTCACCGACAAGGCGTTTCACGCCTATTCTCTCGGCCGCCAGCGCAACCGCGACGCGCTGGAGATCGTGCGGCTCGCCCGTGGCATCTCAGAGGAGCAGCTCGAGCGCGAGCCCTCGCTGATCACGGTGATCAACTCCTCGTCGCCGCTCCGGCTCGATGCGCCGATGCTCCAGGGCATCATGGAGATGTCGTCGCGGAACCAGGTCATCATCATGACCCCGTTCACGCTCGCCGGCGCGATGGCCCCCGTGACCGTCGCCGGCGCGCTGGCGCAGCAGAACGCCGAGGCGCTGGCGGGCATCGCGCTTACCCAGATCGTCCGTCCCGGCGCGCCGGTGGTCTATGGCGGCTTCACCTCGAATGTCGACATGAAGTCGGGGGCGCCTGCTTTCGGTACGCCCGAGTACATGAAGGCAGCCACGGTCGGCGGCCAGCTCGCGCGCCGCTACAAGCTGCCCTATCGAACCTCGAACACCTGCGCCGCCAACACGGTCGATGCGCAGGCGGCGTATGAGTCCGTCTTCTCGCTCTGGGGTGCGGTGATGGGCGGCGGCAACTTCATCCTGCACTCGGCCGGATGGATGGAGGGCGGCCTCACCGCCTCCTTCGAGAAGACCATCGTCGACGTCGATCTGCTGCAGATGGTCTCGCAATATCTCGACCCGCTGGAGATCAGCGAGGAGACGCTGGCCCTGGATGCGATCCGCGAGGTCGGGCCGGGCGGTCACTACTTCGGCGCCGTGCATACCCAGAGCCGCTACAAGACGGCCTTCTATTCGCCGCTGGTTTCCGACTGGCGGAATTTCGAGAGCTGGCGCGAGGCCGGATCGCCGACGGCGATGGAAAAGTCCAACCGCCTCTGGAAGGAAACGCTCGCCCGCTACCAGCCGCCGCCGATGGACCCGGCAGCCGCCGAAGCGCTCGACGCCTTCGTCGCGAGTCGCAAGGCCGAAGGCGGTGTGAAGACCGATTTCTAGTCGTTCGCGCCTGCGAAGAGACGCTGAAATCATTAACCAATTTTGTGTGACGCCGTGCACAGCTTGGGACGACGTCTATTAGATATTATTTTTACTAAAGTATTGGCGACGTCCAGAAAGGACGCCCTTGGAACTGAAGAAGCCTAAGCCGGATGCCCCGATCAGGCTGACCCAGGAGCAGCTCGATCGCGTGATCGAGCGCCACGCGATGTTCCGTCAGGCCAAGCATGGCGGTGCCCGCGCAGCCCTCGCCAATTTCGTGCTCGCGGGCTTGAGCTTCGCCGGCAAGGATCTGAGCGGCGCCGATCTCACCGGCGCCAATCTCCAGGGCGCTATCCTCGCCGACGCCAAGCTCGAAGGCGCGACGCTGTTCTGCGCCGATCTCCGCCGGGCGAACCTCATCGGTGCGAACCTGACCAAGGCGGATCTGCGCGGCGCCGTGCTGCGTGGTGCCGACCTGACCAACGCCAACCTCTTCGACGCCGATCTTCGCGACGGCGCCATCGTCGACAAGCAGGAAAGCAAGGACTGGGCGGTCCGCACGATCGACTCGAGCCCGGCCGACATGGAGTCGGCGCTCTTCACCAAGGCGAACCTCGACAACGCCAGGCTTTCCGGGGCGCAGGCGGTTCATACGGACTTCACCGACTGCACCATGCGCGGCACCAAGCTGATCCGCGCCAATCTGCGTAACGCCAATCTGACGCGCGCCAATCTGGAAGGCGCCGACCTCTCCGGCGCCGATCTGCGCGACTCCAAGCTCACCGGCGCGGTGATCACCGGCGCCAACATGAACATGGCCGAGACCGGCGGCGCCGATATGGAAGGCGTGCTGACCGGCAAGCCGGCCGGCAAGACCGTCGAGGAGCTGGGCAGGCCGCTCGAGGAGCTGGTCGCGCATCACCAGAACTACATCGAGACGGCCGGCCATGGCGGGCGTCTGCTGGATCTCAGCGGCTTCGACCTGCGCGGCGCTTCGCTGGCCGGGCATCCGCTCACTGGCATCCGCGCCGTCGGTGCGATCATGTACGGAATGAACCTGATCAAGGCGCAGCTGCAGGCGGCCAAGCTCGACAAGGCCGATCTCCGCAGCGCCAATCTCGACGGCGCCGATCTCCGCGGCATCTCGCTCGCCGGCGCCAAGCTCGACGGCGCGAACCTCACCGGCGCAAACCTCACCGGCCTCCTGCTCGCGCCGAACCGGACCAAGGCGGCGACGCTCGACGGCGCCACCTTCCGCAATGCCCGTCTCCGCGAGGCGAAGCTCGACGGGGCCAGCCTCAGGGGGGCCGACTTCTCCTACGCCGATCTCATGGGGGCGCACTTCAAAGGCGCCGACCTGACCGACGCCAACTTCCTCGGCGCCAGGCTCACCAGGTCGATCCTAGAGGCTGCGTCGCTGTCGGGCGCCAAGGGGTTGCCGAAGAGGGAAGGCGGCTGAACGGGCCGCTAGGCTAGGATATGTCATCGTTGAACGGTGATAGCGATTATCATACATTGATAGCGTTGCTATCGGACTTCGAGGGGTGCCATCATGCCGGCCGTCACCGTCCGCAATCTCTCTGCCGAGGCGCACCGAGCCTTGAAGCTTCGCGCGGCGCGCCACGATCGCAGCACCGAAGCCGAGATCCGCGCCATTTTGGAGGAGGCGGTGCGGCCGTCCAGTCGGTTGCGTCTCGGCACGGCGATGTCGGAGATCAGCCGAAAGCTTGGGATCGACGACGCCGATCTCGAGGCGCTCGATCAGGCGCGCGATAAAAAGCCAGCCGAGCCATTTCGTCTGCGCTGAACGCGCCTGCCATGATCCTTCTCGACACCAACGTCGTTTCCGAGGCGATGAAGACGGAACCGGATGGCTCGGTCCGCGATTGGCTGGACGCCCAGGCGGCGGAGACCCTCTATCTCTCCAGCGTCACCGTCGCCGAGCTGATGCTCGGCGTCGGCGTCCTTTTCAAAGGCAGTCGCAGGGAGAAGCTGAGAGTCGCCCTCGACCGCGTGCTGGAGTTGTACGCCGGTCGGATCCTGCCCTTCGACACCGAGGCGGCACGTTGCTACGCCGATTTGGCCGTGAAGGCGCGCGCCGCTGGAAGGGGATTTCCTACACCCGACGGCTATATCGCCGCGATCGCCGCCTCGCGCGGTTTCGCTGTAGCGTCCCGCGATACCAGCGCATTCACGGCCGCCGGCCTCGCCGTGATCGATCCCTGGGCCGCCTGAGCGGGGGGCTCTCAACGGTCCAGCGCTGCTTGCTGATCGCCCACGAACCCCCGATGGCCGGGCGTAGTCAGCAGCGGACGCGCCCGCGCGTCAGCCGCTTAGTATGAAATCCGAGAATCCACTGAGAGAATTTGCTTTTTCCACAAAGCCGGATGTGTCTGCTCTGGCCAGTAGCGGACCAGCCTGAGTGCCCTCAAGCCGCCGGCCGGATCTCGTAGCCGAACTCGGCCGCCGACATCCGGAGCCAGTCGAGGAAGGCTTCGGCGAAGTTCGACGGCAGCACGAGATCGAAGCTCGGCACCGCATCCAGCTTCACGATCATGACCGTGATGTGGTCGATGCTCGTGGTGGCGACGCTGCCGGGCGGGAAGACGCGCGGATGCAGATCGACGCGGCTGCCCTTGGCCAGAACCTCGCCGGCATGGGCGCCTGTCAGGCGCAGGACGCAGCGGCCGTGGCCCTGGTCGACGACAGCGATGTCGTCGCTGCCGCCGAGCTTCTTCGCCAGCGCGCCTTCTTCGCCGCGCGGCCGGATCACGAGCCAACCGGAGGGCTGGATCCAGATCGCCATCGCATCGCCGGCGATCTCCACCTTGCGCGGGCCGGGAAGGGCGAGGCCGGTCGCGTCCTTGACGAGGTTCGCCGCTTTGGCGTTCGCGTCGCGACCGGCCATGACCTGGACGATGTCGACCTTGCGTTCGGTCATCAGCACCGGCGTGCCGCCGGCGGCGCCGTGACGCCCGGGCTTGGCCTCGGGACCGAAAGGGGAGAGACGATCAGGCGCGGACACGGAGGTTCTCCGGATCGACGTGATGAGGCGAGCAGATCTCGATCTCCACCACTTCGTTCTTGAGCGGATAGGTCGCGTAGAGGCGCTGGCCGATGCGATCGGGCCCGTTGCGGACCATGGCGAGGCCGAGCCAGCGCTCCAGCTCGACCGAACGCGTGATGCTGGTCGCCCAGCCGAGGCTCGCCTTCGAATTCGGCCGATCGACGATGTGAGCGCCGCCGCGAAGCCGCTTCTCGAAGGACGGATCGACGGCGCGGATGCCGACCAGGCGCGGCCGGTCGCTATCCATCAGGCGCGGGCGTTCGCCGTTCACGCGGCCGATGAAGTCGCCCTTCTTCTTCATCATCTTGTCGAAGCCGAGATCGCGCGCCGTGGTCTGGCCGTTGAGCTCGGGGCCGGCGACATGGCCCTTCTCGATGCGGAGCAGGCCGAGCGCCTCGAGGCCGTAGGGCAGGATGCCGTGCGGCTTGCCGGCCTCCAGGATCGCTTCCCAGACGCGCTCGCCATAGCCGGCCGGCGTCGCCACCTCATAGGCCATCTCCCCCGAGAAGCTGACGCGATAGATCCGCACCGGGCATCCGGCGATGGTCGCATCGCCGACGCCCATGAAGGGGAAGGCCTCGTTCGAGAGGTCGAGTCCTTCGACGCAGCCCTGGAGTGCCAGCCGCGTCTTCGGGCCGGCGACCGACATCTGCGCCCATTGGTCGGTGACCGTGCAGTAGCGCACGTCGAGATCCGGCCAGACGGTCTGGTGATAGAACTCCATATGCGCCAGGACCTCGGCCGCCTTGGCCGTGGTCGTGGTCATGAGGTAGCGGTTCTCCGACAGGCGCGAGGTCGTGCCGTCGTCGAAGACCATCCCGTCCTCGCGCAGCATCAGCCCGTAGCGCGCCTTGCCGACTGCCAGCGTCGAGAAGGTGTTGGTGTAGAGCCGGTCCATGAACATGCCGGCGTCGCGGCCCTGGATGTCGATCTTGCCGAGCGTCGAGACGTCGCAGATGCCGACGGCTTGGCGCACCGCGCGCGCCTCCTTGAGGATCGGATCCCAGCCGGTCTCGCGCGTCGCGGAGTAGTAGAGCGGCCGCATCCACAGCCCTGTCTCGAGGAAGATGCCGTGGTTGCGCACATGCCAGTGGTGCAGAGGCGTGCGCCGCACCGGCTGCAGGTGATGGCCGGCATGGCGCCCGGCCATGGCGCCCCAGGTGACCGGCGTGACATAGGGGCGGAAGGTCGGGACGCCGACCTTCTCGATCGTCTCGCCGCGCGCCTCGGCCAGAACGGCGGTGCCGAGGATGCCGGAGAAGCGGCCCTGGTCCGTCGCCATGCTGTGCGTGGTGTAGCGCTTGGCATGCTCGATATGCGTGTAGCCCTCGCGATGGGCGAGGCGGATGTCGTCGGTGGTGACATCGTTCTGCAGGTCGACGAAGGCCTTGCCCTTCGCCTTCACTTCCCAGAACGGCTTCACCTTGGGATCGATCTCGGCATCGGGCATCGGCAGCTCGAAGGCCGCGCCGTCGCGGAAGCCGAGCGCTGCCGCGGCTTCGAGCCCTGCCTTGGCGCCGTCGGCCGCGCAGCGCGCGATGCCGAAGACGCCGGCGGCGCTGCCGGCCGAGCGCTCGGCCTGCACCGGCTTGCCGGGCAGGAAAGCGGCGAGGTCGTTGTCCCAGGTCAGGCGCGCACGCGTGTGGCTCTGCAGGTGCACCGCCGGGTTCCAGCCGCCGGAGACGCAGACGAGATCGGCATCGAGCACGCGCTCAGCGGTGCCGTTCACGCTGCGGAAGGAAATGCCGTGGATGTCGCGGCTGCCCTTCACATCCGAGATGACCGATCCCAGCTTGACCGCGATCCCGCGGTCGGCGGCGGCCGCAGCGCGCTTTGAGTCCTTCTTGCGGACGTCGACGATCGCGGCAACGGCGATGCCGGCATCGTGGAGCGCGAAAGCGGCGTTGTAGGCGATGTCGTTGTTGGCGAAGATCACGGCGCGCTCGCCCGGACGCACGCCGAAGCGCCGCACATAGGTCATCGCCGCCGAGGCGAGCATGACGCCGGGTCGGTCGTTGTTGGGGAAAGCGATCGGCCGCTCGGTCGATCCGGTCGCCAGCACCGTCTGCCTGGCGCGGATGGTCCAGACGCGTTGGCGCACGCCATGCTCGGGCGGGACCGGCAAATGGTCGGAAACGCGCTCGACGGCGCCGAGCACGTCATGCTCGTAGAAGCCGAAGACGGTGGTGCGCGGCAGCAGACGCACTTCCGGCATGCCGGAGAGCGCGGCGAGCATGCCCTGGCGCCAGGGCTCCTGCTCGGGCTCAAGCAGCAAGCCGCCGCCCAGCTCGAAATCCTGATCGGCGAGGATGACGCGGGCGCCGGCGGCGCCAGCGGCACGCGCGGCGGCGAGACCGGCAGCGCCTGAGCCAACGACCAGCACGTCGCAATGCGCTTGGATCGACTCGTATTCGTCGGGATCGGTCGCGGTCGCGGCGCGGCCGAGCCCGGCGGCACGGCGGATGATCGGCTCGTAGACCTTCTCCCAGAAGGAGGCCGGCCACATGAAGGTCTTGTAGTAGAAGCCAGCGGGGAGGAAGCGCCCGACCAGCTGGTTGATCGCGCTGATGTCGAGCGCGAGCGACGGCCAGCGGTTCTGGCTGTTCGCTTCCAGCCCGTCATAGAGCTCGGCGACCGTCGCGCGCGTGTTGGGCTCGCGGCACGCGCCGGTACGCAGCTCGACCAGCGCGCAGGGTTCTTCCGGCCCCGCCGTCACGATGCCGCGCGGGCGGTGATACTTGAAGCTGCGGCCGATCAGCCGCTCGCCGCTGGCCATCAGCGCCGAAGCGAGCGTGTCGCCGGGATGGCCCTCATAGGCGCGGCCGTCGAAGGTGAAACGGAGCGTGCGGCTGCGGTCGATGCGGCCGCCATAGGCGAGGCGATGCGTCTGCGGCTGCGTCATGCCGGCGGCACCGTCACATCGTCGGTCGCCTTGGCCACGCTTCGGATCTCATGCGTCACGGTGTGGCGCACGACCTTGAGCCATTGCCGGCAGCCGGCGACGTGGTGCCACCACTCCTGATGCCAGCCCTTCGGGTTGCCGCGGTCGTAGACGAACTCATAGAAGGCGGCGCCGTCGCCCTCGGCAGGCGGCCGCTTCGCGGTCGCGTCGCCGCCATACTTGAACTCCGCTTCGTCGCGGGTGCCGCACCAGGGGCAGTCAATGCGAAGCATGGGGCGCTCGTCAGTGGAGCCAGGGGAAGGGACCGGCGCCCTTCTCGTCGATCATGCCGCCGTCGCGAAAGCGCTCGATCGTCATCGCCGCGTTGAGCGCATGCGGCTCGTCCTTCGCGACGGTGTGCGCGAAGCACCAGCCGGAACCCGGCACCGCCTTGAAGCCGCCATAGCACCAGCCGCCATTGACGTAGAGGCCGCGGACGGGTGTCTTGCAGATCAGCGGCGTGCCGTCGAAGGTCATGTCCATGACGCCCGCCCATTGGCGCAGCACGCGAAGCCGCGACAGCAGCGGCATCAGCGCGACACCTTCGTTGATCACATGCTCGGCCTCGGGCAGCGTGCCGCGCTGGGCGAAAGAGTTGTAGCCGTCGAGGCCGCCGCCGAAGACGAGGCCGCCCTTGTCGGACTGGCTGATATAGAAGTGCCCGGCGCCGAAGGTGACGACATGGTCGAGCACCGGCTTCACCGCCTCGCTGACGAAGGCCTGCAGGAGATGGCTTTCGATCGGAATGCGGACGCCGGCCATCGATGCGACTTGCGTGGTATGTCCGGCGACGGCGATGCCGATCTTGGGCGCCGCGATGTATCCCCGCGTGGTCTCGACGCCGACGACGCGATCGCCCTCTCGGCGGATGCCGGTGACCTCGCAATTCTGGATGATGTCGACGCCGAGCCGGTCGGCGCCGCGCGCCAGGCCCCAGGCGACCGCGTCATGGCGGGCGGTGCCGCCGCGGCGCTGGATCAGCCCGCCCTGGATCGGGAAGCGCGCATTGTCGAAGTCGAGCACCGGCACGAGCGCGCGGACCTGCTCGCGGTCGAGCAGCTCGGCATCGATGCCGTTGAGCCGCATCGAGTTGCCGCGCCTTGCATAGGCATCGCGCTGGCTGTCCGAGTGGTAGAGGTTGATGACGCCGCGCTGGCTCATCATCACGTTGAAGTTCAGGTCCTGCTCGAGCCCTTCCCAGAGCTGCAGCGACTTCTCGTAGAAGAGATTGTTCTCGGGGAAGAGGTAGTTCGAGCGGACGATCGTGGTGTTGCGCCCGACATTGCCGAGGCCGATCTGGCCGCGCTCGAGTACGGCCACATTGGTGATGCCGTGCTCGCGGGCGAGGTAATAGGCGCTGGCGAGGCCATGGCCGCCGCCGCCGATGATGATCACGTCATAGGCGGGCTTCGGGTCGGGATCGCGCCATGCCCGCGTCCAGCCTGTCTGGTTGCGGAGGCCCTCGCGGAAGAGGCGGAAGACGGAGTAGCGGCTCATCGGGCTCGTGGAAGCGGACCGGGAGGACGGGAACGTCGGACGCAAAGACCTACACGGCAAGGCTTATTCGCACAATCGCTCCGGCCCCAAGGGTTTGACGGCGACACCGGGCGACGGAATTGAACGGCCTCAACCATTCACACGCTAGCCTTGTGATAGGAGGAAATGGTCGAAATTCGTCGGTATTTGGAATGGAGATCGAAGGGGGCGGGTGAGAGGATTTTCCCATCGGCCTTGGTCACTCGGAGCGTGCGATGACCGTGCAATTCGACCCTCTCGTCCTCGACATCCTGCCTGCCGCCCGCGATCAGATCGATGAAGCCGGCGTGCGGAAGAGCCGGGATTCCAAGCAGGCGCCCGTGTGCCCCCCGGCCGAGCGCGAGAGCCCGGTCGCCGAAGCCCCGGCCGGGGTCTGGGGCTACTGATGCATTGGGAGATGCTCGCCCGGCTGACCCTCGTCGGGATGCTGCTGGTGGGTGTGGTCCTCTTCCGCGTCTCCTAGACGGAGCGCCGTCTCCACGGACTCACCGGACCGACGGCCTCACGCGCCTCGTCGGAGGCCGGCTGGTAGTGATGGCGGACGCCGACGATCGACCCGGTGCGCAGCGCCTCGCGCGTGCCGGCATGGGCGACATCGAGTGAATCGAAGCCGGCCCTCAGCATGAAGATCACCTGATCGCGCAGCACGTCGCCGGTCGCCCGGAGCTCGCCCTTGTAGCCATGCCGGTCGCGCAGAAGGCGCGCGACCGAGTAGGGACGGCCGTCGCTGTACTTGGTGAAACGCAGGGCCACCAGCGTGATGCGGTCGAGATGTTCGACGATGCCGTCGGGATCCTCGCCGGGGTTCAGGACAACGCCGATCCCGCCATTCCTCGCACGCAGCGTCTGGATCTCGGCGAGGAATCGCGTCTTGCCGACAGCGATGTCGCCGCTCGGTGGCAGCGGCACGTCGTCTGCCGGAAAGGTCCAGGTGTCGGCGTGGAAGGTGCCGTTCCGAAAGATCGACGCGTCATCGGGCATAGAGCGCTTCCTTGAACGGGGCCTGACCGACGCGGCGATAGGCGGCGAGGAACGGCTCGTCCGCCGAAATCCTGAGCTTCAGATAGGTATCGACCACCGTCTCGACGGCGTCGACGATTCCGTCCGAGGAGAAGCCGGGGCCGACGATCTCGCCGATCGAGCAGGTCTCGTCGCCGGAGCCGCCTAATGTGATCTGATAGAACTCCTCGCCCTTGCGGTCGACGCCGAGGATGCCGATGTGGCCGACATGGTGGTGGCCGCAGGCATTGATGCAGCCTGAGATCTTGATCTTGAGGTCGCCGATCTCGGCCTGCCGGGCGATATCCTCGAAGCGCTCTGAAAGACGCTGCGCGACCGGGATCGAGCGCGCATTGGCGAGCGCGCAGAAATCCAGGCCGGGGCAGGCGATGATGTCGGTGATGAAGCCGGCATTGGCATCGCCGAGACCGATCTTCTGCAGCTGCGCGAAGACGACCGGAATGTCGTCGAGCTTCACATGCGGCAGCACCAGGTTCTGCTCGTGGCTGACGCGAAGCTCGTCGGATGAGTAGCGCTCGGCGATGTCGGCGATCGCCTCCATCTGCTCGGAAGTCGCATCGCCCGGCGGCGCGCCGGTCGGCTTCAGCGAGATGGTGACGATCCCGTAGCCCGGCACCTTGTGCGCATGCACGTTGCGCCTGGCGAACAGCGCGAAGGCGGGATCGCGCTTCGCCGTCTCGTAGACCTCCGACCGCGCCCGCAGCGTCTCGAGATCGGGAAGCGCGAAGTAGCGGGCGATCCGCTCGATCTCGGGCGCCGGCACGGTCAGCGCCTTGCCCTGGAGCTCGGCGAATTCGGCTTCGATGGCGCGTGTGATCTCTGCCTCGCCCGTCTCGTGGACCAGGATCTTGATGCGCGCCTTGTACTTGTTGTCGCGCCGGCCTTCGAGGTTGTAGATGCGGAGGATCGCCTCGCAATAGGAGAGGAGATCGGCTTCCGGCAGGAAGTCGCGCACCTTCTTCGCCACCATCGGCGTGCGCCCCTGGCCGCCGCCGACCCAGACGGCGAAGCCGCGCTCGCCCTTATCGTCGACCTTCATGTGGAGCCCGATGTCATGCACCTGGACGGCAGCGCGGTCATGCGGCGCGGCGGTGACCGCGAGCTTGAACTTGCGCGGCAGGAACGAGAACTCGGGATGCAGCGACGACCATTGCCTGAGGATCTCGGCATAGACGCGCGGATCGGCGACCTCGTCGGCGGCGGCGCCGGCGAAGTGATCGGCGGTGACGTTGCGGATGCAGTTGCCGGAGGTCTGGATCGCATGCATCTCGACCTCGGCCAGCTCCTCTAGGATCTGCGGCACGTCGGCGAGCTTGATCCAGTTGAACTGCAGGTTCTGGCGCGTGGTGAAATGGCCCGAGCCCTTGTCGTAGACGCGGCCGATATGGGCGAGCCGCCGGAGCTGCTTCGACGACAGCGTGCCGTAGGGGATGGCGATCCGGAGCATATAGGCATGGAGCTGCAGGTAGACGCCGTTCATCAGCCGGAGCGGCTTGAACTGGTCCTCGGTCATCTCGCCTGAGAGGCGGCGGGCGACCTGGTCGCGGAACTCGGCCACGCGCTCGCGCACGAAGGCATGATCGAACTCGTCGTAGCGATACATCTTAACTCTCCGAACTCAGGCGGTGCGGCCGATGCCGGCGGTGGGGCCGGTGTCGCGGATGCGTTCGCGCAGCGCGACCGGGCGGCCTTCCGCCATTTCGATCAGCACCGGCTCGACGACGATGCAAGAATCGTGGTCGGCCTTGGCGCGCGCGAGCAGGCGCTCGGCGTCTTCAGGGGTCTCGGCGATCTCGGCGCGACGGGCCTCGGTGCCCCAGCGTCCGTCGGGCTCGCGAAAGACCACGGCGCCGGAGCGCAGGTCGTTGGCGGTGGCGGCAACGGGGTGAAAGTCTTTCTTCTTGGCCATGGTGTCACGCGGCGATGGAGGGAGAGGCGAGCGGCCCGACGGCCGTCGCGCCTGGGACGACCTCGCAGTCGATGCCGGCGCGGGGGAGCGCATTGGCTTCTTCTTGGGGGCCGTTGAGGCGGACGATTTGCCGGCCGCTCCGGGCAAGGCGGATCAGCAGGGGCGACGCGTCGCCGCCAGCCGGCAGACGGGCGGCGTCACGGCGCCCGATGGCCAACACGTCGGCAGGGGCGCCTGGGTCATGCACGATCGTATCGGCGCAGAGAAGGAGTCTCTGGCCACGGAGCGTCAGCAGGTCCGCCTCGCTCGCCTCGACGAAGAAGACCTTGGCGCGTGCATGCTCGGGGGCATCGAGATCGCGGAGCGCCAGGGACCGGGCACGCTCGAGATCGCCGGAGAGGGCGGCCGCGCCGGCGCTGCCGTCGAAGGTCCGCCACCAGAAGCGCCGTCGTGCCGCGTTTCCGGGCAGGCGGGCCAGCACATTGGCCCGGACGGCGCGGGCCAGCTCGCCGAGATTGGCGAGCCCCGCCGGCAGCAGGGCGTCGATGAGGCCACGGACCCGCTGGGCCAGGACCGGCGCAGTACCGTCGGAGGCGATGGCGACGGTGAGGGGACCGCGCTCGACGATCGAGGGCATGGCGAAGCTGCCCAGAAGCGGCCGGTCGACGACGTTGACCGGGATGCCGAGCGAGCGGGCGAGGTCCGCGAGGCGCCGGTCCTCGGCCTCGTCCTCGGTCGCGAGGAACAGGAGGGCGATGCCGGCCAGGTCGGTCCCGTCCGGATAGGAGGCCACCCATTCCACCCCGGCCAAGCGGGTCGCGAGATCGAGGCGAGGGGCGGGGGCGAAGAGGGTGAGGCGTGCCTGCGTTGCCAGCAGGATCTCAAGTTTGGCGAGCGCCGCGGCGCCATTGCCGACCACCGCGACGCGCCTTCCGGCAACGTCATAGGAGATCGGCAAATAGCGGCGCTGGCTCGACGGGAGCGTGGACATGCGCCTCATAAGAGGCCTCAGCCCGAAGCACCGCAATATGCGGACGTAGAAAAGAAAGTGCTGTTACATCGCGCTGTAAAGAGAAGAAATTTCTTTCTTTTCGAGATCGCAGGAGAGCATGGATTTCTCATCCTCCAGGAGAAGATGAGGTTGCTTGGATGGAATATTATACATAGAATATATGTATTTAAATTCAGTTATGCATTCCATGAGTGGTTTCGAGTATCAATTCCATCTGTCTTTCGCTGTTTGAATGGAGTGCACCGGTGGAGGCGACCATGGATCGTATCGATCGGAAGATCCTTCTCGCCCTGCAGAGCGATGCCTCGATCTCGATCGCCGAGCTTTCGAGCCGGGTCGGGCTGTCGCAGACGCCCTGCTGGAAGCGGGTCCAGAAGCTCGAGGCGCAGGGGATCATCACCCGGCGCGTGGCGCTGGTCGACTCGGCCAAGGTCGGGCTCGGGCTGACGGTCTTCGTCTCAATCGAGACCAAGGACCATTCCAAGGAGTGGATCGAGCGCTTCGCCGAATCCGTCTCGGCCATGCCCGAGGTCGTCGACGTCTATCGGATGGCCGGCGACGTCGACTACATGATGAAGGTCGTGGTCGCGGACATGGCGAGCTATGACGCCTTCTACAAGCGCCTGATCGAGACGACGCCGCTCAAGAACGTGACCTCTCGCTTCGCCATGGAGCGGATCAAGTCGACGACCGAACTTCCGATCGTCGTCCGCTAGCGCCAGATCCGGCCGCGCGACTTCACCTTCTTGAGCCGCTCCCAGGTCGCGGCGTCGGTCGCCGCGAGCGGGCGGCCCTTCGGCTGCGGCGGGTCGGTCCGCCATCCCATCGCCGTCATCACGGCGTCGGACTGATAATAGCGCATCAGCGCCGCCGTCAGCAGCGCCTGGAAGACGGAAGGCGACTTCGCCTCGACGCGGCGGAGAATGTCGGTGCGCGTCGCGGGAGAGGCGGCCTCGAAAGCCGCTTCGCTCCCGGCTTCGCTCGCGATCGCCGCGAGCGCCTCGGCCGGAAGGTCGCTCGCCTCGATGCCGATGCCCGATCCCGGCGGAAGAGGGAGCGCGGCCCTGTCGCCAGGCAGCAGCGTATCGAGAACGGCGGCGAGGAAGCTCATGCGGCGTCCCTCGCGACGCCGTCGGCGAGCTTGAGGCCGAGCGCGCCGATCGTCGATCCGGGGTTCACGGCGCCGACAGTCGGAAAGAGGCTGCCATCGGCGACCATCAGGTTGCGCACCTTGTGGCAGCGGCCCTCCTTGTCGGTGACGGAGATAGCAGGGTCGCTGCCCATGCGCGCGGTGCCGAGCAGGTGCCAGCCGGTCGACGGCGCCAGCGGGATGCGCAGCACGCTGGCGGCTCCGGCGGCGCGCAGGAACTCCTCGCCGCGGTCGAGGCCGAAATCGAGGCTGCGGCGCGAATGCTCAGAGAGCGTGTAGTCGAGCTTCACGCCGGGAAGGCCGTCCGCTTCCACCTTGTCGGTCAGCGTGACGCGGTTATGCGCTTCGGGCAGGTCCTCGGCGAGGACCAGCACCGCCATCGAGTGGCGGAACTCCTTGCGCAGGAACTGCTGCGCGCCTTCTCCCCAGGCCGGAGGTCCGAGGCGCGTCGCCATGCTGAGGAGCGAGTTTTCGCGCGTCACCTGGATATGGACGCCGCGCTTGAAGTTCCGGGCGGGGTCGGTCTCGTAGAATTCGTGGCTGTAGAGCATGCAGCCGACGGGGCCGACCGGCCCGTCCATCTCCTCGTCGAAATTGGCGCGGAGATAGGCGGCCGGATGGAACATCAGGTTCCGCCCCAGCGCCGGGCTGTCGAGGCCTGAAGCGAGCAGAAGGCGCGCCGTGCCGATGCCGTTGCCGGCGACGACGACCAGCGAGGCCGGCTGCACGACCTCGTTGCCCGCCTGGTCGCGGTAGCGGACGCCGGTCGCGCGACCGCCCTCGATATCGACCTGCTGGACGATGCTGTGGGGCCGGAGCTCGACGCCTGATTTGATCGCCTTCGGCCAGTAGGTGACATCGACCGAGGCCTTGGCGCCCGTCGGACAGCCCATCAGGCAGGGACCGCAATGGTTGCAGGCGGCGCGTCCGTCGAAGGGCGCGGAGTTCACCGCGGCATCGACCGGCCACCAGTGCCAGCCGAGCTTGTCGAAGCCGCGCGCGGCGGCGGCGCCGAGCCGCCCGAGCGCGATCGGCGGCATGCGGCGCTCAGGCTTCGGCGGATAGGCGGGATCGCCGGAAAGCCCCGCGACGCCGGTGATCGCGTCGTTCTCGTCGTAGTAGGGCTCGAGGTCGAAATAATCGAAGGGCCAGTCGTCGCCTACGCCGTCGAGCGATTTGGTCTTGAAGTCGGACGGATGCAGCCTCGGGAAATGCGCGGCCCAGGTCATGGTCGAGCCGCCGACGCCGTTCCACATCAGCGGCTTGAACGCCGAGTTCGTGTCGTCGATAGGGTAGTCCGCTGTCTGCGTTTTCTCGCCGGATTTCAGCCGCGTGTTAGGCGGCGTCGCCCAGGCGCCGAAGGAGGCCGCCTGCCAGTCGCGGCGATAGGACGGCATCGCCTTGCGATCGACCCAGCCGCCGCGCTCCAGGCAGACGATGCGGAGCTTCGGTGCCTTGTTGGCAAGCCGCCAACAGAACGCCGCTCCGCCGAAGCCGGAGCCGACCACGACGACGTCGACCGGATCCATCCGTCTCATGAGCGAGAGGCTACGCCTGGAACTGCATGGAAGAGAACCGGGATCGCGCTCCCGCGGTCTTTGCTGGCGTCCCCGCCGATATCTGCTATTCGGGGCGGCCCATGACCTCCTCCACGACCAGCCCGCTTCACGCCGTCATCGGCATCATCTGCCTCGGATCGCTGTGGGGCCTGATGATGTCGCTCGCCAAGCTGGCGACCAGCGCCGGCGTGCCGCCGATCAGCTATTCGCTCTGGCAATCGACCGGTGCGGGCCTGCTTCTGCTTGCGCTCGCGGCGTGGCGCGGCCTGAAGCTCGGCTATGGCTGGGAGCACATCCGCTTCTACCTGGCGATGGGCATCTTCAGCATCGCGCTGCCGAACGCGAACATGGCCCTTTGCGTGGCGCATATGCCGGCGGGACTGATGTCCTTGCTGGTGAACCTGTCGCCGGTCGTGACCTACGCGCTCGCCGTGCTGATCCGGCTCGAGGCCTTTTCGGCGCTGCGCGCGCTCGGCATCCTGATCGGGCTCAGCGGCGTCGTTGTCCTCATGAGCCCTGGCGTGGCCTTGCCCGACCCGGAGCAGCTGCCCTGGCTGCTCCAGGCGCTCTTGACGCCTGCTCTCTATGGGCTTGGAAACATCATCGGCGTCAAACTCAGACCTACCGACAGCAACGCGCCGATCCTGATGGCCGCCGGCATGCTCGGCGGTGCCATCAGCTTTCTCCTGCCGGCAGCTACGGCGCTCGACCAGCTCTATGTACCGTGGCCGCCGCTGCTGCCCGGCGAGTATGCGCTGATCGCCGTCATGTTCGTGTCGGTCTGCTCCTACATTCTCTATTTCGACCTGCTGCGCCGGGTCGGCGCGGTGTTCGTGAGCCAGGCTTCCTACGCTGTCGCGCTCTCCGGCCTGTTCTGGGGCTGGCTGTTCTTCGGCGAGACCGTCGGCATGGGCGTGGTCGCCAGCGCCGCGCTGATCTTCACCGGGCTCTACCTCGTCAATCGCCGCCCGGCATAGCCTGCCTAGCGCGCATTGCCCGGCGCATCGGCGGGCCAGACGTCCTTCCGCCAGTGGAGCCCGATCGCGAGCGTCGCGACGACGCCGATCACCGAGTAGAGCAGGCCGGTCGCCCTGAAGCCGAAATGCTCGATCAAGGGACCGGTCAGCATCAGGCCGACAGGCAGCCCGTAGACCGCCAGCATGCGCACGCCCATGACACGGCCGCGGAACCGCGGCTCGGATGTCCGCACCAGCATGGCCGCGAGCGGCACCAGGCACAGGCTCTGGGCGAGGCCGGCGAGCGCCATCATGACGATGCCGCCGATCTCGGTCTCGATGAAGGCGAAGACGAACAGCAGCGCGTGCCAGATGCCGGAGAAGACGATCATCATGCGTGCCGGCCGGATGCCGGCGCCGTGGGTCGAGAGCCCGATCGAGCCGATGATGGCGCCGACCGCGAAGCTCGCGACCAGGTATCCGAGACCCGTCTGGTCGATGCGATAGACCTCTCGCGCCACATAAGGAAGAAGGCCGTTCGACCAGGGATAGGCGGTCAGGTTGACGAGAAAGGCGATGTACATCGCCGCCAGCAGGTGCGGCGTGCGCCAGACATAGGCGAGCCCGTCGCCGAGATCGCGCCAGGGCGAGGAGCGCGCCGGCATGCCGGCCATCTCGCCGATCGAGTGCGCGGCGGGACCGCTGCCGGCGACGCCGAGGGTCAGGAGGAAGCTGGTCGAGTAGAGCAGCGCGATGACGAGATAGGCGGGGCCCATGCCCAGGAGCGCGACGACGCCGGCGCCGGCGAGCGCACCGGCGATACGGGCGGAATCGCCGGTCGTGCGCGAGATGCTCATGGCGCCGACGATCAGCGGCGTCGGGATCGTGTTGCCGATGATCGCGTTCCGCATCACGAGATCGGAGGAGCGGACCGAGCCCATCAGCGTGGCGATGACGAAGACCCAGAGCGGCGACACGGTCTCGGTGAAGATCAGCGCCATCAGCGTGAAGGCGAGGAGGGAGTAGGTCGCCCGCATCAGGCAGAGCAGGTTGCGATGGCCGATGCGGTCGCCGACGACGCCGAACATCGGCGCGATGAGGGTGCCGACCAGCATCACCGAGCCGAACAGGGTCAGCATCATGACCGAGCCGGTCTCGACCAGGATGTACCAGCCGAGGATCACGCCCTCCATCTCCTGTGCCCAGGAGGTCGCGAGGTCGGCAGGCCATTGGAAGCGGAAGCTGCGGGTCTGGAACGGCGCCAGCACCGGCGGCCGCTGGGCGGCTTTCACCCGGACAAGGCCTCCGCCAGCTTAAGGAGCGTTTCCTCTTTCATTGATGCCGACCATCTCACTCCCGCTCGGGCGATGTCACGCCGATTGCGCGGCTCGCGGACCAAGGAGCTTTGCGTCGGCGGGGCGATTGTGGGGCAGCCGCGGGAAGGCTAACCTCGGAGAAGGACAACTGTCCGGCCTTCGCGCCAGAGACAGACGGAACAACGGTAGGAGGGGCTTCATGTACCCACGGATTCTAGCGCTCGCCGTGGCGGGCGCGTTTGCGATGGCCGGGACGGCCTTCGCGCAGGGGCAGCCGGCGACTCTGGTGGTGCCGCAGACGGGCGAGCCGAAGACGCTGAGCCCGAACATGGCCTCCGACTCACACGCCTTCGGGCCGGGCAGCAACGTCTACAGCCACTTGGTCGCTCTCGACTGGGGCATCGTCAAGGGCACCTCGGCCTATGGCGACCTCGCCGAGAGCTGGGAGACGAGCGCCGACGGCAAGGCCGTCACCTTCAAGCTGCACAAGAACGTGAAGTTCCATGACGGCAAGCCGGTGACGGCGCATGACGTCAAGTTCACCTACGACACGATCATCCGGAAGAAGTACCCGTCCTTCGTCGTGCTCAAGAACGTGCGGGAGATCGCGGTACCGGACGATCACACGGTCGTTCTGCACCTCACCGATCCGGAGACCGGGTTCGTACCGATGCTGGCGCAGGTCTCGACCTGGACCGCCAAGATCTATCCGAAGCATCTCTGGGAAGGTCAGGACGGCTTCGAAGGCGGACCTCATCTCAACGCGCCGATCGGCTCCGGCCCGTTAAAGTTCGTGCGCTGGGAGAAGGGCGGCGTCGTCGAGCTCGAGGCCAACCCCGACTACTTCCGCGGCAAGCCCAAGCTCGATCGTCTGATCTACCGGCCGATGGCGGACATCAACGTCGCCCGCGCCGAGTTCGACGCCGGGCGGCTGCACTACCTTCCTTACGACTACGCGCCGCCGCTGGCCGAAGTGCCGGCGCTCCGCCGCAACCAGAACATCAAGGTCGTGTTCACGCCCTCGCATTTCAGCCGCGACATTCAGCTGAACCTCGCACGCCCGCCGCTCGACAAGCGCGAGGTGCGTCAGGCGATCGCGCACGCGATCGATCGCGACGCGATGAACAAGCTCGCCTTCAACGGCCTGTGGACGCCGGCGATCCACGCCAGCGTCGAGAGCCAGGGCGAGTGGATCAACCGCAGCGCCAAGTTCCCGGAATTCGACAAGGTCAAGGCCGAGAAGCTGCTCGACGAGGCCGGCCTGCCGCGCAAGGCCGATGGATGGCGCTTCGCCGTCACGGTGACGCCGCCGAATTTCGTCGACTGCAAGGCGATGATGGAGGTGCTCGTGCAGCAGCTCCGCCAGGTCGGCATCAACGCCAAGCTCGAGCAGTTCGACCAGGCGACCTGGTTCCGCCGTCAGTTCGAGAAGAACTTCGACATCTCCTGCTACTTCACCCGCTACGGACCGGATCCGGACGCCTTTCGCGAGCACTTCGCCACCGGCGGCGGCCGCAACTTCCAGAGCTTCTCCAACAAGGAGCTGGACGAGATCGCGGCCAAGGCCTCGGTCTCTCGCGACAAGGCCGAGCGCAAGAAGATCTATGACCGGATCCAGGAGATCGTCGTCAGCGAGCTTCCCTACATCAACCTTTTCAACGAGCAGAAGACCACGCTGCTGCGCGCCGGCTGGGACGGGTTCATGATCGAGGAGTCGGGCTTCGACAAGTCGCTCACCTGGTTCGGCTTCTACGCGGTCAAGCCGCCCGGGCGCTGAGAAGCGCCCGCGCGGCGCGTTCGGGGCAGGGTAGGATCGGCTGATGCGCCTTCGGCGCTACGTGCTGCTGCGCGTGCTGCAGTTCGTGCCGGTGACGCTCGTCGTCATCGTGCTCAACTTCCTGCTGATCCACCTGGCTCCGGGCGACATCTCGCTGCTGCTCGCCGGCGAGAACGCCGACCCCGCCTATCTCGCGCTGGTGCGCGAGAAGTTCGGCCTCGACAAGCCGTTCCTCGAGCAGCTCTGGCGCTACCTCGTCCAGGTCGCCTCGGGTGATCTCGGCCTCTCCTTCCGCTCGCGCCAGCCGGTGCTCGGCGAGATCCTGGAGAAGGTGCCGGCCACTTTGCTTCTGGTCGGCACCAGCCTGCTGCTTTCGGTCGCCATCGGTACCTGGGTCGGCACCTGGATCGCTCGCCGGCCCGGCTCGACGCTCGACAGTGCCGTCAGCTTCGGCGCCGTGGCGCTCTTCAGCGTGCCGGTCTTCTGGTTCGGCCTCATGCTGATCCTGCTCTTCACGGTCGAGATCCCGATCCTGCCGGCGATGGGCATGACCAGCCTCGACGGCCCGCGCTCGGGTATCGGCTATGTCCTCGACATCGCCCGGCACATGGTGCTGCCCGTCGCGGCCCTGATGACCGTCTCGGTCGGCCAGTACGTCCGCTTGGCGCGGACCTCGGTCGCCGATGTGCTCGGCGAGCATTTCATCACCACGGTGCGGGCCATCGGTTTTCCTGAGCGGACCGTGCTCCAGCACTACGCGCTTCGGAACGCGCTGCTGCCGGTGGTGACCGTGCTCGGCCTCCAGCTCGGCCTCGTGCTGACCGGGGCCGTCCTGACCGAGACCGTGTTCTCATGGCCCGGGCTCGGCCGCATGATCTATGAGGCGATCCTCGCCCGCGACACGCCGGTGATCATGGGCGCCTTCATCGTCATGTCGCTGACGGTGGCGCTGGCGTCGCTGGTCACCGATCTCGTCTACGCCGCGCTCGACCCACGGGTCGCGCTCTGATGCGCCAGGTGCTGCGGCGTCCGGCGATCGCGCTGAGCGCTCTCGTTCTCGTCTTCGCGCTGGCCGTCGCGCTCGCCGCGCCCTGGCTGCCGCTGCCTGACCCGACGGCGATGGCGGCATCTCCCTATGAGCCGCCGGGTGCGGCGCATTGGCTCGGCACCGATAATTTCGGACGCGACATCCTCTCGCGCCTCGTGTGGGGAACGCGGCTGGCACTCATGGTCGCGATCGTCTCGTCTCTGATCTCGAGCCTGCTCGGCATCGTGCTGGGATCGCTCTCCGGCTATTTCGGCGGCTGGATCGACGGCATCGCCAGCCGTGCCTTCGACGTCTTCCTGCTGATTCCTACCTTCTTCCTGGTGCTGCTGATCGTCGCGCTGTTCGGTTCGGGCATCCAGTACACGATGGTCGCGATCGCGCTCACCACCTGGCCGCGCTCGGCGCGCATCATGCGCTCGCAGGTGCTGACGCTGAAGTCGCGCACTTATGTCCAGGCCGCCCTCTCCGCCGGCGCCTCGCATCCCTGGGTGCTGGCGCGGCACATCGTGCCCAACGGCCTCGCGCCCATCGTCACCGACGGCACGATCCTCATGGGCCTCGCGATCCTGACCGAGGCGGGCCTGAGCTTCCTCGGCCTCGGCGACCAGAACGCGACGAGCTGGGGCCGCATGATCTTCGAAGGGCAGAGGCACCTGCGCCTCGCGCCCTGGATGTCGATCTTCCCGGGTCTGGCGCTGCTCATCCTGGTCGCCGCGCTGAACCTGCTCGGCGACGGGTTGAACCAGGCGCTCAATCCGCAGCTTCAGCGCCAGAGCCTGCGCGCGAAACGCCGCGAGCCGGTAGACCGGCCGTCGCCCCAGGCAGCGGCGGCCCCGATCCTCGAGGTTCGCGACCTTCGCATGGAGTACCGCCTCGAGGCGGCGACGATCCGCGCCGTCGACGGTGTCTCCTTCGCGCTGCCCGCCGGCGGCAGCCTCGGCATCGTCGGCGAGAGCGGCTGCGGCAAGAGCAGCATGGGCGCTGCACTTCTACAGGTGATGGCGCCGAACGCCGCGATCACCGGCGGCGACGTCGTCTTCGCCGGCCGGCCGATCCTGAGCGAGGGTCATCCGGTCCGCATCGACGGCCAGGAGGCGATCCGCACCATCCGCTGGACACGGCTCTCGACCATCTTCCAGAGCGCGATCAACGCTCTCAACCCGGTGATGACCGTGCAGCAGCAGCTGGTCGAGGCCTATCTGCTGCATCGGCCGGAGGCGGGCCGCACGGCGGCGCTGGCGCGGATCGGCGAGCTGTTCGACGTGATCGGCATCCCGCGCCGGCGCATGGCGAGCTATCCGCACGAGCTGTCCGGCGGCATGCGCCAGCGCGTCATGATCGCGCTCAGTCTGCTGCACGAGCCGGAACTCGTTATCGCCGACGAGCCGACGACAGCGCTCGACGTGCTGATCCAGGACCAGATCCTGGGCGAGATCGACGAGCTGCGCCGTCGTCTCGGCCTCGCACTGATTCTGATCACCCATGACATGGGCATCGTCGCCGAGACCTGCGAGCGCGTCGCCGTCATGTATGCCGGCGAGATCGTCGAGCTGGCGCCGGTCGAACGCATCTTCGAGCGACCGGGCCATCCCTACACCCAGGCGCTGATCGCTTCGCTGCCGACGGTCAGCGGCCCGCGCCGCGTGCTCTCGGCATTGCCGGGCGAACCCTTCGTCCCGACCGGCACGATTGCCGGCTGCCGCTTTGCGCCGCGGTGCCGGATGGCGGCCGATATCTGCCGAGAGACGGTGCCGCCGCGGGTCATCACCGGTGAGGGACATGAAGTCCTCTGCCATTTCGCCGAGGCGTCGCGATGACGCCCCTCGTCGAAGCCCGCAATCTGAGCAAGCACTATACGCTCGGCCGCGGCTGGCTGAGCAGCCTGATCGGTATCGGCGCAGAGACGCTGCGCGCTGTCGACGACATCGACCTGACCTTGAGGCCGGGCGAGATTCTGGCTCTCGTCGGCGAGAGCGGTTCGGGCAAGACCACGACCGGCAAGCTCATCACGCGCCAGGAGCAGCCGAGCGGCGGCTCTCTTCGCTTCGACGGCGGCGACATCGCTGGTCTATCGGGCACCGCGCTGAAAGCCTATCGCCGGCGCGTGCAGATGATTTTCCAGAACCCGTTCGAGTCGCTCGACCCGCGTCATCGCGTGATCAATACGGTAGCGGAGCCCCTCGCTATCCATGGCATCGGCAATGCGCAGGAACGACGCGAGAGGGCAGAAGCCGCTCTCGCCCATGTCGAGCTGCCGCCGGCGCGCTTCGCCGAGCGCTACCCGGCCGACCTTTCCGGCGGCCAGCTGCAACGCGTGTCCATCGCCCGCGCGCTCGTGCTGGAGCCGAAGCTGATCGTCGCCGACGAGCCGGTCAGCATGCTCGACGTCTCGGTGCGATCCGGCGTGATGAACCTGATGCTGGCGCTGCGCGACCGCACCGAGGTCGCCTATCTCTACATCACGCATGACCTCGCGGTGGCGCGCTACATGTCGAGCCGCACCGCGGTCATGTATCTCGGCGCCATCGTCGAGGAGGGGCCGACAGAGGATCTGATCGCCCGCGGCGGCCATCCCTATACGCGCCTGCTCGTCGCCGCCGTGCCCGAGCACCGCCCGGGTACGAGGCGCAAGCGCATCCGCCTCGCCGGCGACGCGGCCTCCGTGCAGTCGCTGCCCTCGGGCTGCCGCTTCCACCCGCGCTGTCCGCTGGCGACGGATCTCTGCAAGACGACGGCGCCGTCGAAGGTCTCGCTCGGCGGCGACCGCTGGGCCGCCTGCCATTACGCCACGGATGTGGTCGCGCGCGAGAGCCTGATGCCTTAGGTGCGCCGGATCTCCTCGGCGGCCCAGGCGATCGGCACATGGCCGTGGCCGAGCAGCGCGTCGAAGAGCGGCTTCGGCTCGCCGCCGATCTCGCGGCGCAGCGCCTTGATCTGCTCGGTGCCGAGGAAGTACATGACGCGCGTGGCGGGAAGCAGCGAGTTGCGCGTCGTCTCGCCCCAGACGCGCGCGGCCGGGAAGCCGGCCTCGTCGCGATAGAAGGCGCGCATCTGCTCCAGCGACCACGCGCCCGTATGCAGCTTGATGTCGGCCAGCACCGAGGCGGCGTTGCGCCTGTCGGCCTGGATCAGCGCCAGCTTTTCGGCCGGCGTGTAGAAGCCCTCGACCTCGGCCATCAGCTCGGTCGCATAGCAGGCCCAGCCCTCGACCATGGTGCCCGATGAAAGGAACGCGATGCCGGAGGCGCAGTCGGTGCCGGCGAGCCGCGCCAGCCGCGACGGTGCTTCGCGGGCGCGGGCATTCTGCGTGTGGTGGCCGATCGAGCCGTGATGCACGGCATGGGTCTGCTTGACCGTGACGGTCGCCTGGCTGCGGAGATAGGCGGCGGCATCGGCGCCCGGTGCCGGGATCCAGTAGACGCTGCCGCGGCCGGCGGTCAGCGCCGGCGGCGAGCGATAGGCGAGGAAGTAGAGATCGCCGATCACCGGCTGTGCCCAAGGCTCGTGGACCAGGAAGTCGAGCCCGTACCCGGCGGCCGGCGTCATCAGCTTGCCAGCCTCTTCGAGCGCACGCTCGTGCCAGCGGCGATAGGTGGCCGCGACGTCGTCGAGGTCGGGATGAACGGCCGAGAGCTCGGAGAGCTGCTCCTGCCACGGCTTCGTCGGATCGATGCGCTGCGCCTCGCTCGCGAGCCGATCGCCGAGCCGGGCGAAGCCATCCTCGGCGAACGCCACGGCCTCTTCAGGCGTCCAGGAGAGGCCGTGCACGTCACGCATCAGGAAGGCGAGGTAGTCGCGCCCGCATGCGACCGGTGCCGCGCGGGACGGCGACAGCGATTCCGCAAGCTGGCGAAGCGCGGCGCCGGCCGCATCCACCGTAGGCCGCCATTCGGCGCGCCACAGCGGATGTCGCGGCAGGCCGTGGACGAAGAGGCGGCCGAGCGCCGCGACTTCCTTGAGCGCCCTCTCCACCCAGTCGGCGGGCGTCGGCTGACCCGCCAGGTGATGCGGCGCGCCGGCCAGGAACTTGGGAATGGCCGCGAGACGGGCCGGCAGCGCTTCGCGGGCGGCAGCCGGCGCCGAGGGCAGCAGCAGCGAGACCAGGCCGAAGGCGACCTCGCCCGTGTACCAGCTCGGCTGCCGGTAGCGCGACCAGTGATCTAGCGCCGCCCGCGCATGCGCGAGCGCCGCCCGCAGCATCCTGGCCTCGACCCGTGCACCCGCCGTGTCGGCGACCTCGACCTCCTCGGCGCGGCGGATCAGGGCGCCGAGCTCGGCGGCTTCGCGCGACGGCGCCTCCGCGTCGCTCGGCGGCAGCTGGTGATCGCGCCCGGCGAGGCCCATGAAGGTCGCGTCGACCGGATGGAACCGGGCGTGATGGTCGAGGAAATCCT